>Ga0180436_10001748_pt1 | contig 21058 bp, 19 predicted proteins | sample SS_ome_2_FD_132434 | JGI IMG/M metagenome (GOLD analysis project Ga0180436, IMG submission 132434) | Hypersaline lake sediment archaeal communities from the Salton Sea, California, USA - SS_3_S_2 metaG | ecosystem: Environmental > Aquatic > Non-marine Saline and Alkaline > Hypersaline >...
TCACTGACCTCATCCATGGTAATTTCCTCGCTTCCGGAAGTAATATTCAAGAGCACACTCCTGGCACCTTCGATGTCATTGTTTTTCAACAGGGGTGAGGTAAGCGCTTCTTCTATGGCCAGACGCGCCCTTTCTTCCCCTGTGGAGGTGGCTGAACCCATGATAGCCACTCCGCTGTTATTCATGACTGTTTGAACATCGGCAAAGTCCACGTTGATATATCCATGCACCGTAATAATCTCGGCAATCCCTTTGGCTGCAATGGCCAGAACATCATCGGCTTTTTCAAAGGACTTGCTCACGGTCAGGTTTCCATATATCTCACGAAGCTTTTCGTTGTTGATCACCAGAAGTGAATCCACATGATCTTTCAACTCGTTGATACCATCAATGGCCTGGTTGATTCGCTCGGGGCCTTCAAAACGGAAAGGTATGGTGACTATGGCAACAGTCAGTATTCCCATTTCCTTGGCAGCTCCGGCAATTACAGGGGCAGCACCGGTTCCGGTTCCACCACCCATTCCGGCGGTTATAAACACCATGTTGGTATTGCTGGATAATACCTCCTTGATGCTGTCCATGCTCTCCAGAGCAGCTTCTCTACCGATATCTGCTTTGCTGCCTGCACCCCTGCCCTCGGTAAGTTCGTCTCCCAGTTGCAGCTTGATAGCCACAGGGCTGTTGTGCAGAGCCTGTGCATCGGTATTGCATACCACAAAGTTCACATCCTGGATCCCCTTCTTAAACATGTGGTTCACCGCATTGCTTCCGCCACCTCCAACTCCTATTACCTTGATAACAGAGGACCGCTCGGGCGGCAAATCGAAATTCATTAGATCTTCCATGGGTTAGGATTTTTCTACATTTTCACATCAGTCTCGTCAAAAATATCACTCAGGGTGTTTTTCAGGTTTTCGAGGATCTTACCCTTTTTTGCTCCCTTCTTAACTTTCTTATCCTCGCCAATTTCTTCAACCGGCTCTGCAGTCGCCTCTTCCTCAGACTCTTTGATCACCATCTCCTCCTGCTTCTCATCGTAGTACTCCAGTCCTTTTAACAGAAGTCCCACCGAGGTGGAAAACATGGGCTGATTGATTTCATCCGAAGAGTCTGCCGCCATTTTTTCACCCGGAAATCCAATTCGTACATCCATTCCGGTTTTGAATTTCACCAGCTGGTTTAAATGCTTCAGCATGGAGCCTCCTCCCGTGAGTACAATACCCGCACTGAGCTTATCCATGTAGCCGGAATTTTCAATTTCGTAGGAGACTGCATCGATGATCTCCTCCATACGGGATTGAATGATGTATGCCAGGCTCCTGAAACTGATCTCTTTGGGCTCTCTGCCCGATATTCCGGGTATGGTCACCACCTTATCCTCCTGGGCCAGGTCGCCCAATGCCGATCCAAACTGGATCTTCAGGGATTCAGCCTGCCTCTGCAGAATGGCACAACCCTCCTTGATATCACGGGTTATTACGTTGCCTCCAAAGGGAATCACCGCTGTATGACGGATCACATCATCGTAGTAAACCGCTACGTCGGTGGTACCGCCACCGATATCAACCAGGGCCACACCCGCCTCCTTCTCATCATCGGTGAGTACTGCTGCACTGGAAGCCAGGGGCTCAAGCACCAGCTGTTTCACGTCCAGATTCACCCGGTTGATGCACTTCTCGATGTTTCTGGCTGAAGAAATCTGTCCAATCACTATATGGAAATTGGCCTCCAGACGCTTTCCGGACATTCCCACAGGATTTTTTACCCCGGTTTCGTTATCCACGATGTAACTCTGGGGAAGTACATGGATAATCTCCTCTCCCACATCCACCGGAATTTTATACATGTCGTTGATCAGATGCTGCAGATCATCACGGGTAATCTCATCATCGTAGGAATCGCGATTGATATATCCTCTGTTCCTCACAGATTTAATGTGCTGACCAGCGATCCCCACAAATACCTCATTAAAAGGCAATCCCGATTGTTCGATGGCCTCTGAGGAAGTAGTTTGTATAGCATTAACGGTTTCCTCGATATTCAATACAACCCCGCGTTTAACCCCTTTGGAAGGCGTCTGACTGATACCCAGGACTTCCAGCTTGCCCTGTTCATTCAGCTTGCCTACCAGGCTAACGATCTTGGTTGTACCAATATCCACCGCAGCTACAATTTTTTCGTTTGTTGCCATAGTTTTAACGTTTAGTACATATTACTTGATTGGTATATTTCAAATTGATAACTCCATAAGTATTCCATCCGTATAGCGGAAGACCCTGCTCGTAAAGCATCTCCAGGTTCCGCAATTTCTTCTCCCAACCATCCATACTTCCGAATAAAATCTGGTGGGCTCCCACCCTGGGGATCAGTTCAAATTCGCCTTTGCTGTTCCTGTAGATCTGAACGATCTGATCACTCCATAGTGGATGTTCCGACACATGGGAACAGAAGCTGTGAATCTCCTGCAACTTCCCCTCTTCACTTGCCCGGTCTGACAGGTAACCGGAAAGCAGCATGATGTGCGGAGTGAATTGATCCGAAAGAGGCATGGTATGGCCCTCAGTGTCGAGGTAATAGCCACGGCTGCCCCTGGGCATGATCCTGACCAGGGGGACACGTTGCTCGATCTGCACCTCCATTCTGCCTGTGATATCTGTATTCACTTCCGCCTCCCTGATATGATCATGCTCCTCCAACATGGCCTCCAGCTCCCTGATATTTATCTCGCTGATGGGATAACCCTGGAGCTCCAGTCCTGCTGACTGGAACATGTTCCGGATGTTTGATTCTGTAATGAACCGGCTTTCCAGTGTATCTGAAATCACTACTTCAATTCGATTACAAAGCACTTCTTCCGATTCGGCAGAAACAAAACCCAGGATCACCACAAACCATGCTGCGATCCCTATCCAGGTTAATATTTTAGCTATTCTGCGCATTATCGTCTTAAAAACCACTCCGTCAGTGGCCCTCTGAACTGGTTAATATCTCCGGCCCCCATGCTGACCAATACTTCAGGATTCCGCTCTTTCACCACCCTCAGCATCTGCTCTCTGGAAATCAGGACTTTCTCTTTGAGCTTCACTTTCTCGAGGAGCCAGCTTGAGTTGATACCGGGAATGGCCTCCTCCCTTGCCGGGTATATCTCCATCAGGATCAATTCGTCAAGCATTTCCAGGCTTCTGGCAAACTCATCGGCGAAATCACGTGTCCGAGTGAATAGATGGGGTTGAAAGATGCCCGTGATCTTTTTGTCAGGTAACAAAGCTTTGACAGAGCTCAGGAAGGCCTTGATTTCAGTTGGATGATGAGCATAGTCATCAATATATACCCCCTGATCGTTGTATACACGAACGTCAAACCTGCGCTCTACCCCCTTGTATTCCGATAAAGCACGGGCAATGCTGTCAGGAGGCACACCCAGCTGATGGGCCACTGCCAGAGCTGCAAGTGCATTTTCCACATTCAGCAGTCCGGGGATTTGCAGTTGAATGGTAGGAAATACCAGATTGGGTGCCACCACAGTAAAGGCATAGGCAAGGCCCCTGCGTTCCAGAATATCCACATGGTAATCTGCCTCTTTCTGTTCCAGAGAGTAGGTAAAACGCTCCACATGATAGGGCACCGCAGGCGTCAGGCCGTGCTTATAGATCAGGGTCCCTTTCTCCTGGATCTGTCCTATGAATTTTTCGAAGCCAAGTCTGAGGTTTTCTTCCGTCTTATATATATCCAGATGATCGGCGTCCATGGAGGAGACGACAGCCACCTCGGGGAAAAGGGTATGGAAGGAGCGGTCAAATTCATCGGCTTCGGCCACGATGACCTTGGAGTTCGGATCCAGGTAGAGATTGCTTGAACTATTCTTGCTGATGCCCCCCAGGAAAGCGTTACAACCAAAGGTGGAGGAGTGCATCACATGGGCAAGCATGGTCGAGATGGATGTTTTGCCATGGGTGCCCGCCACTCCAATACCCCTGCCATTGTTGAATACTTCACCCAGAGCCACCGAGCGCTTGATCACCCGGAATCCACCCTTACGGAAATAATTAAGCTGCTGATGCTTTTCAGGTACAGCAGGCGTGTAGATTACCAGCGTGCGATCGGGATTCCTGAATTCTTTGGGGATTAACTGAGAGCGATCTTCAAAATGAATGTCTATTCCCTCCCGGATCAACTGATCTGTAAGGGAGGTGGAAACACGGTCGTAGCCGGCCACGGTTTTCCCCTGGCTCACGAAATAGCGGGCCAGGGCGCTCATTCCAATGCCGCCCACTCCGATGAAATACACACTTTCCAGGTTTGCCCAGATCATTTCTTTTCCAATGTTTTATATACTTCGCCGGCAATCCGTTGCGATGCATCGGCTATGCCAAGCTTTTTAATATGTTGGGATAAGACCTTTCTATGTTTGTCGTCTTCCAAAAGTCCAAGCATCTTATCCACCAGCTGTTCTTCAGCTTCCGAATCACTGACCATCAGGGCCGCTCCCTTACTGACAAGTGCTTCTGCATTGTGTGTCTGGTGATCCTCCGCCACATTGGGCGATGGAACCAGAATCGCCGGTTTGCCCACCAGGCAAAGTTCCGATATGCTGAGGGCGCCGGCCCTGGAAACAATGATGTCTGCTGCCTCGTAAGCCAGGTCCATTCGGGAGATAAATGGCAATACTCGTATGTTTGTAAAACCGCTTTTTTGCACCTGCTCCCTCACCTCCTCGTGGTAGTATTTTCCGCATTGCCAGAGCACCTGCAGGTCTTCCCTGTCCAGTTTTTCAAGTCCGGCCATAAAACTTCTGTTCAGGGTCCGGGCTCCCAGGCTTCCTCCCACCACCAGGCAAAGCTTCTTTCCACCCTCCAGCTGAAACTCTTCCAGGCCTTCCGCCCGTTTATCCTTCAGACCTATTAGTTGCTGGCGTACCGGATTCCCTGTAATTACGATTTTCTCGGAAGGGAAATAGCGGTCCATATTCTCGTAAGCCACACAAATGGCGCTGGCCGATCTTGCCAGTAAGCGGTTGGTCACACCTGCATAAGAATTCTGCTCCTGCAAAACAATGGGAATCCCTTTCCGGACGGCTGCCTTCAAAATAGGTCCGCTGGCATATCCTCCCACACCGACAGCCACATCAGGCTGAAAGCTGCGAATGATGCGCCGCGATCTTGCCATGCTTGCCATTAGCTTGAAAAAGAAGCTGATGTTTTTTACCGTCAGTCTGCGCTGAAAGCCAGCCACGGGAAGTCCCTCAATGGTATAACCAGCTTCGGGAACTTTCTCCATTTCCAGTTTGCCCAGAGCACCCACAAAAAGGAAGACCGTTTCCGGATCCTTCTCTTTCAAAGCATCAGCAATGGCAATGGCCGGGAATACGTGTCCACCGGTGCCTCCGCCTCCAATCAAAATGCGATATGGTCTGCTTTTATACATTCACTTCAAATTCGGTACGTCTCAGGTTCTCACTTTCTTCTTTGAGTTTTTTGCTTTCCTCTTCCAGCTTTATGCTTTTTTCATCTTTTTCCTTGGCCAGCTCTTCTTCTTTGGCCTTTTCACTCTCATCTTCCCGTGTACCCCAGCTCACCGAGAGTATCATGCCTGTGGCCATGCTGGTGAAAAAGATGGAAGACCCACCCATGCTCACCAGGGGAAGTGTTTGTCCGGTCACCGGCACGAGTCCAACCGCCACCGCCATATTCACAAACGCCTGTAGTACCAATCCCATGGAGAGGCCGAAGGCCAGAAAGGCCCCGTAGGTGCTTTTGCTTCTTCGGATGATCAGTCCTGCCCTGAAAAAGAGCCAGAGGTAGAGTGCGATTACCAGAAATCCGCCCACCAGGCTGCCGTATTCTTCTATGATGATGGCATAGATAAAATCCGAGTAAGGATGGGGCAAGAGGTTTCTCTGCGTGCTGTTACCCGGCCCTTTCCCAAACAATCCTCCCTGTACGATGGCCACCTTGGCCTGATCGGCCTGATAATTGTCGCTGTCGCCATCCACATAGGCTTCTATACGGTTTTTCCAGGTGGAGATGCGGCCTTCCTTGTCCAGTAAGAGGGCCCCGCCTATGAAGATCGACAGAGCCAGGATTCCTGTGACCATAAACAAGGTCAGGTATTTTACGGGGATCCGACCCACAAACATGAGCGTAAAGGCCGTCACAAAAACGATGGCTGCCGTCGAAAAATTGGCAGGCAGGATCAGCACGCAGGTAAGCACAATGGCCATGGAAATTTTCCCGAATACCCCTTTGAAGTCCCTGATGTTATTTTGATTGACAGACAGGATTTTAGCCAGGTACATCACCAGCGCTATCTTGGCAAAATCGGATGGCTGAATGGTGAGTCCGGTCCCCGGTATCTCCAACCAGCGTGTGGCTTCGTTTATGTTGGTCCCCACCACCAGAGTTAGCACCAAAAGGGGGATGGCCAGGTAGAGCGCAAAGATGGATACCCTGCTGAAGACACGGTAGGGAATGAGATGCACGAAGAAAATAATCGCCACACCCAGCAGGATGTATTTGAGCTGACGGAAAAGGTAATAGAAGGTATTCCCCGACCGGTGCTGGTAGGCCAGCGATCCCGTGGAGCTATACACCGACAACAGGGAAATTACCAGGAGGATCAATACCACCATCCAGATAATCCTGTCGCCCTTTATGTATCTTCTAATTTTCACCTTCTCTATTATCCTATTAACTCAATAACCCATTAACCCATTAACCCATTAACCCATTAACCTATTAACCTATTAACCTATTAACCTATTAACCTATTAACCTTCTAACAGCCCATCGGGCTCCTTACAGGCTTCTTACTGACTCCTTAAACTGTCTTCCCCTGTCCTCAAAACTTTCAAAGAGGTCGAAGCTGGCGCAGGCCGGCGAAAGCAGCACCGTTTCGCCATCTCGGGCCAGGTAGTAGGCAGCTTTAACGGCTTCCTCCATGCTTTTTGACTCTACGATGGATTCTACCTTTCCGTCAAAGGCCTTAACGACCCTCGAATTATCGGTACCCAGGCACACAATGGCCTTTACCTTATTTTCCACCAGATTAAAGAGTTCGCTGTAATCATTGCCCTTGTCCACTCCACCTACGATCCAGACCGTATTTCCTTTTATACTTTCCAGCGCATACCAGGTGGAGTTCACATTGGTAGCTTTTGAGTCGTTTATAAAGTTGATCCCGTGTACCTTCATGACCGTTTCCAGGCGATGCTCCACGCCCTGGAAATCCATCAAAGCCTCGCGGATCACATCGTTGCGAATTTTCAGAACATTCCCGGCAATACCTGCCGCCATGCTGTTGTAGGTATTGTGCCTTCCCTTCAGAGATAGTTCATGTACCGACATGGAGAAATCCACGTCATCAAATTCGATACGCAGTTCTTCGTCGTTCTCCACCCAGGCCACATCCCGTTCCTTCTTCTGATAGGCAAAGGGAAGTTGTTCGGCCCTGGATACAATTTTCTCAAGCTCCTTGATGGTAATCTCATCGTCGGAACAGAAAACAAAATACTCCTCCTCGGTCAGATTCTGGGTCACCCTGAATTTGGAATCCACGTAGTTCTGCAGATTGTATTCATACCTGTCGAGATGATCGGGAGTGATGTTCAACATGATGGCGATATCGGCCTTAAACTCATACATGCCATCCAGCTGGAAACTGCTTAACTCCAACACATAGTAATCATAGGCCTCTGTGGCAACCTGGTAGGCAAAACTACGACCAATATTTCCGGCCATACCCACATTAAGTCCCGCTTTACGCATCATGTGGTGGATCAGCGATGTGGTGGTGGTTTTCCCGTTACTCCCGGTGATGCAAATGGTTTTTGCATTGGTGTATCTGCCGGCAAATTCAATTTCTGAGATGATGGGGATCTCCTTTTTTCTTAGCAGCTTCACAATGGGAGCGCTTTCAGGGATGCCCGGACTTTTAATTACCTCAGTAGCATTGGTTATCAGCCTCTCGGTATGTCCGCCCGATTCGTAGATCACCTGGTATTCATCCAGTAATTCACGGTAAAAAGGCTTGATTTTACCGGCATCAGAAACAAAAACGTCTTTTCCTTTTGTACGAGCTAAAATGGCTGCTCCCGTCCCACTTTCTCCAGCACCAAGTACCACAATTCGTTCTCTGTTTTCCATAGGGTGTTTTTAGGTTTATTATCTGATCTTCAGGGTTACTATTGTTATGACTGCCAGAATGATACCCACAATCCAGAACCTGGTCACGATCTTGGGTTCAGGATATCCTTTCTTCTGGTAGTGGTGGTGGATTGGCGACATCAGGAAGATCCTTCTGCCTTCACCGTATATTTTCTTCGTTCTTTTAAACCAGCTTACCTGGAGGATGACGGAAAAGGTTTCCACCAGATAGACCCCGCAGAGTATGGGGATTAATAATTCTTTGCGGATCACCACGGCGAATACTGCAATGATCCCTCCCAGAGCCAGACTCCCCGTATCGCCCATAAATACCTGGGCCGGATAGGAATTGTACCAGAGGAAACCAATGGTGGCCCCGATAAATGCTCCGGCAAAAATTACAAGCTCACCTGCATAGGGTATATGCATGATATTCAGGTAATTCGAATATATCGCATTACCCGACAACCAGGCCAGTATACCCAGTGTGACCCCGATAATGGCCGCCGAGCCTGTGGCCAGTCCGTCGAGTCCGTCGGTAAGATTGGCCCCATTGGACACCGCGGTCACAATAAAAATGACTGCCAGCACGAAGATGATCCATACCAGGTGGTCGGCATACTTTCCGCTGAACCAGACCAGCCAGCTATAGTCAAACTCGTTGTTCTTCACAAAGGGAATGGTAGTCAGTGGACGCTTATGTTCCTGTATGATATAAAGATTTCCTGCCTCATCAACCTGCATCTCCTGCGTGCTGTATTCGTTGAAGTTTTCCTGGGTAATGCTAATCCGCTCACGGATCCTCACATCATCGCTCAGGTAAAGTGTAAGTCCTACGATCAGTCCCAAACCGATCTGTCCAATCACCTTAAATTTTCCTGCCAGACCCTTTTTATCCTTCTTAAAAACTTTGATATAATCGTCCAGGAAGCCGATGAGTCCCAGCCAGAAAGTAGCGATCAGCATCAGGATGATATAGATATTGGTCAGATCGGCGAATAATAAGACCGGTATGATGATGGAAGCCAGAATGATGATACCTCCCATGGTGGGTGTGCCCTGCTTGCTACTCTGTCCTTCCAGTCCCAGATCCCGTACCGACTCACCAATTTGCTTTATGTGCAGCATTCCGATGATCCTTTTACCCACAATCATGGAGATCACCAGAGAGGTAATAACCGTAAATGCAGCTCTGGAGGAGAGATACTGAAAGACTCCCGCTCCCGGAAAATCGAATTGCTCCAAATATTCAAAAAGGTGGTAAATCATTTCTTATCCCTTTAAGTGTTGCTTCAGCATTTCCATATCATTAAATACCTTCTTTTCACCCTTAATTTCCTGGGTAAGCTCATGGCCCTTCCCTGCCACCAGAATAATGTCTTTGTTCCCGGCTATGATACAGGCCGTTCGTATGGCCTCTTCACGACTCACAATTCGCATGGTCCGATCCAGTAAGGAGCCCGGAACCCCTTTCATCATATCATCCAGAATCTCTTCGGGGTCTTCATCCCTTGGGTTGTCGGAGGTAAGTATCACCTTATGGCTCATTTCTGCCACGATTTTTGCCATCTGCGGACGTTTGCCACGGTCCCGGTTTCCACCGGCTCCAACCACGGTAATAATTTCTCCACCCCCCACATTGACCTCGCGGATCGTACCCAGTACATTGCTCAGGGCATCGGGAGTATGAGCGTAATCCACGATGGCCGCAGTCCCCTTTTCGGAGCGGAAGGTTTCAAATCGTCCTTTCACCGGATTTAATTCACTCAGGGCTGACAGCACTTCATCCTGGTGATGTCCCAGCAGCATAGAGGCTCCGTAGGCACAAAGAAGATTTTCCGCATTAAACCTTCCCGGAAGCTTAACCCATACCTCCTGTCCATTGATCTCCATGGCGGATCCTTCCAGATGCATCTCATGGATCTTAGCCCTGAAATCACAAAGGGAGCGCAGGCTGTAAGCATGGTGGGCAGCCCGGCAATTCTGTAACATCACCTTTCCGTTCTTGTCATCCAGGTTCACCAGTGCAAAGGCCTCTTCGCTTAGCTCATCGAAGAAGCGTTTTTTCACCTCCAGGTACTCTCTGAAATCCTTGTGATAATCCAGGTGGTCGCGGGTGAGGTTGGTGAAGATGCCTCCATTAAAATCCAGCCCGGCAATCCGTTCCTGATCGATGGCGTGGGAAGAGACTTCCATAAAACAGTATTCGATGGACCGATCCACCATCTTGCGCAGAAGAGCGTTGATCTGAAGTGGATCCGGAGTTGTATGTGTGGCCGGCAGAATTTCCTCTCCCACCAGAACCTGTATGGTGGAAAGGAGTCCGGCAGGGAAGCCCATCAGGGTATGCATCTGGTACAACAAACTGGCAATGGTGGTCTTCCCGTTGGTTCCGGTTACCCCCACCAGAGATAGCTCCCGGGAAGGGTGACCATAGTAGGCGGAGGCCATCTGAGCTAGTGCCTTTCGGCTGGAGCTGACCTGTATCATGGGTACTCCCGTAATGAGCTCCTGACCTGGATCCTGGTAGACCACAGCCGCGGCACCCGACTGGAGAGCCTTAGCTATAAACCGGTGTCCGTCGACCTCCAGTCCCAGTATGGCTACAAAGAGATCACCTTCTTCCACCTGCCGGGAATCAAAGACGATCTTCCCGATTCGGGGATCCTGGTCTCCGCTTCTGGAGCTAATCTCCACTTCTGCTATGATCTCACTCAGTTGCAATTATCCTTCTTTTATACTCATATCCAATACTACCACGCTTCCCCTGCGTATATTACTTCCCGGCAGAACCGACTGCTGGCGTACGGTCCCCCGGCCATCGGCTTCCACCTTTAATCCTTTGCTTTCCAATAAATAGAGGGCATCCTTCAGTCCCATATCCACCACGTTGGGAACCAGGGCCGGATGAATAGGTCTTGAGATGGCATTTACACCCTCTTCGGTACTTTTGGTGGACACCCAGTGGCTTTCTTCTCCATTCAGTTTCAGGGGAAGATCCAGGTACTTGAAAGTGGATGCCAGGGCTTCACCGCTGCCACTTTTTGAGAAGGGGGCCTGTAAAGTCTCCTCGGCTAAAACTGTGGCACCTTCCTGCAATTCATATTCCCTCACATAGATCCTGTCGGTAATGTCACGGAATATGGGTCCTGCCACCACGTTCCCGTAGTAGATATCCTGGGAAGGTGCATTGACTACCACTATGCAGGAATACTTGGGATTGTCAGCCGGAAAGTATCCCACGAAGGAAGCCTGGTAAAGATTGCTATATCCTTCACTGGTAAGGGCCACCTTGGCTGTCCCTGTCTTCCCGGCAATCTTGTAGTGGGTATTGGCCAGGTTTTCAGCGGTGCCATTTTCCACCACACCCTCCAGCATGGCTTTAATATGGCCCAGGGTTTCTCTGGAACAGATGTGGTTATCAAGCACTTCGGTCCCCAGCCTTTTTACCACCTTTCCGTGGGAGCGAATCTCTTTCACAAACATGGGTTTAACCTTCTTACCCTCGTTAGCCACGGCGTTGTAAAGCGCCAGAATCTGCAGGGGAGTCATCTGCACTTCGTATCCATAAGCCATGGCTGGCAGGGAGACACCCGACCAGTATTCATTGTCGGTGTACTTGATATAGGGTGTGCCTTCCCCCTTGATTTCAATGCCCAGTTTCTGATTCAGACCCATTTCGTATAGCCGGTCCACAAACTTCTCAGGCTTATCCTTGTAATTCTCATAAACCAGCTTGGTGATGCCCACATTGGAGCTTACTTCAAAGGCCCTTTGCACGCTAATCTCGCCCTCCTCATCGCTGCTATCCTCCACTCTGTAGTTGTAGTATTTTGTGACCCCATTTCCCACATCAACCATGTCCCCGGGATGGGCGTAGCCGTCTTCCAGCAGGGCAATCATGGATGCCAGTTTGAAGGTGGAACCTGGTTCTGTGCTTTCGCCTATGGCATAATTGTAGTCCTCCTCGTATGAGCCATCTTCGTTCCTTCTCAGGTTGGCGATGGCCTTGACATGGCCTGTTTTTACCTCCATCAACACCACACTTCCATGATCGGCTTCATTGGCTCTCAACTGCCTGTAAAGCGCATTTTCTGCCACATCCTGCAGATCCACATCCAGAGTAGATACAATATCGAATCCGTCCTGGGGTTCAATCTCGTTGGCATCGTTAATGGGCAGCCAGATATCCGCTCTCACCTTGCGTTCAAGCCGGTAACCCTCCACACCCATCAGTTCACTGTCAAAGGCTCTTTCCAGACCTACCCCACCTCTGTGCTCACCCTCATATATGTATCCCACAGTGCGTTGCGCCAGCCATTTGTAAGGCCGCTCTCTCTTGTGCTGCTGAACGTAACGAACCCCACCTTTGTACCTTCCCTCACGAAATATGGGGAACTCCTTCACCTGCTGAAGTTGTGTATAGCTCACATCCCTCTTAACCAGGTAGTAGCGGTTCCCATCTTCCCTGGCCCTTACAAGCCTCTGCTTATAGGAGGTCCAGTGCGCATCCTGAAACAGGCTGGCAAGTGACTTGGAAAGCTCATCCACGCCGGCATCAAATATTTCGCGGGTAAAAGACTCCGAACGGAAATCCATGCGGATCTCGTAAATGGGCACGGACACGGCCAAAAGGCGACCATCGGAGGAATAAATGTTGCCCCTGTTGGGAGCAATCTCCGTATGTCTAATGGTACTGCTCTCCTGCCTGGCCCATTTGTCTTTTTCAAAGATCTGTAGCTGCAGGGTTTTACCCAGAATAAGCAATCCCACCAGAAGGATGCCCAGGTAAACCAGGGAAGTACGTACCAGTATGTCTTTCTTCAGAGACATGTTAATCTTTCTTCTGTATCAGTTTCTTAGGGGGCTCCAGGTTTTCTTCCAGGCCCAGTCCGTAGTTGTTCACCAGTTTGTTTACCTCCGATTGCCTGCTGGTGGTAACCAGTTCTGAGGAGGTGGATATGGATTTGGCTCTCAGCTCCTTCACATCTTTCTGCAGGTGGGTGAGGCGTATCACTGTTTTTTCAGCGTGATTGCGGTTGGCAATGGAGAAAAATGCTATACCAACCAGTAATAGAATGAAACGGGATTGTTTTAGCACTGCCTTCCGGGTCAACACGTTTCCGTCCACCAGATCGCGGAAGGAAAATGTCTTTTCCCTTTCCTCGATGCTCTGATCAAATTCGATATTTTTTTTCTCCCTGCTCATGATCCTGTTCTTTCAGCAATCCTTAGTTTGGCACTTCTGGCCCTGTTGTTTTCTTCAATCTCCTTTTCCGAAGGCGTAATCACATTTCTGTTTACCAGGGTCCACGGACTCTGGACATTGCCATAAAAATCCTTCTCTATCTTCCCCTCCAGGTTCCCTGATCGCATATAATTCTTCACCATCCGGTCTTCGATGGAGTGGTAACTGATAACCACAAGCCGGCCTCCTTCCTTCAGGATGCCGGCCGTTTGTTTCAGCATTTCACCCAGCGCCTCCATCTCCCTGTTCACCTCTATCCTCAGCGCCTGGTATACCCTGGCCAGGAACTTACTGGGCTTGTGCTTCGGGATAAAGCGCTTCAGCGCCGCCTCCAGATCGCCCGTGCTTTCGATGCTCCGCTCCTGCCTTGCATTTACAATGGCTGAGGCCAGTGCCCCGGCATTTCCCAGTTCACCGTAGGAACGAAAGATTTTCATCAGCTCCTCCCTGCTTGCTTCATTCAAAAGTTGAGATGCACTTTTCCTGCTACGCACATCCATGCGCATATCCAGCGCCGTCTCCGTTTTAAATGAAAAACCCCTCTCCGGTTGGTCGATTTGAAAAGAAGAGATACCCAGGTCAGCCAGAATTCCATCTACTTTATCGATGGCATGGTATCTCAGGAAGTGTTTTAAGTATCTGAAGTTAGCCCCGACAAAGGTGATTCGTTTGTCATCCGGAACATTGGCTGAGGCATCCTGGTCCTGATCAAATACTACAAGCCTGCCATTTTTACCCAACTTGTTAAGAACTTGGAGAGAGTGACCCCCTCCTCCAAAGGTCAGATCTACATAGATGCCCTTTGGTTTGATGTATAGTCCGTCAATGCTTTCATCCAACAATACTGGCTTATGATAGCCCATTATGTATCTGCTTCGTCTATTGATCCGCCTAAAATTTTCTCAGCCATGGCTGCAAAATCATCATCAGCCACACTGACCTTGCCATATTGATCTGAAGCCCAGATTTCAATCTTGCCCGATTGTCCTGCCAATACCACCTCATCTTCTATCCCGGCATATTCCATCAGGCGCTTGGGAAGCAACATCCTGTTATTGGCATCCAGAGACACTTCAGCCGTTCCGGAAAAAAACATCCTCAGGAACTTCGCATGTTCTTTGTTGTAAGGATTGGTTTTGGAACGGATGATTTTATTCTGCCTCTCCCACTCCTCCATGGGGTACATGATCAGACAGTTCTCAAACAAATCCCGCTTCAGCACAAAGCCGTCCTGAAGAACCTCTCTGCTCTGCTTTTTAAAAGCAGCTGGAAAAGAGAGCCTCCCTTTGGAATCAAGCCTGACTGTATAGTCTCCGATAAACGTAATCATAGGGCTTTCACGGGTTTGGGCATAAAAATATAATTTTTTCACCACTTTGTACCATTTTACCCCACTTTTTCCCACTTTGTTAATAACTTATCTTTTAATACTTTTGTCTTTGCATTATGGCGCGGCCGCGCCAGATAAGGCTTTCAATGGACGAAGCGACTCACAAAAAGAATTTTAAACCCATCAATATCAGGGACTTATTTATGGATAAGAATCCCAGAGTGGCGCGCTGGATTCCAGGTTTTGTTTACAGGCTTTTGTCCCGTTTGCTTCGGATCGATTTTATGAATGATCCCATTCTCTACATGCATGGATATAAGAAGGATGTGGATTTTGCCCGTGCCTCCATCGATGCTTTTAAGGTAAGCCTGGAGGTCAAAGGGAGGGAACATTTACCCGGGAAAGGGCGCTTTATCTTTGTGGCCAACCATCCTCTGGGTGGCTTTGACGGCATGATGATCATCAGTGAGCTAAGCCGCAACTACCCTGAGCTGAAAGTACTGGTGAACGACCTGCTTACCAACGTAAAAAACATGGATGGTATCTTCGTTCCCATCAACAAACACGGGGCCCAGGCCATGGATAATGTGCGGCGCATAAATGCCCTTTTTGAATCCGACGAGCAGCTCATGTCCTTTCCGGCAGGTCTGGTTTCCCGAAGAAAAAAAGGAGTCATCCGGGATGAACCCTGGCAGAAAAGCATCATAAGCAAAGCCAAACAAAGCCAGCGAGACATCATCCCCATCCACGTAACAGGTAGGTGCTCAAATTTCTTCTACACCCTGGCGAACATTCGTAAGTTCCTGGGAATCAAGACAAATTTCGAAATGTTTTTCCTACCTAACGAATCCTACAAGCACAGAAATAAGCACTTCACCATTAGCTTTGGAAAGCCAATACCCTATCAGACTTTTGATAAACGATTTACTCCCATCCAATGGGCATCTAAAGTACAGGACTATACCTATTCCCTGGTGGATTATCCTGACGGCGAATTTCCTTACCTTTGCAATGTATCCTGAGCCCTATGAAAATGAAAAACATCATACCCCCTGTACCCCTGGAAGACATGTTAGATGAGCTTACTAACGAAAAGTTCATCAGAAAGACCAACAAGGCCGGAAACAAGATTTTCATCATTAATGCTGAAAATTCCCCCAATGTGATGCGGGAAATCGGGCGGCTCAGGGAACTCTCCTTTCGAAATGCAGGAGGAGGTACCGGACTGGAATGCGATCTGGACGAATTCGATACCGGGAAGGATTCCTACCAGCAATTGATTGTCTGGGACCCCGACGAGCAGGCAATCCTGGGAGGCTACCGCTTTCACATCTGCGACCCAAGCACCTGTGTGTCAAATGGAAAGGTAAAACTGGCCACTTCCAAATTATTTGATTTCTCGGATGAATTCATCAAGGAATTCCTACCGCATATGATTGAACTGGGTCGTTCTTTTGTGCAACCCAAATATCAGAGTACAGCCCTGCGCAGAAAAGGACTTTATGCATTGGATAATCTGTGGGACGGACTGGGTGCCCTGGTTCTTGATCATCCCGATAAAAAATACATGTTTGGAAAGGTAACCATGTACCTCCATTACCATCAGATGGCCAGGGACATGATCCTCTTTTTCTTAAACAAGCATTTCCCCGACAGGGACGGACTGGTTATACCCAAGGATCCTTTGAAAATGGCAACCGACCGGGCAAAACTGACAGCCATTTTCACCGGAGCCGGATACGAAGAAGATTACAAGATACTTTCCAAGGAGGTAAGGGCCTGTGGAGAGAATATCCCTCCCCTGATCAATGCCTATATGAACCTCAGTCCTTCCATGAGGACTTTTGGAACGGTACTGAATAAGGGATTTGGAGATGTGGAGGAGACGGGCATCATGATCACCTTAAACGATCTCTACAAAGCAAAGGTGGAAAGGCATGTCATGAACTATGTGCCCAAGGCCCTGCAAAGGATCAAAAATATCAGGCGACGCAATCTGAAAATCCAGAAGCTGATTACCCGTTTTCAATTTACCAAGAAAAGCTAAGCGGCATAACTGTTTTAGTAGGCCCGGGTATTTATCCCATGAATGTAGTTCAGGAAAGAGGTACTAACAACCTTATTGCCTCCGGGTGTGGGATAGTTGCCGGTAAAATACCAGTCGCCCAGGTCATCAGGTACAGCTTTGTGCAGGTTCTCTATGCTCTGATAGACAATTTTCACCTCGGCATTCACATCCGAATCGGTGAGCATCTCTGAAATCTTATCACTGACCTGGGTCGCTGTGAAGGGCTTATAGATATCCTTCACATGGTTCACAAATTGTTCTTTTGGCAAGTCCTTCTGTTCCGAGCATCTCTGATATACCTCATTGATCACGTGCTCCATGTCATTCTCTTTGAGCAACTCAATGGCCGCCTGAAAGGCAGTGAAATCGCCCAGTTTGGCCATGTCAATGCCGTAACAATCGGGATATCTGATCTGGGGAGAAGAGCTTACTACCACAATCCTTTTGGGTCCCAGACGGTCAAGGATCTTGATGATGCTCTGCTTGAGTGTGGTTCCCCTGACTATGCTGTCGTCTATGATCACCAGGTTATCCACTCCGGGTCTGATGGTCCCGTAGGTAATGTCATATACGTGACTAACCATGTCCTTACGGCCCTTGTCCTGTGAGATAAAGGTGCGCAATTTCAGGTCCTTGATGGCCACTTTTTCAATGCGGGCACGCTCGGTCATGATCTCCAGCACCTCTTCCTGGCTGCAATTCCCTTTCAGCTTTTTGAGCTTCTTCCATTTACGCTCAATCATATGATCCTCAACCCCTTTGACCATGCCATAGAAGGCAGATTCAGCCGTATTCGGAATGAAGGAAAATACGGTATCCTCCACCTCGTGATCAATGGCTTCCAGGATAGCGGGGACCAGGAGCTCGCCCAGCTTCTTTCGTTCTTTGTAGATCTCCCTGTCGCTTCCCCTGGAAAAGTAGATCCGCTCAAAGGAACAGGACTTTTTTTCTGTTTCCGGCCTGACCCGGCTGATATTCAGTTCTCCGTTTTTCTTTACCACCAGTGCATGACCAGGGGGTAATTCCTTTACACTTTCGAAATCCACATTCATGGCCGTCTGGATCGCTGGCCGTTCGGAAGTAACAATCACTACTTCATCGTCGTGATAATAAAAGGCAGGCCTGATTCCCCAGGGATCGCGAAGGGCAAAAACATCTCCATGACCCATCATTCCGGCTACGGTATATCCTCCGTCCCAACGCTTGCTGGCACCTTCAAGAATGCCAGCCACATCAAGGTTCTCCTCTATCTTTTGCGTGATTTCCTGATTGCCTAAGCCCTCCTTCTTAAACTGGTCGAACAGAGTTTGATTCTCGTTATCGAGAAAATGGCCCACTTTCTCCAGCATGGTGACGGTATCGGAATATTCCTTGGGATACTGACCTAATCCCACCAGGATGTTAAACAGCTCGTCCACATTGGTCAGGTTAAAATTACCCGCCATCACCAGGTTCCGGGTTCGCCAGTTATTCTGGCGCATCACGGGATGAAGGTTGGCTGTACTGTTGCTTCCGAAGGTTCCGTAACGCAGATGCCCCAGGTAGGTTTCCGCGGCAAAGGGGAGGTTTGATTTGGCCCAGTGCGGATCGTTCAGAATATCCGGACTTTTCTTCTCTGCCTCTTCCCAGCGGGTGTAAATAGCCCTGAATATGGAGTTCACTGCCGATGAGCCCGTTTCTCTTTCACGGTGAAAATATTTTTCACCCGGTGGTGTGTCAAATTTCAGACTTACCAGGCCAGCCCCATCCTGTCCCCGGTTTCGCTGCTTCTCCATCAGAAGGTACAACTTCTCCAGACCGTATCTCCACGATCCATAGGTCAATTGATAGTATTCCAATGGCTTAAGTAAGCGGATTAAGGCAATACCGCACTTGTGTTTCACTTCGTCAATCATACTTCCTTCCTGCTAATCATCGTCCTTTAGATTTATATAATCGTCTACCACGATCGGGCTGGGGAAATTTCTCATTATCCTATCATACAAAAGCAAGGCCTCACTCTTGGTGCGGCAGTCACCCACATATACTTTAAAATAGGGTTCGTCGTACCGGTAATAGGCATCGACGTCTGGATACAGCGTCAGGAACCTGGCCCTTATGCGTTGCTGTTCCTCTTTCGCACCCACTCCGCTTTTGGAAAATATCCTGATCCTGAAACCCGGTACTCCGGAATTCTTTTTATTGCTGGTCAGCAGTTTGTAATAATTGGATTCCAGCATGGTATCCAACTCAAGGCTCAGCTCATCCTGGCTTCCCGATACCAGCAGGCCGGCAAGCAAATCACCTCCTGATCCGGCTTGATTTGTTTGCGCGCTTAGCATGCTCAATGAAGAAAGACCGACAAGAACTAATGTTATGAAACGTGTCATCTGCATTATTTGAAGGACAAAATTAATCAAATTTGTTTTCTGTTTGTCATACAATTAATAATTTGCTTACATTGAACTGATGCAGCCGCAATCGCATAAGAAACAGCGCAGAAGAGAGCTTTGGATGGGACTCGTTACCCTGCTGGCTGCATTCTCTTATGTGGCATCCCTTCTTTTGGATTTCAATTTTGTAAGTCCCTACGCTACCATCCAGGAAGACCTGGCCTACCTTTCCAATCACCTTCGAAACCTGCAGATTAGTGTCTGGTCCTGGCTTCTAACCTCTTTAATGACCCTGGCGGCAGTGCCCTTCTACCTGCTTCTATTCCATCAACGGATTAAGGTCCTGCCTTATTTTAATGCCTTAATATTACTGGGGGCCTTTGGCGGTTTCCTGATGATGGGCATTACCGGCATTGGCTTATACAATGAGCTTACCGAAATTGTGGCAAAGGGGATTGAACTGGCGGATGAGCAAACCCGTCTGGATTTGCTTACCAGGTTCCATGACGAACAATTTTACAGGCGCGTGGGAAGCAGTTTTCTGGGGGTATTTGTTTTTGTATTGGGACTTTCAAAATTCTGGATCTCACGATATCCACTGATTTCCTCCATCCTTCTCCTGCTGTCGGGACCCACCATGATTTATTTCAACTGGACCGAACCGGATCACCTCATCAGAACCATTGCTATGACGGGAATCGTGATCGGGATGACCATTTTCTCGGTCAGACTAATCAACAAGGGACTGGAATAGCCAAGCCCGCCTGGCTATGAATAAAGGGGTGGCTTAACCCAGAGCGGCGGCCACCTCGTCGGTGACATTCAGGTTGTGTGAAACGGCCTGAACATCGTCATCATCCTCAAATTCTTCCACGATTTTCATAATCTGGACGGCCTGTTCCTGGGAAAGATCCATGGCTTCATTAGGTATTCTCTGCAATTCGGCACTCTCGGGCTCGAGGCCCATTTCCTGGAGCTTGACCTGAACATTGTGAAATTCCTCCATGGGGGTAGTGATCATAAACATACCCTCCTCCAGCTCAATGTCCTCAATACCTGCATCGATCAGTTCCAGCTCAAACTCTTCCGGATCGAGTTCTCCTTCGGCCAGACTGATAATGCCCTTTCGTTCGAACATAAAACTGAGCGAGCCGTTGGTCCCCAGATTCCCTCCACGCTTGGTAAATATGGCCCGTACGTTGCTTACGGTCCGGTTGCGGTTGTCGGTAAGACAATCCACAAATACTCCAATCCCGTGGGGCAACATGCCTTCAAAGGTGAGTTCCATGAAGGCTGAACTATCCTTGTCTGCTTTATTGATGGCCCGTTGGATGGTGTCTTTGGGCATGTTCATGCCCCGGGCATTCTGAACGGCCGACCGAAGTCGGGGATTGGAATCCACATCCATGCCACCCACACTGGCAGCTACCGTAATCTCCTTGATTAATTTGGTGAAGAGTTTTCCCCTTTTGGCATCATTGGCACCCTTCTTGCGCTTGATGGTAGACCATTTGCTGTGTCCTGACATAATTCTCTTACAATGTTTACTGCAAAATTAGAAAAATGCCGCTAAGCTAAAAAGGCAATCATCGACGGATTACCTGAACCCCACCAAAAACCACATCTACTTTGATGTCGATGGAGGCCGTATCGGCTCGCCAGGATTCACTTTCATAAATGGTAGTTCCAAATACAGCACTGTTCCCATCAGGCAATTCAGCCCCTGCAAAAACAGCATCTGCCGTGATTCGAACCGGTTTATCCCTGGGGATAATAATCTGGCTGCCCCCAAAAACAGTACTCACTTTTGCATGAAAACTACCTTCATCCAGGTTCACATTGGTAAAGTCGTAGACTCCTTTGGCAAACACTACGGAATACTCCTTTCCTGATTCTGGA
>Ga0180436_10001750_pt1 | contig 21047 bp, 22 predicted proteins | sample SS_ome_2_FD_132434 | JGI IMG/M metagenome (GOLD analysis project Ga0180436, IMG submission 132434) | Hypersaline lake sediment archaeal communities from the Salton Sea, California, USA - SS_3_S_2 metaG | ecosystem: Environmental > Aquatic > Non-marine Saline and Alkaline > Hypersaline >...
TAATTATGAGTTGATTTATGGAATCGAGTTCAGTACCGGTCAGAAAAAGATATTCGGAATAGATATCGGGGGTAACAAACTTGCAGATGATGCGGTTTACGGTGCAGATATACAGATAATCTGTGTTGCTGAAAGAACACAACATCCCGAGGCAGTTGAAAAAGCCATGGGTATAATATTAAAGGATAGGAGTGAATGATATGAAAAATCTGGAGATACGAAAAAAGGAAGAAGCTGTTCTCTTAATCGGAGAAATAGACGTGGGAAACTGCAGTCTGTTCAAGGAGCAGCTCAATGAAATAATTGATGCGACGGAGGGTGAGTTCATACTTGATTTTTCGAGCCTTAATTATATTGACAGTGCCGGACTCGGAATTCTTGTAGGGATTTTCAAAAGACTAAACGAAAACAATAGGAAACTGACAATAACCGAAGCAAATGATTATATAAAGAAATTGTTCAGGATTACAAAGCTGGATACTCTTTTTGATGTTCTTTAGGAGGTTGTACAATGACTGACAACAATAAAACCATAAAGTTTGAAATTCCTTCAGTTAAGGACTATTCAAGGATTCTCAGACTGGCAGCAGCCGGAGCAGCAGATACCTGCGGATTTGACGTGGATATGATAGAGGATGTAAAGGTTATCGTATCGGAAGTCTTCGGCAGCATAATCGAAGCCGGTGAAAAAAGCGCTCATATGTCATTTCTTCCTGAAGCAGGCAGGCTGACGGTTGAAATATTCACATGCAGCGGCAAACCTGTCCTTGATGGAGCAAATGAAATGACATTGCCCATACTTCAGGCATTGGCAGGCAGTGTAGATGAAATAGAAAAAGGTGGACTCAGACTGGTGATGGAAAGATGACGGAAAAATTAGCCCAGGATGAAAATACCCTGTTTGAGGAGTACAAAAGAACGGGTAATATAGAGATAAGGAATATGATAGTTGAAAAATACTATTATATGGCCAAGGTGCTTGCCAATAAGTTCCTTAACAGGGGAGTTGAGTATGATGACCTGCTTCAGGTGGCATCAATGGCTCTGGTGAAGGCAGCGGAAAGATTCAAGCCTTCCATGAACAACAAGTTCTCAACCTATGCAACTCCCACAATTATTGGTGAAATAAAGAAATATTTCAGGGATAAGGCAAATACCATTAGAATGCCCAGGAAATACTACGAGATGTATCCATCCGTAAAAAACGCCTATGAATCCTTGTCCCAGGAATTCGACAAACCTCCTACACCGGAGGAAATTGCCGATATGACGGGCCATTCATCAGAAGATGTAATACAGGTCCTTGAAATGGTAAGGAGCAGCAACATTACTTCATTGGATGAGGAATTCGATGAAGAGGGTTACAACAGGATGGAGGCCGTCGGAAATGAAGACCCGGAATTTGACCGGATTGAGACACTGGATCTTTATGAACGGGCTTTGGAAGCCCTTGATGAAAATGAGAAAAAGGTAGTTTCCATGCGGTACAGACAGGGAATGAGCCAGAAAAGCATAGCAGATGAATTCGGAGTCTCGCAGATGTATATATCCAGGTTGGAGAAGAAGATTTACCAGAAAATGAGGAAAAGGCTGGAGAATGATTGAAATGGCATGCAGGCAGTATCAAATACAATCATCAACTGAATACGTATCACCTACCGTTGAATCAGTAATTGATTTCATAAAAAGTGAGACCAGTCTGACGGTCTGTGAATGTATAAGGGATATAAAGGTTGTATTGAATGAGTTGCTGGCAAATGCAATTATACACGGGAACGGTAGTCTTGTTGAAAAACCAGTTGACCTTAAGATTGAAGTCTTATCCGATAGGATAACAGTCAAGATAACCGACAGGGGACCTGCGTTCAAGCCTGCCGGGGATGAAGAAGCAGACATCCTTAATGAAAACGGCAGGGGAATAAGCATTTGTCACATTCTATGCAGGAAACTTGATTACTCATTTGAGGAAGGAAAGGGAAATTCCGCTACTGCGGTTTTTTATATTAAAGATGAGGGAGGATGATTTTATGACAAAACTAAGAGAAATGTATTATTGCAAGCTTTGCGGAAATCTTGTTGAAATGACAGCCGAGGGAGCAGGGGAACTTGTTTGCTGCGGAGAGCCCATGGAGCTTCTTGAAGCAAAGACAGCTGATGACGGCAGGGAAAAACATGTGCCTGTAGTATCGGAAAAAGACGGTGGTATTTTTGTTAAGGTAGGGGATGTACCCCATCCTATGATGGAAAAACACTGGATTAATTTCATAGAGGTATTGACTGCAGATATGGTTATCCGAAAGGAACTCAAGGCAGGAGAAGCACCTGAAGCATGGTTCAATGTGAAACCTGAGGATGTTGTTGCCGTAAGGGAATACTGCAATCTTCATGGTCTTTGGGCTGTGAAATAATACAGTTTCAATCATACCGGCCCGTAAAATGCGGGTCGGTTTGTTGTTTTGTTTGATAAGAAAAATCTTGACATGACATGGGGTTTGTGTTACTTTATATTTTGCTTGAGAAGGGTTTCTTTTTTTTTGTAAAAAACAGGAAACATCCGGAGGTTTAAAATGAGAGACAAAATAACATTGGCATGCACCGAGTGCAAGAGCAGAAACTATACAACGCGCAAGAATAAGAAGACAACTCCTGATAGGATTGAGATTCGTAAGTACTGCAAATTCTGCAAAAAGCATACAGTGCACAAGGAAACCAGATAAACTAAGGAGATAACTATGGCAACTGCAAAGAAAAACAGGTTCACAGGTTTCTTCAGGGAAATATTCCAGGAACTTAAGAAAGTTGCATGGCCCACCAGGGAACAATTGATCAGAAACACGGTAACCGTGCTGACAGTATGCGCTATCATAGGTTTGATCATCTGGATGTTTGACTGGGGTCTATCAGCACTAGTGAATAACCTGCTGAAATAATAATGACTGGAGTCATATAATGATTTTAGAAGAAAACAACGACCAGGTTGTTGAAGAAAACGCAGATACCGTCGATGAAAATGAGAAAAAGGTAAGTGACGATGCCAAGTGGTATGTAGTACATACCTATTCCAGTTATGAAAACAAAGTCAAGGCAAACCTTGAAAAAATAGTTGAAAACCGCGGGATGCAGGAATATATAGTGGATGTTGTTGTTCCCATGGAAGAAGTAATTGAAGACAAGGGCGGAAAAAGGAAAGTCACTTTCAAGAAGATTTTCCCGGGATATGTTCTTGTCAAAATGATAATGAGTGACGAGTCCTGGTATGTGGTAAGAAACACCAGGGGTGTCACAGGTTTTGTAGGACCTTCGGCAAAACCGGTTCCTCTTTCAGAAGAGGAAGTCAAATCCATGAGGCTTGAAGGTGTTGAAACTGTCGTAGATTTCAATGTGGGAGACAATGTCAGAGTTATAGACGGTCCCCTTGAAAACTTCGTTGGAACCGTTGAAGAGGTACACGGCGACAGAAGAAAAGTTAGGGTACTTATCTCAATGTTCGGCAGGGAAACCCCCGTTGAGCTTGAGTATGGACAGATACAGATAATTCTTTAGGCTAAAGAAATGGGAGGTGGATTATGGCCAAGAAAATAATAGGTCTGATTAAACTGCAGATACCTGCAGGAAAAGCAACCCCGGCTCCACCGGTAGGACCAGCTTTAGGACAGCATGGTGTTAATATCATGGGATTCTGCAAGGAGTTCAATGAAAAGACCCGCAAGGACATGGGACTAATCATCCCCGTAGTTATTACGGTCTATGCGGACAGGTCTTTTACATTCATTACAAAGACTCCCCCCGCAGCAGTTCTATTGAAGAAGGCATGCAATCTTGAAAGCGCTTCCGGTGTACCGCATTTGGAAAAAGTTGCAACTATTTCCAGGGAAGAAGTAAGGAAGATTGCAGAACTCAAGATGCCTGACCTGAATGCAGGAAGCATCGAAGCAGCCATGAGTATGGTAGCAGGAACTGCAAGGAGCATGGGTATCGTTGTCGAAGACGAATGATGCCTTAAGTGGGAGGGACTGATGTCCCGGATAAAGCAAACCACAGGGAGAATTGATTATGAAAAGAGGAAAGAAATACAGGGAAAGTGAAGCATTGTATGATAAGGCTCAGCTTTATGATGCAGCAGATGCCCTGGAACTTGTAAAGAAGACATCAAAGGCGGCATTTGATGAAACAGTTGAAATCCATATAAAACTTGGTGTTGACTCAAGGCACGCAGACCAGCAGGTCAGGGGAGCTGTTGTGCTTCCCCATGGAACAGGTAAATCTGTAAGAGTACTTGTTTTTGCAAAAGGTGAAAAGGCAACTGATGCTGAAAATGCCGGCGCGGACTATGTAGGTGCAGAGGATTTGTCAGACAAGATCAAGAATGAAAACTGGATGGAATTCGACGTAGCCATTGCAACCCCGGACATGATGGGTGTTGTAGGTCGTATAGGAAGGATCCTTGGACCAAAGGGTCTGATGCCTAACCCGAAAGCCGGAACAGTTACCATGGATGTAGCCAAGGCAGTAAATGATGCCAAGGCGGGTAAAATCGAGTACAGACTTGACAAGGCAAATATCATTCACTGTTCTATAGGAAAAGTTTCCTTTGAAACAGAAAAACTGGTTGAAAACTTCAGAACTCTGCTGGATGCCATTGTAAAGGCAAAACCGGCAGCTTCAAAGGGAAAATATCTCAGAAGTGTTGTTGTAGCATCAACCATGGGACCGGGCGTTAAGGTCAACGCACAAAAAATACTTGATTAGTATAGCGGCATGATGTATAATGCTGCTTGCAATTGAATATCGCTTACCGTAGACAGCAGGTGCTTTATGGCATAATGGGAAACCGCCCGCCTAGGTGAAGGAATTAAATCAAAAGGTTTATCCTCGCTTGTCACGGCAAGCGGGGATTTTTAAATCCAGCGGGTAAAGGCATACCGTTATCAAGCCTAATAAAACAAGGAGGTAAACCGAATGCCCAGTGATAAGATATTGGAAAAGAAAAAACAGCAGGTCATTGAAATGCGTGATAAGATTTCCAATGCAGGTTCAGTTGTTCTTGCCGATTACAGGGGAGTTACTGTTGAGCAGGACACGAATATGAGGGCAATCCTCAGGGAAAAAGGCGTTGACTACAAGGTTGTGAAAAACAACATTCTGCGTCATGCCATAGAAGGAACGGAATTCGAAGGATTCAAGGAACATCTGGTAGGACCTACTGCCATGGCAGTAAGTGATGACGAAGTGACACCTGCAAAGGTACTCTTTGATTTTGTAAAGAAAATTGATGCATTTGAATTCAAGGCCGGTGCAGTGGACGGAAAAGTCATTGATGTAGATGGAATAATGGCTCTTGCAAAACTGCCGTCCAAGGAAGAACTTATTGCCAAGATGCTCGGAAGCATGAATTCACCTATATCAGGTCTGGCAAATGTATTGAACGGAACAATAAGAGGTTTGGTAGTGGCTTTGAACGCCATTGCAGAACAAAAACAAAACGAAGCATAAGCATATTGTAAATTAATGGAGGATTGTTAAAATGAGTGAAAAACTTGAAAAATTAATGGAAGAAATCAAAGGCTTGACAGTACTTGAACTGTCTGAGTTCGTAAAGGCTCTCGAAGAGGAATTCGGCGTTTCAGCAGCAGCACCCGTAGCCGTAGCAGCAGCAGGCCCTGCAGCAGGCGGAGAAGCAGAAGCTGAAGAAGAAAAGACAGAATTTGATGTAATTCTCAAAGAAGTCGGCGCAGAAAAGATCAAAGTTATCAAAACCGTCAGGGAAGTAACAGGACTCGGTCTCAAGGAAGCCAAGGAAGTTGTTGATACAGCTCCAAGCACAGTCAAGGAAGGCATCGAAAAAGATCTTGCAACTGAAATAGAAGAAAAGTTCAAGGCAGTCGGCGCTACAGTAGAAATCAAATAATTGAATTTGAACTGAAAAAAAGGGATTGGTTTGAAACCGGTCCCTTTTTTGTTGCAATTAACCTACGACGAGTCAAAGGGACAATCCATGGAATTGATGTATAATGCATATAATGATGTAAAGGGAGAAAACATGATTTGAGGCTCAGGGAATTACCTGTCTGGAAGAAAAACCTTATAGCAGTATGGATAACGCAGTTTCTCTCAATAATGGGGTTTGCTTTCTGTGTTCCTGTTTTACCCTACTATATTCAGGAACTAGGTATAACGGATCCCGATACAATCAAACTGTATACCGGCCTGATTTCATTCCTTCCTGCGATATCCCTTGGAATAATGGCCCCGGTATGGGGAGCCGCTGCAGATCGTTTCGGGAAAAAGATTATGCTTCTTCGGGCAATGTTCTTTGCATTCTTTATTCTTCTCGCTCTTGGGTTTGCTGTAAATGCTACACAGATACTTTTAATAAGGCTGGTACAGGGGTTGCTCACAGGAACTGTGGCTGCCTCGTATTCTCTTATTGCAGCAGGAACTCCTGATGACAGAATGTCTTATGCACTTGGGATAATTGCATCGTCAATATTCATAGGTAATTCGTCAGGACTTGCCCTTGGGGGAATAATTGCAGATGCAGTGGGTTATCGTATGAGTTTCTTCATAGGAGCGGCAATGATGCTGGCCGGACTTGTTTTCGTAATGGTTGCAGTAAAGGAAATCAAAGGCGTATCTGTTTCAAAAACCGGTGTTCCCAAAGTCCGGGGTATACGCAATAAACTTAAGGCACTCAAAACCTTCGCACCTGTTGCCGTTGCAATCCTTCCCATGGTATTCATGGTAAGGGTTACAAGAACAATATCCGACCCGTATATCCCCATATATATTCAGGAAATCAGGAATGCACTTGAGGGCTCTGCATCCATATCAGGTATTGTAAGGGCCGTGGCAAGTATAGCTACAGCACTGGCCGGTATTTTTATTGTAAGACTCGGTGACAAATTCAACAGATATGTATTGTCAGCAATACTATTAACAATAGGTGCTGCCTTTGCCGTACCCCTCTATTTTACAAACAGCCTTGTCCTTTTCACTCTTTTCAATTTCGTGGTATTTCTTTCAATAGGAGGAGTTGACCCGATTATCAGTTCCCAGGCAAGTATAATGGTGACATCGGAAAAAAGAGGCGTACTGTTCGGTCTTATAACCATGGTTGGCAGTTTTGGGTGGGCAGTATCCCCGATGATCGGAAGTTTTGTTTCAATAAGGTTCTCTACAAAAAGTATCTTCCTTACATTTTCAGCAATGATGCTTATGACTGCATTAGTGTCATTGGCAATATACACATTCAGAAAAAAATCCGGAACAATACCGAATAATTAACTATGCCATACTTTTAGGAAAGCCGGGCAGTGGTATAATAAATTTATAAATCCATGAGGTGAATTATGAGCTACAAAGAAATTTACAGGGAATGGCTTGAAAAAGCTGATGCAGAAACCGTTGAAGAATTGAAGGCAATTGAAGGAAATGATGAAGAAATAGAAGACAGGTTCTACAAGACACTTGAATTCGGTACAGCCGGACTCAGGGGAATAATGGGAGCCGGAACCAACAGGATGAACAAATATGTCCTGATGCAGGCAACAAAAGCACTTGCTGATGTCATAATTGAGGCAGACGGTAAGGAGAAGGGAGTTGCCATAGCACATGACTGCAGGATAAACTCCCGTGTCTATGCAAAAACATGTGCTGCCATCTTCTCGTCAAAAGGAATAAAGACATATATATTCGAAGATCTTAGACCCACTCCTGAACTTTCTTATGCCATAAGGAAACTTGGGACAATATCCGGTGTAAATGTAACAGCCAGTCATAACCCCCAGGCATACAACGGATACAAGGTATATTGGGAGGAGGGGTCACAGATCCTGGATGATGTAGCAGAAAAAATACTTTCAAAGATAAGCGAAATCCCTATGTTTGACAGTTCGGGAGTTCCTGATTTTGATGAAGAATACAAAAAAGGGCTTATAACCATCATCGGTGAAGAGATGGACAGTATGTTCCTTGATGAAATAAAGGGCCTGGCACTGAACGAAGAAGGAATTGACAAAAGCGTAAGTGCTGTTTACACACCGCTCAACGGAACAGGAGCAATACTGGTCCCCAGAATACTTAAGGAACGGGGTTTCAATCATATAGTAACGGTGGATGAGCAGATGGAACCGGACGGAAGATTTCCAACCACTCCATATCCGAATCCCGAGGACTTTTCAACATTCAGGCTGGCCCTTGAATATGCTGAAAGACATGACTCTGAAATTGCCGTTGCAACTGATCCTGATGCAGATAGGATTGCAATCGCAATAAGAGATGACTCCGGTAAATTCATTTCCATGAACGGAAACCAGACAGGAGCATTATTGCTGCAATATATATTGGAACAGAGAAATCTAAAGGGGATGGATTCAGATAAGGATGCCATGATTACAACAATTGTAACAGGGGATCTTGGCAAGGTTATATCAAGAAAATATGGACTTAAGGTATATGAAACGCTTACCGGGTTCAAGCATGTATGCGGAAAAGCAAATGAATTTGAGAAAACAGGCGAAGCAATATATGTCTTTGGATATGAGGAAAGCATAGGATATTGTCCTGAAACATTTACAAGGGACAAGGATGCAGTCAGTACGGCTATGCTTTTGTTTGAAATGGCTGCATATTACAAGGCCAGGGGAAAGAAGCTTTATGATTTGCTTATGTCCATATATGAAGAACACGGGCATTACAGGGAGTCCCAGTTCTCAATTGCGTACAAGGGTGCAGACGGAGCTGAACTGAAGGAAAAGGTAATGGAACAGTGGAGACTTGGTTATCCCAAGGAATTGGCAGGTGAAAATCTCTTGAAGGTTACTGACTATCTGACATCTGTTTCAACTGATCTTGCCACAGGAGAAGAAAAAGAAGTTGAAATCCCCAAATCCGATGTCCTTAAATACACGTTTGACGGCGGAACCTGGTATGCCGTAAGACCTTCGGGTACTGAACCAAAGCTTAAGGTATATATCTACACAGTAAGGGGCAGCGAGGAGGAGGCATTGAAAGTGTTAGGAGATATTGAAAGCACTCTCAGGGATAAGATAGGAGAGTTTGAAAAAGCCTGAATCTCTAATGATTCAATTTATTGCACTGCTGGACTGTAACCTGCTTTCAAATGCAGCGGTTCGTTTGCTGCCAAGCTCCAGTCATTCAGACTGGTGATCGAAGGTGAATTAATTCACCTTCTTTTTGAATGCTGTTTTTTCTTTCAGGTCTATCTCCTTACCTATATGACAAGATGGAAGGATACAATCCTTTATACCTTATTTTTCCAAATCCAGCTGGAATCTTATAGAACTTTTGATTTTTTCTTTTATAACGTTATTTGTTATTTCTCCAGTTGCTGTAATAAGCCTTTTTCTGGATATTGTTCTGATTTGATGTGCCATAACAATGGAATCCTTCAATAAACCAGAATCACTTTTTGAAAGAAGATATTCATTTGGATAAACTTTTCGCCCTTTATATGATGTCAGGGGAAGAACGGTCAGAATCGGGAGGGTTTGGTTCACCACTTCATCGGATATAACCAGTACAGGTCTTTTTCCTGCCTGCTCACTACCAATTACAGGATTCAGATCTGCAATGAAAATTGTCCACTGGTATTTTACCAATTTTCATTGCCTCCATTGTTTTCACTATCTGAATACCTATATGCATTGGTTGTTTCATTTATATCATTAAGAAGGAGCTTGTCAGAGGAAGCTTCTTTCATAATTTCATAATTAAGCATCTTTTCCTTCATCTTGAAATAGTTTTCCAAAGCATCTCTTATTCCTGCATTCATGGAAGGAATGATGTCTTTTCTGGAATACTCCCTAAGCTTTTCAATATAGTCTTCAGGAAGCGAAAACGTAATGTTTTTTAATCTCGAGCGCATAAATATATCCTTTCAGTATCACTATTGTATCATTACAATAAAAAAATACAATAATAAAATATTGTTAATTTATGAAGTTTGATCCATTTGCCATGAAACAAGGGGGTACCTTCCACTTTCCCTGAAACCAAGTTTCTCCGCCAGATTCTGTGATGCGGTATTATAGTCGTAGCAGTCCCAATGGGGAAGACCGTTTCTTCTATAGCATTCCTTTATATACTCATAAGCCAGCGTATAACCGATCCCTTTCCTTCTGTGCTCTTTTGATGTCTCTATATTAATTTCATAGAAACCGCCTGAATCAGAGACTGCCCCGCAGACACCCAAAAACTCTCCGTCGGAACCATGGGCTATTGTCCCGAACACTTTTTTCAGGAATACTTCGTAGGTTTCCCAGAACATCTCACATTCGTTCCTTACAAACTCATGAATAAAATGTTCCCGTTCAATGTAAGAAACAGCAATATCATCACTGAGTTTCGGACTCGGAGCATTATAAAACAAATTCTTATCATGTTCCCAGGAAATTCTATTGTATCTCCTGATCTTACCCAACTCCGTTTCCAATATTTCAGAAACACTTTCGGGACAGTGGGCAAATTCAACCACATTGTTATAATCTCGCTCACTCCTGTAGGCTAGGGCTGCTTCAGCCATCTCACGGCTTTCATGCTCATCAGGTACAGTGCCGGTGTACTGTAGGAATCCTATATAGTTATGAAAAACCAGGGCTTTTGCAGGATCAGCGGTATCATCAACCAGGGCATATCCTCTGAAAGTTCCGTCAAGCACTCCCAATGTAATAGGATAATCGAGAGGTTCCATTTTAAGCAGCTTAATTATTTTTTTCAGTTTTTTTCCTGATATATATTCCATAAATTCCTCCCTTAGCCCGGCTTAACATGATTTTATCAAAAAAACCTAAAAATGGCAGAAAAAAAGCAAGTGAAGACACTTGACAAAACTTTATCACACTGATAGAATTGTAAACTGCGCTAGTTTGTGCTAATACACAGCCGCACCCACCCAAAGGAACGACATATTTGCACGTAACAGGGTGTTTACAATGTGGATTATAGCATGTTGATACAGGTTTTGCAAGATTACGGACAGCACAGGCGCATAACAGCAATGCAAAAGCTGTTGAATCAGGAAATTTTATGAGGTGAAATTACATGATGCATCCCGTAAAGTTAGGTACTAATGAGCGCATGAGCTTTTCTAAAATCAAAGAAGTGCTCGAGATGCCTAATCTTATTGAAATCCAAAAAAAATCCTATGAATGGTTTCTTGAAGAAGGGCTTAAGAACGTTTTTATTGACGTTTCGCCCGTTACGGATTACACAGGCAATCTGGTACTGGAATTCGTAGATCACAGGATAGATGAAGAACCGAAATATTCAGTGCAGGAGTGCAAGGAGAGGGATACTACATATCAGGCTCCCCTTAAGGTCAGGGTAAGGCTTATCAACACGGAGACCGGCGAAATAAAGGAACAGGAAATTTTCATGGGCGACTTTCCGCTCATGACTCCTACAGGTACTTTCATAATAAACGGTGCCGAAAGGGTAATCGTCAGCCAGCTGGTAAGATCTCCGGGTGTTTACTATGATGTAAAAACCGATAAGACGGGTAAGAATCTTTATTCAAACACGGTGATTCCCAACAGGGGAGCATGGATTGAATATGAAACAGATTCAAAAGGTGTATTCCATGTCAGGATTGACAGGACAAGGAAGCTGCCCATAACTGTTCTTATAAGAGCTCTCGGCTATGGTACTGACCAGGAAATAACAGACTTGCTTGGGGAAGATGAATTGCTTGAAGCCACATTCGCAAAGGATGCTGGAAAATCAGTGGATGACGGCCTTTTTGAAATATATCACAGACTGAGACCGGGCGAACCTCCCACGAAGGAAAGCGCAACTACACTCTTTAACAATATGTTCTTTGAACCGAGAAGATACGACCTTGCCAGGTTCGGAAGATACAAATTCAACAAGAAGCTTTCCATATCAAGAAGGGTAAGTGGTCTTGTTTCTGCTGAAAATATTGCCAATCCTGAAACAGGCGAAGTCATTGTTGCAAAGGGAGAGAAAATAAATCCTGAAGCAGCCCTTGATATCGAATGCTGTGGCATCAATGAAGTAATGGTTGAAGCGGAGGAAAAGGCTGTTAAGGTCATAGGAAACATGACAGCAGAGATTTCCCGTTTCGTTGACTTCAACTACAAGCAGTACGGTTTGAGCGAAAAAGGTGATTACCGGGTCATAACTGAAATCCTCAGCGAAAATTCTGATGAAGAAGAAATAAAGAAAGCATTCCTGCTCAGAAGACATGATATATGTCCCAAGAACATAACCAGGGAAGACATCATTGCATCAGTAAGTTATTTGCTGAATCTTTCATATGGAATCGGTAACACTGATGACATAGACCATCTCGGCAACAGAAGGATTCGTTCCGTCGGAGAACTTCTCCAGAACCAGTTCAGAATCGGATTTGCCAGAATGGAAAGGGTCATACGCGAAAGAATGACCATTCAGGATATAGACATTGCAACACCGCAGGCCCTGATTAATACCAGGCCTGTATCTGCTGCCATAAAGGAATTCTTCGGATCATCCCAGCTTTCCCAGTTCATGGACCAGCCTAATCCGTTGGCGGAACTAACCCATAAGAGAAGACTCAGTGCCCTCGGACCCGGGGGTCTCAGCAGGGAAAGGGCAAGCTTTGAAGTAAGGGATGTTCATTACTCACATTACGGAAGAATGTGTCCCATAGAAACTCCTGAAGGACCCAACATCGGACTAATAGCTTCCCTTAGTACATATGCAAGGATAAACGAGTACGGCTTCATTGAAACCCCGTTCAGGAAAGTTGATAAGGAAAATGGAATCGTAACCGAGGAAATTGAATATCTTACGGCTGATGTTGAGGATAATTACATTGTGGCCCAGGCCAATACGGAATTGGATGAAGAAGACCGTTTTGTAGAAAACCGTGTATCCGTAAGACACAGAAGTGACAAGTTCATTACTGATGCCAACAATGTAGATTATATGGATGTATCACCAAAGCAGCTTGTATCCATAGCAACAAGTATGATTCCTTTCCTTGAGACAGATGCTGCAAACAGGGCACTCATGGGATCCAACATGCAGCGTCAGGCAGTACCCCTTATCAAACCTGAATCTCCGATTATTGGAACAGGTATGGAATACAAGGCTGCCAAGGACTCAGGTGTTTGCGTTGTTTCTGATGCCGCCGGAACTATTGAAAATGTCTCGGCAGATAAAATTGTTCTTGCATCCGATGATGGCAGGAAATATGAATATCCTCTTCTTAAATACAAGAGGTCCAACCAGGGAACATGCATCAATCAAAGACCTATAGTTGAAAAAGGACAGAAGGTTGAAGCACAGCAGATTCTTGCAGACGGACCTTCAACCGAAAAGGGAGAGATTGCCCTTGGAAAGAACATTCTCATTGGATTCATGACATGGGAAGGCTATAATTATGAGGATGCCATTTTGATAAGTGAGAAGCTTGTCAAGGAAGATGTTTTTACATCAATTCATATAGAAGAATACGATACGGAATCAAGGGACACAAAACTTGGTCCTGAAGATATTACAAACGATATTCCAAATGTGGGTGAAGAAGCCCTCAAGAACCTGGATGAACGTGGAATAATCCGCGTAGGTGCAGAAGTAAGGACAGGTGATATTCTGGTAGGAAAGGTTACTCCTAAAGGTGAAACTGAACTTACTTCGGAAGAAAGACTGCTCAGGGCAATCTTTGGTGAAAAATCCAGGGATGTCAGGGATACATCACTCAAGGTACCCCATGGTGTATCCGGAATAGTTGTTGATGTAAAGGTATTCTCCAAGGAAAACGGTGATGAGCTAAACCCCGGCGTAAATGAAGTGGTAAGGGTTTTCATTGCACAGAAAAGAAAGATATCAGTCGGAGACAAGATGGCAGGAAGACACGGAAACAAAGGTGTTATCTCAAGGATATTGCCGGAAGAAGACATGCCTTTCCTTCCGGACGGAACTCCGCTGCAGATAGTGCTGAATCCATTGGGCGTTCCTTCCCGAATGAACATAGGACAGGTTCTGGAAGTGCATCTTGGTTATGCGGCAAAAGCGCTGGGATTCAAGGTGGCTACATCCGTATTTGACGGAGCCCACGAGAGCGATATAGTTGAATGTCTTGAGAAAGCAGGATACAGCTCTGATGGAAAAACTGTACTATATGACGGAAGAACAGGAGAACCATTTGATAATCCTGTAACCGTCGGATATATGTATATGCTTAAATTGCATCACCTTGTAGATGACAAGATACATGCAAGGGCAATTGGTCCGTATTCACTTGTTACACAGCAACCCCTCGGCGGAAAGGCTCAGTTCGGCGGACAGAGGTTCGGTGAAATGGAAGTCTGGGCGCTTGAGGCATATGGTTCTGCATACACCCTTCAGGAAATCCTTACGGTTAAGTCGGATGACCTTATGGGAAGGGTCAAGACATATGAGGCCATAGTGAAAGGTGAAAGCGTACCAACACCGGGAATACCTGAATCATTCAAGGTTCTGATCAAGGAATTGCAGAGCCTTGCCCTGGACATCAATGTCTTTACCAGGGAAAAGGATGAGTTGATAATTGGTGAAGATGATATGGACGACTCCGTTGAACCAAGCGGCAGGAAGGACATTGACGATCTTTTCATCAATGAACTCGTCGTTGAACCGGACGAAATTGAAGGAATGACCATAGAGGATTTAGACTGAGGTCATTCGTCAGCCTTGGCATTTGAAAGGAGAATTCATAGTGCAGGATTTTGGAAATTTCGATATGATAAAGATTGGTTTGGCATCCCCGGAGAAGATAAGGTCTTGGTCCAGGGGGGAAGTCAAAAAACCTGAAACAATAAATTATAGGACGCTCAAGCCGGAAAGGGACGGATTATTCTGTGAAAGAATTTTCGGACCTTCAAAGGACTGGGAATGTCACTGCGGAAAATACAAGAGAATCAGATACAAAGGTGTAATCTGTGACCGATGTGGAGTTGAAGTTACAAGAAGCAAGGTCAGACGCGAAAGAATGGGACACATAGAACTTGCTGCTCCTGTTTCGCATATCTGGTATTTCAGGGGAATTCCCAGCAGAATGGGCCTTATTCTTGATATGAGTCCCAGGGTACTTGAAAGAATACTATATTTCAATGCATATGTTGTGCTTGATCCCGGTGATACTGATTTCAATGTAAAGGATATACTCAGTGAAAAGGAATATCGTGAAGTCGTTATGAATGCAGGCGGCGGCTTCAGGGCGCAGATGGGCGCAGAAGCCGTAAAAGAACTTCTCAGCAACATAGACCTTGAAAAACAATGTGCTGAACTGAAGACGGATCTCAGAAACAGCAAGGGACAGAAAAGGGTCAGGATAATAAAGAGGCTCGAAGCACTCGAATCTTTCCGTATATCAGGGAACAAGCCTGAATGGATAATACTTGATGTAATCCCTGTAATTCCACCGGATCTTCGTCCTATGGTTCAGCTTGACGGCGGACGTTTTGCAACAAGTGATATGAATGACCTTTACAGAAGGGTCATCAACAGAAACAACAGGCTTAAAAGACTTTTGACACTTGGAGCTCCCTCTATCATAATCAGGAATGAAAAGAGGATGCTTCAGGAATCCGTTGACGCACTCATCAATAACGGAAGGAAGGGAAAACCTGTAACCGGCCCTGGTAATAGACCTCTTAAATCACTTTCCGATATGCTGAGTGGAAAACAAGGAAGGTTCAGACAGAACCTGCTTGGAAAAAGGGTCGACTATTCAGGCCGTTCCGTTATTGTAGTAGGTCCCGAACTTAAGATATTCCAATGCGGACTCCCCAAGGAAATGGCACTGGAACTATTCAAGCCTTTTGTTATGAAAAAGCTGGTCAGTGATGGTTATGCCCATAATATCAAGAGCGCAAAAAGAATGGTTGAACGTGCCAGTGATGAAGTATGGGATATGCTCGAATATGTTATAAAGGATCATCCGGTCCTTCTTAACAGGGCACCTACCCTGCACAGACTGGGAATCCAGGCATTTGAACCTGTACTCATAGAAGGTAAGGCAATACAGCTGCATCCGCTGGTATGCTCAGCATATAATGCTGACTTTGACGGAGACCAGATGGCCGTTCACGTACCGCTTTCCAGCGAAGCCCAGGCGGAGTCAAGATTCCTGATGCTTTCAGCAAACAACCTTCTTGCTCCCAAGGACGGAAAACCCATCACCGTACCTTCCCAGGACATGATTCTCGGAAGTTATTACCTTACTCTTGTTAAGGATGGGGAACCCGGAGAAGGCAAGGTGTTCGGGAACATGGATGAAATTTACATGGCTCTCAATGAGAAAGTCATTACTTTGCATTCCAAGGTCAAGCTCAGGGTTACAAGAAATGTCAAAGGCAAAATGAAGACAGGCATCATAGATGTAATACCCGGAAGAGCTATATTCAATGAAGCGATTCCCCAGGATTTGGGTTTTGTCGACAGAAGCAGGAAGGAAAATGAACTGCTTCTTGAGATAAATGAAGTCGTTGGTGATGACCAACTTCAGGAAATACTTGAACGCAGCATTAAGAAACACGGAATGGTGAAAACTGCCGAAGTACTTGATAAGATGAAGGACATGGGATTCAAGTATTCCACTAAGGGAGCAATTACAATATCCATCAGTGATATGGAAATTCCGGAAGAGAAGAAGACCCTTATAGCTGATACTGAAAAACAGGTTAATATGGTTACGAAGCAGTACAGAAGGGGACTTATAACTGATGAGGAAAGATACAATTCAGTTGTAAAACTCTGGACTGAAACAGGTGATAATGTTACTGATGCTCTGATGAACGGACTCAGGGAAAACAACCCGCTCTATATCATGTCAACTTCAGGTGCGAGGGGAAATAAAAACCAGATAAAACAGCTTGCAGGAATGATCGGACTTATGTTCGATACATCCGGTAAGACTATTGAGATACCCATAAAATCCAACTTCAGGGAAGGTCTGAATGTTCTGGAATTTTTCATATCCAGTAACGGAGCAAGAAAAGGTCTTGCTGATACAGCACTAAGGACAGCTGACTCAGGATATCTTACAAGAAGGCTTGTTGATGTAAGTCAGGAAGTAATCATAAAGGAAGATGACTGCGGAACCACTGAAGATATTGAAGTTAAGCCCGTAAAGGACAGCGGTGAAATAATCGAAAACCTTTATGAAAGAATAGTGGGCAGATACGTAATCAATGAAATAGTACATCCTGATACGGGAAAAGTTATTGTTGAAAAAGATGGTTTCATCGATGATGTTCTTGCAAGGGAAGTCGTTGACGCAGGTATTAAGAAGGCCAGGGTAAGGTCAGTTCTGGCATGTAAATCCAAAGTCGGGGTTTGTGCGAAGTGCTACGGAATGAACCTTGCAAACAGCAAGCCTATAAATTCAGGTGAGGCTGTCGGTATCATTGCTGCACAGTCCATCGGTGAACCCGGTACACAGCTTACCATGAGAACATTCCATACAGGTGGTATAGCAGGCGACAATATTACACAGGGTCTTCCCCGTGTCGAGGAGCTTTTTGAAGCCAGGAAACCAAAGGGTCTTGCTATCATTTCCGATATTGCAGGTGTAGTTAAGATCAATGAAACCAAGAAGAAGAGGGAAGTAACCGTCATTGGAGAAGGTAAGACAGCCAAGAGCTATACAATACCTTACGGTGCACGCTTGAGTGTAAACGACAATGATGAAATAGAAGCCGGGGATGAAATTACCGAAGGTAGCATAAACCCCCATGATATTCTAAAGATCAAAGGGATTGAAGGTGTTCAGAGATATCTGCTTCAGGAAGTTCAGAAAGTTTACAGGATGCAGGGTATCGATATAAATGACAAACATATTGAAATCATCGTAAGGCAGATGATAAACAAGGTTAAGGTCGAGGATGCCGGTGATACGGAACTGCTTCCGGGAAGCTATGTAAAATTGCTTGATTTCGAAGAACAGAACAAGATAGCTGAAGAAGAAGGTAAGCAGCCGGCTACAGGCGAAAGGGTGCTCCTTGGAATAACCAAGGCATCACTCGCCACTGAATCATTCCTCTCTGCTGCATCATTCCAGGAAACCACAAGAGTACTGACTGATGCATCCATAAAAGGAAAGGTTGATCCGCTTATCGGGTTGAAGGAAAATGTCATAATAGGAAAACTTATACCTGCCGGAACGGGCATGGAAGAGTACAGTGATTATGATGTCAGGCTTAATGATGAACTTTCCAAGAAGCACATAGCAGAAGCAATTGAGGCTGAAAAAAAAGCAATTGAACTAGCAAAGAGTGAATTGCCTGAGGAAGATACGGAAGCCATTATAGAGAAAATGCTTGACACGGAAGAGGAGCCGGTGGTAGAATAACCGCCGTGCGCCGGTAAGCATATAAGGTGCATTGATTATATGATGGAAACCAGAGAGAAAATAATAGTAGGAGCCAGGCAGACACGAAAAGCTCTGCATAAACAGATTGCAGCGGAAGTGTTTTTGGCACTTGATGCTGATGTTATGATAACAGGTCCCATAAGGGAACAGTGTATCAGCGGAAGCGTACCGGTTACTGAAATTACAACTATGGCTGAGCTGGGAAGACTCTGTAATATAGACAGGGGTGCTTCCGTAGCCTGTCGTGTAAATCAAGATTGAATCCGTTTGAAGGATTGAATAAATATAACAAGGAAGGAGGTGCACATATTGCCGACATTTAATCAATTGGTGAGAAAAGGAAGAAAGACATCTGAAAAGAAGTCAACCGCGCCTGCGCTGCAGAAAAGTTTCAATACTATCAACAAGAGATATATTGATGCCAGTTCACCCCAGAAAAGAGGTGTATGCACAGTCGTAAAAACATCCACTCCCAAAAAGCCGAACTCAGCACTTAGGAAAGTTGCAAGGGTCAGGCTGACGAACCAGATTGAAGTAACTGCTTATATCCCGGGCGTAGGCCATAATCTGCAGGAACATAGTGTTGTTCTTATCAGAGGTGGAAGAGTCAAGGATTTACCGGGCTGCAGGTATCATATTGTAAGGGGAACCCTTGATACAGCAGGCGTTGAAGGCAGGAAACAGTCCCGTTCGAAATACGGAGCAAAAAGAGGAAAATAAAGAGTATTATAAGTGCTAACGTACTTTCATATAGACGTATCTTAGCACTGACGCATCAGATGATGCGAGTACCGATGAACTTTTGAAAATTAAAAGGAGGGAAGCAAAGTGCCGAGAAAAGGACATATCCCAAAAAGAGATGTTCTTCCCGATCCCATATATAATGATAAGGTTGTTACAAAGCTTATCAACAATATAATGCTGGACGGGAAGAAAGGTACAGCCCAGAAGATCTGTTACGGAGCATTTGATATTATCCGTGAAAAAACCGACAAGGACCCCCTTGATGTATTCAGGCAGGCCCTTGAAAACATCATGCCTTTGCTTGAAGTCAAGGCAAGGAGAGTAGGTGGATCTACTTATCAGGTACCCATTGAGGTAAGACCTGAAAGAAGACAAGCGCTTGGTCTCAGATGGTTGGTTTCATACGCAAGGAACCGTGGTGAAAGAACCATGCGTGAAAGACTTGCAGGAGAAATACTTGATGCAGTAAACGGTATGGGCGGTGCATTCAAGAAAAAAGAAGACACACATAAGATGGCTGAAGCCAACAGGGCTTTTGCACACTTCAGATGGTAAGAAAGCATTGGTTTTATACCGATGCCGGGACAGCAAGATACAAACTTTACAGCATTGCATTCCCTGTGGAATGCTCTTGCTGTGAGGATTATTGACCTGACGGTCGGAAAGGAGGACTGCTGTGGCCAGAGGATTTTCTTTGGAAAAGACAAGAAATGTGGGAATAATGGCTCATATAGATGCCGGAAAAACCACCACTACCGAAAGAATACTGTACTATTCCGGAAGACTCCATAAGATGGGAGAGGTTCACGACGGAGCTGCAACCATGGATTGGATGGAACAGGAACAGGAACGGGGAATTACAATTACATCAGCTGCTACAACTGCTGAGTGGGATTCCCATAGGATTAATATCATAGACACACCCGGGCACGTTGACTTTACAGTCGAAGTTGAAAGATCACTCAGGGTTCTGGACGGAGCGGTTACTCTGTTTTGTGCCAAAGGTGGAGTTGAACCCCAGTCTGAAACTGTATGGAGGCAGGCAGACCACTATAATGTTCCCAGGCTTGCGTATGTCAACAAGATGGACATAATGGGTGCGGATTTCTTCCGTTGCCTTGATATGATGAAGGAGAGGCTCGGAGCCAATGCAGTTCCCATACAGCTTCCCATAGGCAGCGAGGAAAATTTCGTAGGAATAATTGATCTTGTTGAAATGAAGGCATTTGTTTATATGGACGACCTTGGGGATGTAATTGAGGAACGAGCCATTCCTGACGATATGCTTGCACAGGCTGAGGAATACAGGGAAAAACTGATTGAATCCGTAATTGAGGAAGAGGAAGACCTTCTCATGAAATATTTGGATGGTGAAGAACTTACCATTGATGAAATAAAGAGAGGGATCAGAAAAGCTACAATTAATGTAGATATTATTCCGGTTGCATGCGGATCCTCATATAAGAACAAGGGAGTACAGAAACTTCTTGACGCTGTGGTTGCATATATGCCGTCACCTTTGGAAGTTGAACCTATCAAAGGGGTAAGCATGCATGACGAAAATGAAGTTGTCGTAAGACCTCCGGAAGACGAAGGACCTTTTGCAGCATTGGCATTCAAGATAATGGCCGACCCGTTTGTAGGAAAACTTTGTTTTTTCAGGGTTTACTCTGGAACGATGAACAAAGGTTCTTATATTCTGAACTCCACGAAAAACGTAAAGGAAAGGGTCGGAAGAATCCTCCAGATGCATTCAAACAGCAGGGAAGACATTGATAAGGTTTATGCGGGAGACATTGCGGCTGCCGTAGGACTTAAGAAGACAACAACAGGAGATACCCTTTGTTCGCCGGCAAGTCCGGTTATATTGGAATCAATGGATTTTCCCGACCCGGTTATAGACATAGCGATAGAGCCAAAGACA
>Ga0180436_10001751_pt1 | contig 21045 bp, 15 predicted proteins | sample SS_ome_2_FD_132434 | JGI IMG/M metagenome (GOLD analysis project Ga0180436, IMG submission 132434) | Hypersaline lake sediment archaeal communities from the Salton Sea, California, USA - SS_3_S_2 metaG | ecosystem: Environmental > Aquatic > Non-marine Saline and Alkaline > Hypersaline >...
GCTTCGTCGCCGGCCGTCAGCATGTTGGCGAGATAGCGCAGGGGAATGCGCAGGTTGCGCACGTCCGGCATCGCGCCATCCATGCCGATCGCGCCGGCTTCGGCGGCATTCTGGATCGGGCTGAGCGGCGGGATATACCACACCATCGGCAGCGTCCGGTATTCGGGATGCAGCGGGAAGGCGACCGTCCACTCCATCGCCATTTTCCACACCGGGCTTCCCTGCGCCGCCTTGATCCAGTCGGCGGGGACACCGTCGCGGCGCGCCGCTTCGATCACGCCGGGATCGTTCGGATCAAGGAACAGGCCGAGCTGGGCGTCGTAGAGATCCATCGTCTCGGCGGCATTGGCGGCTTCCTCGATCTTGTCGGCATCGTAGAGCATAACGCCAAGATAGCGGATGCGGCCGACGCAGGTTTCCGAACACACCGTCGGGTTGCCGCTCTCGATCCGCGGATAGCACAGGGTGCATTTCTCGGATTTGCCGGTCTGCCAGTTGTAGTAGACCTTCTTGTAGGGGCAGCCCGAGACGCACATCCGCCAGCCCCGGCACTTCTCCTGGTCGATCAGCACGATGCCGTCTTCCTCGCGCTTGTAGATCGCGCCCGAGGGGCACGAGGCGGCGCAGGCCGGGTTCAGGCAGTGCTCGCAGAGCCGGGGGAGATACATCATGAAGGTGTTCTCGTATTCCCCGTAGATCTGCTTCTGCACGCCCTCGAAGTTGTAGTCTTCCGACCTTTTCGAGAATTCGCCGCCCAGGATTTCCTCCCAGTTTGGTCCTTTTTCGATTTTCTCGATCCGCTCGCCGGTGATCTTCGAGCGCGGCCGCGCGGTGGGGAAATGCTCCATCTCCGGCGCCGACTTCAGGTGGTCGTAGTCGAAATCGAACGGCTCGTAGTAGTCGTCGATCTCCGGCAGGTCGGGGTTGGCGAAGATGTTCGCCAGGATCCGCCACTTGCCGCCTTGCTTGGGCTGGAGCTTGCCCGACTTGGTCCGCTCCCAGCCGCCGTTCCAGCGCGCCTGGTTTTCCCAGTCGGTCGGGTAGCCGGTGCCGGGCTTGGTTTCGACGTTATTGAACCACGCGTATTCGACGCCGTCGCGCGAGGTCCAGACGTTCTTGCAGGTGACGGAGCAGGTGTGGCACCCGATGCATTTGTCGAGGTTCAGCACCATGCCGATCTGTGCACGTACGCGCATCTCTCAGCCCTCCTTTCCGGTGGCTTCGCGGTCGAGCCAGTCGACCTTCTTCATTTTCCTGACGACGACGTATTCGTCCCGGTTGGCGCCGACGGTTCCGTAGTAGTTGAAGCCGTAGGCCTGGTGGGCATAGCCGCCGATCATGTGGGTGGGTTTGAGCGTGGCGCGGGTGACCGAGTTGTGAATCCCGCCCCTGAGCCCGGTCTTCTCCGATCCCGGCGTGTTCACGATCTTCTCCTGGGCGTGATACATGAAGGTCGTTCCGTCCTTCATCCGCTGGCTCACCACCGCCCGCGCCGTCAGCGCGCCGTTCACGTTGTAGAGTTCGACCCAGTCGTTATCGACGATCCCCGCCTTCTTGGCGTCGTTCTCCGAGATCCAGATCACCGGCCCGCCGCGGTTGAGCGTGAGCATGTGAAGGTTGTCGGAATAGGTCGAGTGGATCCCCCACTTCTGGTGCGGCGTGATGAAGTTCAGGAACAAGCTGTCGCCGTCATCTCGCACCTCGTCGGTGATGGTCTTGAGATCGACGGGCGGCCGGTAGGACATGAAGCCCTCACCGAACGCCCGCATCCACAAGTGATCCTGGTAAAGCTGCTGGCGTCCCGTGAGTGTGCGCCATGGGATCAGTTCGTGGACATTGGTGTAGCCCGCATTGTAGCAGACCTTCTCGCTCTCGAGCCCCGACCATGTCGGCGACGAGATGATCTTGCGCGGCTGCGCGGCGATGTCGCGGAAGCGGATCTTCTCGTCCTCCTTCGGCAGCGCCAGGTGCGTGTGATCGCGCCCGGTGTTCTTCGACAGCGCCTCCCAGGCCTTGACCGCCACCTCGCCGTTGGTTTCCGGCGCGAGCATCAACACCACCTCGGTGGCGTCGATATCCGACACGATCTTCGCACAGCCCTTGGCCGGGCCGTCGTCCCAGACGCCGTTGAGTTCGCGCAGGTGCTGGACCTCGGCTTCGGTGTTCCAGGCGATGCCCTTGCCGCCGTTGCCGATCTTGTCCATCAGCGGCCCGAGCGCCATGAACCGGTCGCCGATCGCGGTGTAATCCCGTTCGACGGCGATGAAGTTCGGCGCCGTCTTGCCGGGGATCAGATCGCATTCGCCTTTCTTCCAGTCCTTGACCTGGTCCTGGGCGATCTCGGCGGGGGTGTCGTGCAAGATCGGCAGGGCGACGATGTCGGTCTCACGTCCGAGGATCTCCGGCGCGACCTCCTGCACCTTCACCGCGATGGACTTGAAGATCTCCCAGTCCGACTTCGACTCGTAGGCCGGGTCCACGGCCGCTTGCAGCGGGTGGATGAACGGGTGCATGTCGGAGGTGTTGAGGTCGTTCTTTTCGTACCAGCTCGCGGTCGGCAGCACGATGTCGGAATAGACCGCCGTGGTGCTCATCCGGAAGTCGATGCAGACCAGTAGGTCGAGCTTGCCGCGCGGCGCCTCGTCATGCCACTTGGCCTCTTTCGGCAGTTGCCCGCCCTCTTCGCCCAGGTCCTTGCCCATCACGCCGTGATCGGTGCCCAGCAGGTGCTTGAGGAAGTACTCATGCCCCTTGCCAGAGGAGCCCAGAAGGTTCGACCGCCACACGAACAGGTTGCGCGGCCAGTTCTCGGGCGCGTCCGGATCCTCGCAGGACATCTCCAGCGCGCCGGAGGTGAGCTGCTCGGCGACATAGGCCGGGATCTCCTTGCCCGCGGCCTTGGCGGCCTTGGCAACCTCGAGCGGGTTGGTCTTGAGCTGCGGCGCCGACGGTAACCACCCCATCCGCTCGGCGCGGATGTTGTAGTCGATCATCGACACGTCCCAGTCGCCCTCTGGCGCGGTCGGCGACAGGATCTCGCCGGCCGTCAGCGTCTCGTAGCGCCACTGGTCGGTGTGGGCATACCAGGCGGAGGTCGAGTTCATGTGCCGCGGCGGGCGGCCCCAGTCGAGGGCAAAGGCCAGCGGCAGCCAGCCGGTCTGCGGGCGCAGTTTCTCCTGGCCCACGTAGTGTGCCCAACCGCCGCCTGACTGGCCAACACACCCGCACATCACCAGCATGTTGATGACGCCGCGGTAATTCATGTCCATGTGGTACCAGTGGTTCATCGCCGCGCCGATGATGATCATCGACTTGCCTTGCGTCTTCTCGGCGTTCTGCGCGAACTCGCGGGCGACATGTTCGATCTTGTCGGCGGACACGCCGGTGATCTTCTCGGCCCAGGCCGGGGTGCCCGGCACGTCGTCGCCGTAGTCCTTGGCCACCCAGTCGCCACCAAGCCCACGGTCGAGCCCGTAGTTGGCGCAGAACAGGTCGAACACCGTGGCCACGATCTCGGTCTTGCGCCCGACCTTGATCTTCTTGACCGGCACGTTCTTGGTCAGCACGTTCGGGCGCTTGTCGCCGGTGGTGAAATTCTCGGTCGCATCCGCGCCGAAATAGGGGAAGTCCACGCCGACCACGTCGTCGTGGTCTTCTTCCATGACGAACGACATGGCCAGGTCGGTCTCGTTCTCGCCCGCGCGTTCTTCGAGGTTCCACTTGCCCTGTTCGCCCCAGCGGTAACCCACGGAGCCGTTGGGCGCGACCAGCGAGCCGGTGCCGCGGTCCCAGGCGACCGTCTTCCATTCGGGGTTGTTCTCTTCGCCCAGCTTCCCGGTCAGGTCGTCGGCACGCAGGAAGCGGCCGGGAACCAGTTTGCCGTCCTTCTCTTCCAGCCGAACCAGCATCGGGAAGTCGCTGTACTTGCGGCAATACTCGGCGAAGTAGTCCGCCTGCCGGTCAAGGTGGAACTCGCGCAGGATGACATGGCCGAAGGCCATTGCCAGCGCCGCGTCGGTGCCCTGCTTGGCGTTCAGCCAGACGTCGCCGAACTTGGCGGCCTCGGAATAGTCGGGGCAGATCACCGCCGACTTGGTGCCGCGATAGCGCGCCTCGGTGTAGAAATGGGCATCGGGCGTGCGCGTCTGCGGCACGTTCGAGCCCCAGATCAGCAGATAGCCCGCGTTGTACCAATCGGCCGATTCCGGCACGTCGGTCTGTTCGCCCCAGGTCATCGGCGAGGCCGGCGGCAGATCGCAATACCAGTCGTAGAACGACATGCAGGTGCCACCCATCAGCGACAGGTAGCGCGAGCCGGCCGCGTAGGAGACCATCGACATCGCCGGGATCGGCGAGAAGCCGAAGATCCGGTCGGGGCCGTAGGTCTTGGCGGTGTAGGCGTTCGCGGCCGCGGTGATCTCGGTCGCCTCGTCCCACGTGGCGCGCACGAAGCCGCCCTTGCCGCGGGTTTCGACGTATCCGGACCGCAGGATCGGATCATCCTGGATCGCGGTCCAGGCTTCGATCGGCGTCTTGGTCTTGCGCATCTCGCGCCAGACCTTCATCAGCCGGCCGCGCACCAGCGGGTTCTTCACCCGGTTCGCGGAGTAGAGATACCAGCTGTAGCTGGCGCCACGGGCACAGCCGCGCGGCTCGTGGTTCGGCAGATCGGGCCGGGTGCGCGGGTAATCCGTCTGCTGGGTTTCCCAGGTCACGATCCCCGATTTCACGTAGATTTTCCAGGAGCAACTTCCGGTGCAGTTCACCCCGTGGGTCGAGCGCACGACCTTGTCGTGGCGCCAACGGTTTCTGTAGGTGTCCTCCCAGTCGCGGTTCTCGCGGGTGACCTGTCCGTGGCCATTCGAGAACTGCTCCAACTCCTTGGATTGAAGGAAGTTCAGTCTGTCGAGCAGGTGGCTCATCTCGTATCTCCGTAGATTGGCGGCCCCGCCCCGGCACCCTGGCACCGGGACAGGTCTCGGTCAGGGATCAGGGGTTCTTGATGTAGGCGTTCGGCCGGAGGTAGAACCACCAGTTGATGGCGATGCAGACCGCGTAGAAGATCGCAAAGCCGTAGAGCGCGTATTCGGGCGTTCCGGCCTTCATCTGTTCGCCGAAGATCTGCGGGATCAAGAACGCGCCGTAGGCGGCGACGGCCGAGGTCCAGCCCAGAACCGGGCCGGCTTGCTCCTTGTCGAACGCCACCGCGATGGTGCGGAAGGTCGACCCGTTGCCGATGCCGGTCGCCGCGAACAGGATCAGGAAGATGATCAGGAAGGGCATGAAGAGGGTTTCCGGCGTTGCCGAGACGTAGGCCTGCTGGAGGATCCACGCGAGGGCGACGGCGGAGATCACCATCACGACCGAGATGATCTGCGTCACCTTGGCGCCGCCCATCTTGTCGGCCAGGATGCCGCCGACCGGACGGATCAGAGCGCCGATGAACGGACCCATCCAGGCGAACATGAGCGCGCTGGGGCCGGCCGGGTTGACGGTGTCGTGCGTCATGACGCCATCGACCATCAGGTGCTGGAAGCCGAACACCACCTTGATTGTCAGGCCCATGGCCGCCGAGTAGCCGATGAAGCTGCCGAAGGTCATGGTGTAGATCACCGTCATCGCCCAGGTGTGCTTGTTGCCGAAGATCCGGTACTGGCGGGTCAGGTTCTTGCCGACCGGGCCGGGGATGATCTTGAGCAGACCGACGGTCAGCACGATCACGATCGGCAGGACGAGCCATTTCGAAAGCTCGAAGCCGGAACCGCCGACTTTGGCCGGAAGCATCAGCCACAGGCCGAACAGTGCCGCGCCGAGCCCGATGCCGTACATGATGGTGATGATGCTGAACGCACCCAGCGGGTTGGGGATATTGGGGCTGACGTGCTCTTCGCGGATGTTGTTCATCCCGAACCAGCCGAGGAAGGCGAGCGGAACCAGCAACAGAAGCCAGACCAGACCCGCGTTCTGGATGTAGGTCTCGGTGCCGGCCGGGATCTTGCCGATCAGCGTGCCCGAGGTCTGTTGCAGCGTCATCGATTCGCCGCCGAACAGGCCGAAGGTCATGACCAGCGGGATGAGGATCTGCATCGTGGTCACGCCGAAGTTGCCGAGGCCGGCGTTCATCCCCAGCGCATAGCCCTGGATCCGCTTCGGAAAGAAGAAGCTGATGTTCGACATCGACGCGGCGAAGTTGCCGCCGCCGATCCCCGAGAGCAGCGCCAGAAGCTGGTACTGCCACAGCGGGGTGTCGGGGTTCTGCAGCGCGATGCCGGTGCCGATGGCCGGGATCATCAGGAGCGCGGTGGTGAAGAAGATGGTGTTCCGGCCGCCCGCGATGCGGATGAAGAACGTCGCAGGGATACGCAGCGTTGCGCCGGAAAGTCCGGCGATCGCGGTCAGGGTGAACAGTTCGGCCGTCTCGAACGGAAAGCCGAGGTTGATCATCTGAACGGTGATGATCCCCCAGTAGAGCCAGACGGCGAAGCCGCACAGCAGGCTGGGAATGGAAATCCACAGGTTTCGGTTGGCGATGGACTTGCCGGTGGACGCCCAGAAGGCCTCGTCGTCCGGTGTCCAGTTTCTAAGGTCTTGTCCCACGTTGTCCCTCCTCGGGGTATGAGGTTGGGGCGGGCCTGCGCGGCCCACCGATTGCGCTCAGACGGCTTCCGGATGCGGGCGATGAACTTTTTCGCCGTGGGTCCGGTTGAACTCTTCGATGATTCCGCGGCTCCGGTTCAGCTCCTCGACGGCCCGCGCAGCACGGAGTTCGAGAAGATCCAGATGGGCGGCCTCGTACAGCGCACGCTCTTCCTCTTCCTGCTGTAGTGAAAACCGCACCAGGAAGGGCAGAAGCGAGGCGCAGGTGACGACGATGCCGATGATCAGGAACGCATCGTTCCAGGCGATGTCGCTCTTGAACAGGAAGCCCGCGGCCACCGCGCCGGCATTGCCGCCGGCCCCGACGGTGCCGGCAACTGCACCGAGCGCCTTCTTGTTGATGAAGGGGACCACCGAAAAGGTCGCGCCCTCGGCCATCTGGGTGAAGAGCGAGAAGATGATGAGCATCGGCAACGCCAGGAACAGCACATCCATGCGGCTGAACAGCATCAGTGCGATGCCCTCGCCCAAGAGCACGATGAACAGCCAGAACGACCGCCCCTTGAGGCCCCAGAGCGCCGCGAAGTTGTCGCCGAAAATGCCACCCAGGGTGCGGGCGAAGATGTTCATCAGGCCGAACGACGCCGCGATCATCCCCGCCGTCACCAACGTGATGCCGTCGAAGTAGTCATAGAAATACATCGCGGCGACGTTGTTGACGGTCAGCTCGATGCCGAAACAGGCGGCGTAGATCAGGAACAGCGCCCAGACGCGATAATCCTTCATCGCGCTCAGGTACGATTTGGTGACCTTGTCCTTCTGGACGATCTCGCCCTTGGCGCGCAGCGTGGCGTAGTTGCCGTCCGGCGCGTCCTGGGTGAAGAAGTAGTAGAGAATGCCGACGACGAAGATCACGCAGCCGACGACCACCATCGACAACCGCCAGCCGGCGGCTTCGGTGAACCCGAACCCGACGACGAACACCGAGAACAGGAGCGGCATGGCGAACTGGGTCACGCCACCGCCGAGGTTGCCCCAGCCCGCGCTGGTCGCGTTGGCCGTGCCGACCACGTTCGGCGCGAACATGACCGACGTGTGGTACTGGGTGATGACGAAGGACGCACCGATCACACCGATCATCAGGCGAAAGAGCAGGAACGTCTCGAAGCTGTTGGCCAGGCCGATACCGGCAACCGGGAACGCGCCGAAGATCAGCAAGCCAGTGTAGGCCAGCCGCGGCCCGATCCGGTCGCACAGCCAGCCGATGAAGAAGCGCGCGAAGATCGTCACCGCGACCGACGCGATGATGGTCCAGCCGACCTGGCTTTGGGTGAAGCCCATTTCCTCGCGCACGACGATCATCAACGGCGCGATCCCGAACCAGGCGAAAAAGCACGAGAAGAAGGCGAACCACGTCATGTGGAACGTCCGGATCTGAACCATCCGCACGTTGAAGAAATTTCTGAAAAGGCTCGTTGCCTTGTTTTGGATTTCCATCTTGCTCGTCTCCAGTCTCGGCTTGCGCAAAATCGGCCATGCCGACCCGCTTGAAACTCCTGTCCGCCGTCACACGACAAACTGGTTTGATTCAGATCAAAAACTGAAAAAAGCTCGCCAAAATAAATGCTTAGGTGAAATATGTCTGATCCGGCCTGGAACTCGGTCAAACCCAAGGGATGTTGCGATCAATTGCTCCCTTGACTATTGTCAATCGAGTTGAACGCATCCATCAAGCGCGCAAGAAAACGTCAGGTGAGGCCAAAAAATGCTCGATTCGAACCTCTCGGACATTCGAAACCTCGACTTGTTCGCTCATATGACGGAGGCGCATTTCGATGACCTCATGCGCGCCTCCTACGTTCAGAACTTTCCGCCGCAGATCGAATTGATCGCCGAGGGTGATCCGAGCGACTTTCTTCACATTGTCCTGTCCGGATCGGTTGATCTCTTCGCGTCCTGGAACGGGCGCGAAACCAGCATGGCGACCATCCGCCCGATCTCGACGTTCATTCTCGCCGCCACGATCAAGGACGCCCCGTACTTAATGTCGGCCAGAACCTTGGAGAAGAGCCGCATCGTGTTGGTTCCAAGCCAAGACGTGCGGGCGGTTTTCGATGTCGACGCCAAGTTCGCCCGGGCAATCGTCACCGAGTTGGCCCAGTGCTACAGAACCATGGTGAAGAACACCAAGGATCTCAAGCTGCGCACATCTATGGAACGGTTGGCCAACTACCTTTTGCGCCACCACGACGCGGCGGGCAGGTGCACGGATTTTGGCCTGGGCACGGAGAAGCGACGCCTGGCCTCATATCTCGGGATGACGCCCGAAAACCTGAGCCGCGCATTCAAGGGGCTTCAGCCCTACGGTGTTCAGGTCCGTGGCAACCAGATCACGATCACCGACCGACAGGACCTGGAACGCTTCGCCAAGCCAAGCCCACTGATTGACGACTACGCGACGTAAGGACTGAACGTCACCGAGCAGATCGCCGCCGCGGCACGGCGGGCGGTCTGGCAGGAGACCGTTCGCCCCGTTACCGGCGTGCCGGGGGGGGCGAACGGCGGTGTGTCAGTCGACGGCCTGCTTGAACATGCGTTCGAGCTGCGGAAACTGCGCGCTTTGCGTCAACCGCTCCATCAGGGCACGCGCTGCCTCATACTCGGACGAGGTTGCACTGCTGCGGATCTGGTCCGACAGGTATTCCGCGACCTGCTCCGTCCTGAGCACGTCTTTCTGCGGCCTGCAATCGCCGGTGTCGGCGGAGGCGACGACACGCAGCTCGGGGGTCGCCGTCGTCTGATCCCTGAGCCGCGCCAGCTCGGCGGCGCCGGCGAAGACGTCGTGCGGGATCCCCGCGAAGGCCCGAAGCCGGTCGATGCGGTCGTCGCTGCAATCCAGCAGCGCCGCCATCGCCGGGACCTTGCCCATCGGCGTGGTCTTTCCGACATAGCCGTAGGGCGCGTTGTCGGAGCGTTTGAGCACGCGATCCATCACCGGGTCGATCACGGTGACGATATCCCGGATCCCCGATCGCTTGGCATATTCGAGCGATCCGATCATCAGCTCGCAGGTCGCGTAGGACACGGTGTTAGGGCCGCGGCCGCGGCCAAGGCGCTGGGTATCAACACAAAACCGGGTCGATTCCCACAACGTGGCGCTGCGCAGCGGCGGCTCGCCATCGAGAATCGACGAAAACACATCGGCCAGCATATGCGGTCCGGTCGTCTGCAACGCCCGGACGCACGATACCACGTGGCCGTCATCATCCACCCCGATCACATAGGCAGGATCCATCGCGTCGAACTTGTCGGCCTCGCGGCCGTCGACAACGTTGACTTCCCACCCCAGCCTGTCCGCGAACACACGCGCGCGGAGCTGAAACATCTGATCGAGGACCCCGGAATACTCGTGCTTGTTCAGTGCATCGACAATTATGATCATTGGTGCCCCCTCCTTTCTGGATTGGCACGAAAACGTTAGCGGGTTGCGATTCGACCAACCATTAGGGGAATCCCGTAGCCGCCGCGCCGGGGGCGACAGAGCGGCCCGAGCGCGTCGAACGCGGGCCGGCAGAGCGACCGGACAGGTTGGGTCAGAGCGGGTAGATCAGGCCGAGCCCGATGGCGCGCGCAACCGCCTGGGCGGTGGTCAGCGCGTGCAGCTTGCTGCGGGCCGAGCGCAGGTGCACCTCGACGGTCCGGTCGGAGATCGACAGGATTTCACCGACATCGAGATAGGTCTTGCCGGCAGCGATCCACTGCAACACCTCGCGCTCCCGCGCCGAGAGCGCGGGCTGGCGCAGGATCCGTGACATCTCGTCGGAGCGCATCACCGTATCGTGCAGATGGACGGCCACCGATTGCAGATCGGAGACGATGTTCTGCGACAGCTTCAGCCAGTCCGCCGGCTTGCAGCGGCGCGTCACGCTCAGCATCCCGACATCGCCGAACGGCCCGCGGACGGGAACGGTCAACCCGTTCTCGGAAATGCCGAAATCGTGGGCGGCACGGAACACCCTGCGGAAGTCCTCGTCGCGCGGCAGGCGTTCCCAATCGACCGGCGCGATGCTCCGGCTCGCGCGGGCCAGCGTCGGGTCGAACCGGGCAAGGTCCTGCCCCATGTAGAGCTCCGTCCATTCCTGCGGATAGTTGACGAAGCCATGGATTTTTCCGCTGAGCGGGTTTGATCCGGCATAGGCGGCGAAGTCCACCTCCAGACGGCTGCAGATCTGGTCGAGGAACTCGGAGAACAGAGTGGCGTCGCTGTGAGAATCCCCAAGATCAATCAGTTCCATCCGTCTCAAGCAGCCCCTTCCCCAAGGTCGCCGCTATGCCTCCCGTATGGTTAACCCGTCGCCCGTCTCGTCTGCGTCGCCCACCATGGATTTGACGATTTCCAGAACCGCGCTTTGCTGTGCTTCCGGCAGTTTCTTGAAGTTCCGCATCAGCCGAAGCGAGCGGATCTCGCTGGCGAACCCCTCGTCTGCCGCAGCGTCCGCATCGTTTGCCGACTGGGCAGCGGCGCCTTCGAAGAAATACCCGATCGGCACCCGCAGCACGTCGGCAATCACCCAAAGCCGTGAGGCGCTCACCCGGTTCAGGCCGGTTTCGTACTTTTGAACCTGTTGGAATTTCACCCCGATGCCATCGGCCAGATCGGCCTGGGTCTTACCCAATTCGATCCTGCGCGCGCGGATCTTCCGGCCAACGAAAACATCGACTTCATTCATACCGAGAACCCCAAAAAATATCTGTGGCGCCGGCGCGAGGCACACGACGTCAGAGTTGCATCAAGTTTCCGCGCGCGCGTCAAGCATGGCGGCCATACGGCGATGCTACAACCCTAAAGTTTCGAAACACATACAACTTCAGCTCAGAGTTTAGGCGACCCTCACCCGGGTTGCAACGTGTCACAGATCGGCCCGGTTGGGGGCGGCGTGCCTCGTCTTGCCCGGGCCGCTCGCGCCGGGCACGGATCGGGGCGTCCGCCGCACCGGCGCGGCACGCCGCCTGTTCAGAAATCAAGCGCACCGATGTAGAATGGGGTGAAGCGGCCTGTCCCGGCCAAGCCCGGGCGAAACGATCCACGCCGGATCACCGCGAACGGGATTGCGTCGTGACGGCCAGCATGGTCTTTGTGGCCACCCCGAACCGAGGAGGAGCCCCGACATGTTGATCGCAGACCTTGGCGATATTCGCGTTCACTACGATCTGCGTGGGCCGGATGATGGGCCCGCCCTCGTCTTTGCCAATTCGCTCGGCACCGACTTTCGTATCTGGGACGGGGTGCTCGCGCACCTGCCCGAGGGGCTGCGAATCCTGCGCTACGACATGCGCGGCCACGGGCTCACCACCTGCCCTGAGCCGCCCTATTACATGGGCGACCTGGTGCAGGACGCGGCAAGGCTGATGGATCACCTGTCGCTCAAGGATGCCGTTTTCGTCGGCCTCTCGATCGGCGGGATCGTCGCCCAGGGCCTCGCCGCGGAACGGCTCGATCTGCTTCGTGCGATGGTGCTGTCGAACACCGCGGCCAAGATCGGTACCCAGCAGATGTGGCATGACCGGGTGCATACCGTGCGCGACGGCGGCATCGAGGCGCTGGCCGAACCCACGATCGAGCGCTGGTTTGCCCGTGATACGCGGGCCGAACGCCCGGGGCTCGTCGAGGCGATCCGCAACATGCTCACCCGCACGCCCCTGGATGGCTATCTCGGCTGCATGGAGGCGATCGGCGAGACCGACCTTGTGGAAAGCACCGCGCGGCTCCGGCTCCCCACGCTCGGCATTGCCGCCAGCGAAGACGGCTCCACCCCGCCCGACCTCGTGCGCGAGACGGTCGAGATGATCCCCGGCGCGCAGTTCGAACTGATGCGCCGGGCCGGCCACCTTGCCTGCGTCGAGAAGCCTGCGGAATATGCCGCCGCGCTCACCGGGTTCCTGCGCGACGTCGGCCACGTCTGATGGCGCGCTACCTGCTTGTGCATGGCTCCGGCCACGGGGCCTGGTGCTGGCGTGACCTCCTGCCACGCTTGGCGGCGCTCGGGCATGACGCCCGGGCGCTCGATCTGCCCGGCAGCGGCGAGGATCCGACCGCCCCGCAACAGGCGACGCTCAAGAGCTACGGCGACGCGATCCTTGCCAGCCTCACCGCCCCGACGATCCTCGTCGGCCATTCCGCCGGCGGCTTCGCGATCACACAGGCGGCGGAAACCGACCCCGCGCAGATCGCGCGGCTGGTGTTCCTTTGCGCCTATGTGCCGCGGCCGGGCGCCTCACTGATCGACATGCGCCGTGAGGCGCCGGAACAACCGCTTTCCGGCGCGCTGGAGACCTCCGAGGACGGCCACGCCTATCGCTTTCGCGATGCGGCGCTCGCGGCCAATCTCTACGCCGACTGCCCGCCCGGCACGCTCGATTATGCCCGGGCGCATCTCGGCTGGCAGCCGATCCGGCCGCAATCCGACTCCATCGCCTTCACTGGCCGGAGCGCGCATGTTCCGCGCAGCTTCATCCTGTGCGGGAACGACCGCACCATCCCGCCCGACCATCAGCGCGCGATGGCCGCTGGGCATGGGGACGATGTCCACGTGATCGCCACCGGCCATTCCCCGTTCTTCGCGGCCCCCGACGTGCTTGCCGCTCTGCTCGACAGGCTCGCCTGAGCACTGGACGCCGGCCCGGTGACATGGTTCTTTCGCAGCCAACAACGGAGAGCCAGATGCAGACGATCAAGGCCGCGGTCTGCCGCGCATTCGACGCGCCCCTGACCATCGAAGAGATCACCCTGCGCGCGCCCGGCCCCGGCGAGGTCGAGGTGGCGATCGAGGCGGTCGCGATCTGCGGCTCCGACATCTCCTATCTCGACGGCGGGTTCCCCTGCACGCTGCCGGCCGTGTTCGGCCATGAAGCGGCGGGCCGCATCGCCGCGGTCGGACCGGGCGTTACCGGCCTTGCCCCGGGCGATCCGGTTGTCGTCACCCTGATCAAGTCCTGTGGCACCTGCCCGTCCTGCGCCACCGATCACCCGGCGATCTGCGAAGCGCCGTCCGACCCCGAAACGACGCCGATTGCGCTGCCCGACGGGACACCGCTCTACAAGGGGCTCGATGTCGGCGGTTTCGCCGAACGGGTGGTTGTCGATCACACCCAGGTCGTGCGCATCCCCGATTTCGTGCCGATGGCGGCCGCCTCGCTGCTCGCCTGCGGCGTGATCACCGGCGTCGGTTCCGCGATCAACGTCGCCCGCATCCAGCCCGGTGAAACCGTCGCCGTGATCGGCGCCGGCGGGGTCGGGCTCAACGCGATCCAGGGCGCGCGGATGGCCGGGGCAAGCCAGATCATCGCGCTCGATACCTCACCCGAAAAACTGGCGACGGCGGAGTCCTTTGGCGCCACCGATACCCTGCTCGGCAGCGAGCCGAAGCCCTGGACCCTCGTGCGGACAATGACCGGCGGGCGCGGCGCCGACGTGGTTCTTGTCGCGGTAGGCAACGCGTCCATCTACGATACCGCGCCGCGCTACCTCGCCCCCGGCGGGCGGATGGTCATGGTCGGCCTGCCACATGCCTCGGAGAAGGCGAGCTATTCGCCCCTCGGCATGGCCTATGCCGGCCAGAGCCTGCTCGGCTCGATGATGGGCGACGCGGTGATCGCCCGCGACATTCCCTGGCTCGTGGAGCACTATGAAACCGGGGTGCTCAAACTCGATGAGCTGGTCTCGCGCAGTTGGTCCCTGGAGGAAATCAACGACGCGGTTGCCGACACCCGCGGCGGCAGAGCCAAGCGCAACGTGATCGTGTTCTAGCCTAAAGCACCCCGGGGCCGTCATCGCTCTCGGTTTCGAGCAGCCAGGGGTTTTCGACCAGGTCGCTGATCAGGTCCAGCGACCGCGCGGCGTAATATCCATCCGCGACCCGTTCGTCGAAGGTGTAGCGTACGTTCACGATCGGCCGGATCTCGATCTCCCGGCGCTCCGTCACCACCGCCTCGTCATTCGCCTTGCCGATCACGGCGAAGATCGGCAGGGTGCCATGCTCGTAGAGGTGGTGATAGGCGGCGTCGATCCCGATCGAGCCCAGGTTCGAAATCATGAACGAGGCATAGAGCGGATCGTTGCGCGACAGCGACGCGGGCGTGATGTTGAGCCAGTCGCCGAGCTTCTGCAGCTTGGGAAACAGCGGGATCATGGCGCGCGGCAGGCGCGAGATCACCGACACTTCCTTCTCGGAGGCCGTCTTGCGCGTCTTGTCGCGCCCCGTGCCGATGACCGCCTCCGTCAAGTCGTAGACGCCGCGCAACCCAAGACCGGACGGATACACCTGCTTCACCACTGTGGTCTTGGAGTTGTCTTCATATTGCTTGATCACCGACATGGCGACGGCCACGTCATCGCGCTGGTAGAGACGGCGCCCGGCGATGAACCGGTTCACCCGCGGCCGTTCGTGCAGCATGCGCACGATGGCGGCGAGGTAGATGTGGAAGAACCGCAACGGCGGGCGGTCGTCGGAGGCATTCCAGCGTTCCAGGTAATCGAGCGTTTTCGAGATATCCATTTTCTGCTCGTAGAACACCACCGCATCGCTGCGACGCGGGATGAGATACGGCATGAACAACCGGACCCTGGGCGCCTTGCGCACCACGGTCCCGTCCGGCCGCTTCCCTGAGAACATCCGTTTGCCCCTCCCACTCCAGCCGCGAAATCTGCGGTCGGGATGATCGTGACTACCCCAGAACCGCGCCTCGGTCCACAAGGTCGGCGCACCGCCCGGCCGGCGATCCGCCAAGTTGACGATTTGGTCAATTATCGCCGCGACACACCTTGATCCTCCCCCCGAATAGGGTGTTAATCACCGCAGGGGGCGACAGACCCCCGGCAATTCCAGGACCATCGGTGTCCGGTCGGTCGACCATGCCCCGTTTCGTTTCGGGGCGGCTGCATTCCCGGGTATCGGGGCCACGTTTTTCTGCGTGACCGGGCCGGGGCAGGTGACAACAGGATGCGACCCATCGGTTTCAAACCATAGGGAGTCTATCCATGTCACTACGCACCTTCCTGACCGCGACCAGCCTCGTGTTGACGATGGCAGGCGCGGCCACGGCCCAGCAGACACTCGTCTATTGTTCCGAAGGGTCGCCCGAGGGCTTCGACCCGGCGCTCTACACCTCGGGCACCACGTTCGACGCCTCGAGCCACCCGATCTACAACCGTCTCGTCGAGTTCAAGACCGGCACCACCGAGGTGATCCCGGGCCTGGCAGAGAGCTGGGAAGCTTCCGAGGACGGGCTGGAATACACCTTCAAGCTGCGCCCGGGCGTGAAGTTCCATTCGAACGACGGCTTCTCCCCGTCGCGCGACTTCAACGCCGATGACGTGATCTTCTCGTTCATGCGCCAGATGGACGAGGCGAACCCGTATCACACCGTGTCGGGCGGCACCTGGGAATACTTCCAGGGCATGGGCATGCCCGATCTCGTGACGTCGGTCGAAAAGGTCGACGACATGACGGTGAAGATCACCCTGGCCCGCCCCGAAGCGCCGTTCGTCGCCAACCTGGCGATGGATTTCGCCTCGATCGTCTCGGCCGAATATGCCGATGCGATGCTTGAGGCCGGCACGCCGGAGATGGTCAACCAAGCCCCGATCGGCACCGGCCCGTTCTCCTTCGTCGCCTACCAGAAAGACGCCGTCATTCGCTACGCGAAGAACGCGGACTACTGGAAAGACGGCCTGCCGAAGGTCGACAACCTGGTCTTCGCGATCACCACCGACGCCTCGGTGCGCTACCAGAAGCTCCAGGCAGGCGAATGCCACGTGATGCCCTATCCGAACCCGGCCGATATTCAGGGCATGAAGGACAACCCCGATGTCGTGGTGATGGAGCAGGAAGGCCTGAACGTCGGCTACCTCGCCTACAACTCGACGATCCCGCCGTTCGACAACGCCAATGTGCGCAAGGCGCTCAACATGGCGATCGACAAGAACGCGATCATCGACGTGGTGTTCCAGGGCTCCGGCCAGGTTGCCAAGAACCCGATCCCGCCGACGATGTGGTCGTACAACGACGCCATCGTCGACGATCCCTATGACCCCGACGCCGCGAAAGCGATGCTCGAGGCCGAGGGCGTGACCGATCTGTCGATGAAGGTCTGGGCGATGCCGGTGCAACGGCCCTACAACCCGAACGCGCGGCGCATGGCCGAACTGATCCAGGAAGACTTCTCCAAGATCGGCGTCGACGTCGAAATCGTGTCGTTCGAATGGGGCGAATACCTCAGCCGTTCGCGTGACCTCGACCGCGACGGCGCGATCCTGCTTGGCTGGACCGGCGACAACGGCGACCCGGACAACTTCCTCGCCGTTCTGCTCGGCTGCGACGGCGTCGAGAACTCGAACCGCGCGCAGTGGTGCTACCAGCCGTTCGAAGACCTGATCCAGCAGGCGAAGGTCACCTCGGACGTGGCAGAGCGCACCCGGCTCTACGAAGAGGCCCAAGTCATCTTCAAGGAGCAGGCGCCGTGGGCGACGATCGCACACTCGGTCGTGTTCATGCCGATGCGGCCCGAGGTCGAAGGCTACGTGATGCACCCGCTCGGCGGCCACATCTTCACCGAGGTGGGCCTCGCCCAGTAAGCCTCTCAACATACACACCGCGCGGGGCGGCGCCGCTGTGGCGCCGCCCCGACCATGAAAGGATCAGCCGTTATGACAGCGCGTATGGGAGACTACGCCGATCTCGCCCGCCGCCTCGGCGTGGACGCCCTGGCCATCGTGCCCGGACCGAATTTCACCCGCATGACCGGCCACAGCTTCCACAGCCATGAACGCCCGCTGCTGATCCTGGTGCCCGCCGAGGGCACCCCCGCCGCCCTCGTGCCCAATCTCGAGCTGCGCTCTTTCGATCTGCTCGGCTTCGAGGGCAAGGTTTTCGACTGGCGCGACCAGGACGGCTACGATCACGCCTTCACCGCACTCGCCGCGCACATGCCGCTTGGCTCGGTCGCGGTCGAGGGCCAGGTGATGCGCGTCTTCGTCCACCACGCCATGGCCCGCGCCTGGCCCGGCCTCGAAATCGTCGACGCCGAACGCGAGATCTCCGGCCTGCGCAGGATCAAGAGCGCCGACGAGATCGCCACGCTGGAACGTGCCATCGCCATTTCCGAAGCGGCGCTCGGCGAGGTTCTCGACGGGGTGCGCCCCGGCCAGACCGAGAAGGAACTTGAGAATCGGCTCACCCAGGCGCTCTTCGCGCACGGCGCCGAGGCCCATGCCTTCGGGCCGATCGTCGCCGCCGGCGACAATTCCGCCCGCCCCCATGCCCATGCGCGGGCCGACTACGCGATCCAGCCCGGCGACGCGCTGCTGTTCGACTTCGGTGCAGCCTGGGGCGGCTTCTGCGCCGATATCACCCGCACCGTCTTCGTCGGCCATGTCACCGACGCGGCGGCGGATGTCTACGACACCGTGCTGCGCGCCAACCTGCGCGGCCAGGAGATCACCCGGCCCGGCATCACCGCCCACGCGATCGACGACGCGGTGACGGCGGTGCTCGAAGCCTCGTCCTATGCCGACCGGATCCGGCACAAGACCGGCCACGGATTGGGCCGCGCGGTGCACGAGGCGCCCTACATCATGCGCGGCAACGACGAGGTGCTAGAAACCGGCATGGTATTCACCGACGAGCCGGGGCTCTACCGGATCGGCGGTTTCGGCGTGCGCATCGAAGACGACATTCTCGTCACCGAAACGGGCTGCCGCGCGCTCACGACCTTCCCCCGAGAGCTGACCGTGGTGGGCATATGATCCAGTTTTTCCTCGCCCGGCTGATGACCTTCATCCCGACTTTTCTCGGGGTGACGATCATCTCGTTTTCCTTCATCCGGGTGCTGCCGGGCGACCCGATCATCGTGATGGCCGGCGAGCGCGGCCTGACCGAGGAACGCTATGCCGAACTGCAGCAGCAATTCGGGTTCGACCGGCCCGTGCTGGTGCAGTTCTGGGACTACCTGACTGGTGTCTTGCAAGGCGATCTCGGCGAAAGCTTCGTCACCAAGAAGCCGGTCTGGGACGAGTTCTTCTCGCTGTTCCCGGCCACGCTCGAGCTTTCCATCGTCGCCATCATCCTCGCCACCCTGCTCGGCATCCCCGCCGGCGTGATCGCCGCCACCAACCGCGGCAAGTTCTTCGACCGGGCGCTGATGTCGTCCGCCCTCGTCGGCTACTCGATGCCGATCTTCTGGTGGGCGCTGCTGCTGATCATCGTCTTTTCCGGCAACCTTGGCTGGACCCCGGTCTCGGGCCGGATCGACCTGCTCTATTTCTTCCCCGCCGAGACCGGCTTCATGCTGATCGACAGCCTGCTGTCGGGTCAGGAGGGCGCCTTCAAGTCGGCGGTGCGCCATCTCATCCTGCCCTCGATCGTGCTCGCCACCATCCCGCTCGCGGTGATCGCCCGCCAGACCCGTTCGGCGATGCTCGAAGTTCTCTCGGAAGACTACATCCGCACCGCCCGCGCCAAGGGCCTCGCGCCGGCCCGGGTGAACGGGCTGCACGCCCTGCGCAACGCGATGATCCCGGTGATCACGGTGATCGGCCTGTCGGTCGGCACGCTTCTGGCGGGCGCGATCCTGACCGAAACGATCTTCTCCTGGCCCGGCATCGGCAAGTGGATGGTCGATTCGATCTTCCGCCGCGACTACCCGGTCGTGCAGGGCGGGCTCCTGCTCGTCGCCGCGCTGGTGATGGTGGTGAACCTCATCGTCGACGTGCTCTACGGCCTCATCAACCCCAAGATCCGGAAACGCTGACATGGCCGACGTGACCTACACCGCCCCCGCCCGCCCCGGCCGCCTGAAGGAATTCTGGAGCTATTTCCGCGAGAACCGGGGCGCCGTGATCGGCCTCTACGTCTTCGCCCTGCTGGTGCTCCTCGCCGCCACCGCAAGCGTCATCGCCCCCTATGACCCGACCGCCCAGAACCGCGGCGCCACGCTGATCCCGCCGGTCTGGCAGGACGGCGGCAGCTGGGATTATCTCCTCGGAACCGACCCGCTCGGGCGCGACATTCTCTCGCGGCTGCTCTACGGCGCACAGCTGTCCTTCCTCGTCGGCATCATGGTGGTGATCCTCGCCTCCACCGGCGGCATCCTGATCGGCCTGATCTCCGGCTTCGCCCCGAAATGGCTCGACAGCATCATCATGCGGATCATGGACATCATCCTGTCCTTCCCGGCGCTGCTCCTCGCCCTCGTGCTCGTCGCCATCCTCGGGCCGACGCTGGTGAACGCGATGATCGCGATCGCCATCGCCTACCAGCCGCATTACGTTCGCCTCACCCGGGCCGCGGTGCTGAGCGAGAAGAACAAGGACTACGTGATCTCGGCCCGGGTCGCCGGCGCCCGGCTGCCGCGGCTGATGTTCATCACCGTGCTGCCCAACTGCCTCGCCCCGATCATCGTGCAGGCGGCGCTGTCCTTCTCCAACGCCATCCTCGACGTCGCCGCGCTCGGCTTTCTCGGCATGGGCGCCCAGCCGCCCACCCCGGAATGGGGCACGATGCTGGCCGAGGCGCGCGAGTTCATCCTGCGCGCCTGGTGGGTCGTCACCTTCCCCGGCCTCGCCATCCTGATCACCGTGCTCGCGATCAACCTGATGGGCGACGGTCTGCGCGACGCGCTCGATCCAAAGCTGAAGAGGAGCTGACGCCATGCGCCTCTTCCAACCCGCACACAGCGCACCCCCCCTTGCCGTCTTTGTTCCTGAAATACCTCGGGGGGTCCGGGGGGCAGCGCCCCCCGGCTGGTCGCCGCGGGCTTCAGCCCGCGGCGAAACTCCTCGCCCCGGTGGGAGGCACACACCATGACCCTCCTGACGATCCGCAATCTCAGCGTCGATTTCGCCACCGCCGGCGGTCCCTTCCGCGCGGTCGACAGCGTCGACGTCACCCTCGACCAGGGCGACGTACTCGCCATCGTGGGCGAATCCGGCTCGGGCAAATCCGTCGCCATGCTGGCGATGATGGGCCTCCTGCCCTGGACCGCCACGATCACCGCCGACGAGATGAGCTTCGACGGGCGCGACATCCGCGCGCTCACCCCGAAGCAGCGCCGCACCGTGATCGGCAAGGACATGGCGATGATCTTCCAGGAGCCGATGTCGTCGCTGAACCCCTGCTTCACCGTGGGTTTCCAGATCAAGGAGGCGCTGCGCCAGCACCTCGGCCTGTCGCGCCAAGCGCGCCATGCCCGCGCGGTCGAACTGCTCGACCTCGTCGGCATCCCGGACCCGGAAAAGCGGCTCTCGACTTTCCCGCACCAGCTTTCGGGCGGCATGAGCCAGCGGGTGATGATCGCCATGGCGCTCAGCTGCAACCCCAAGCTCCTGATCGCCGACGAGCCCACCACCGCGCTCGACGTGACGATCCAGGCCCAGATCCTCGACCTGCTCGA
>Ga0180436_10001753_pt1 | contig 21034 bp, 16 predicted proteins | sample SS_ome_2_FD_132434 | JGI IMG/M metagenome (GOLD analysis project Ga0180436, IMG submission 132434) | Hypersaline lake sediment archaeal communities from the Salton Sea, California, USA - SS_3_S_2 metaG | ecosystem: Environmental > Aquatic > Non-marine Saline and Alkaline > Hypersaline >...
ACAAAAAAGCCACCCCCTTCGGGGTGGCTTTGTCATAATCAATGCAAGATGCGGGTGGGAAGAGGTTAGCCCTCTTTCTTCTCCTCGCCACCTTCGGCAGCCTCGGCTCCTTCTTCGCCCTCGGCTCCTTCTTCGCCCTCGACTCCTTCTTCGCCTTCTTCGCCTTCACCCTCTTCGACGGTCTCTTTGATTACCGTCGGAGCGGCGATAACAACGATCGTACGCTGCTCGGGAGCAAGGATCTCAGCGTCAGGAATGTCAACATCGCGAACGTGAATGGAATCGCCAATTGCCAGCTCTTCCACATTTAGCGCGAGTGTCTCCGGAATGTTGGCCGGAAGACAGGAAATCTCCATGTCGCGCATGGTAATCTGCATGATACCACCATCGACTTTAACACCCACCGGAGTGCCTTCGAACGAGATCGGAATCGAAACACGAATCGGCTTGTTCATCGAGATGGCGTGGAAATCCAGATGGGTCACGCGGGTGGTGACGGGATCGCGCTGGATGTCACGCAGAACTACGTTGGTGTCGGTGCCATCGATGCTTAGACTAAAGATGGTACCAGATCCGGTCGACGCTTTCATCGCCGCCCGGAATTCCTTCTCGGTGACCGCTATGGAAAACGGTTCGGTTTCGGGGCCGTATACGACAGCCGGGATATTCCCAGCCATGCGCTCGCGGCGCGCAAAACCCTTGCCAACGCCTTCGCGCCGGTTGGCCACCATAGGTACTGTTTTCATGACTTCAAAGAATCCTTTATATCGCTAACGTTTATATTTCTCGATCAACCGCCGCTGGAGGGGATTTCCCTGAAGAGGGAAGAAACCGACTCCTCGTCGAAAATCCGATTCACCGCCTCGCCGATCAGTTCGGCACAGGTGATTACTTCAAACTCCTCGGGGAGTTCACGGTTGTTATGGTCTATAGAGTCCGTGATTATCATCTTCTTGATAGGCGATTTGTTGATCCGCTCCAATGCCTCGCCTGACATGACACCGTGTGTACAGGTTGCGATGACATCCAGCGCACCGTGTTCTTTTACACAGTCGGCAGCGGCTACCAGGGATCCCCCGGTGTCGATCATGTCGTCGCGGATGAGAACATTCTTGCCGCGGACATCACCGATCAGGTTCATGGCCTCGCTTTCGTTGGCGCGGGGACGGCGTTTGTCGACAATGGCCAGGTCGGCCTGCATCGATTCGGCGGTGGCGCGAGCCAGCTTGATCGAACCGACATCGGGAGAGACCACCACCAGGTTCTCCAACTCCATCTTCCGAAGATGATGGTTAATCACGACCGACGAATAGAGGTGGTCGTGGGGGAGATCGAAAAAGCCCTGGATCTGGCTGGCGTGTAAGTCCATCGTGATAATTCGGTCGGCACCGGCAGTCGTGATCAGGTTGGCAATCAACTTGGCGGCGATTGCCACACGGGGTCGGTCTTTGCGATCGGCCCGGGCGTAGCCATAATAGGGTACCACCGCCGTGATGCGCATTGCTGAGGCGCGACGTGAGGCCTCGATGAGCATCAGCAGTTCCATCAGGTTGTCTGAGGGAGCGTTGGTTGATTGGATTATAAACAGATCGGCACCGCGGATATTCTCGTTTATCTGGACGAATACTTCGCCGTCCGAGAAACGGGTCACGGTGCAGTCGGTCAGTGTTTCGCCGAGATAAGCGGCGATTTTTTCAGCCAGGGGACGGTTCGAATTCCCCGTGACTAGCCTCAATTCCTCGCGGACAATCATTTTTTCTTCCCGTACAAAGCGTAACCTGCCCTGACTGTCGTGGGCAGGTTGTCACTGGCCGTTTTGGCTGGGGCGGCAGGATTCGAACCTGCGAATGCCAGCTCCAAAGGCTGGTGTCTTACCGCTTGACGACGCCCCAAGAAGTTTACTTAAGGTTAAACTCATGCTCGGGCATGAGCCTCTAGTTCCTTCTCGTAGGCTTTCAGCACCTCTTGTTCCAACGTCGTCCTCATTTCGGGAGTAACCGGGTGGGCGATATCCTGGTGAGTACCATCGCGCCGTTTGCGGCTAGGCATTGCCACGAAGTAGCCGTCGTTTCCCTGAATTACTTTCATCCCGCGTACTACGAAGGCATCGTCAAAGGTGACGTTTACGAAGCCCTTTAGCCTATCTTCGTCTCTCAAGGTGACCCGGATTTCAGTAATTTCCAAAGCCGCCTCCCTCTTGAACTTAGGTTTTCATCGTGCCGAACAGGATCGATTGAGCCGAGCACAGACTCCAATCCTTTCGCGAAAACCGCCTCAGTCTTTCTAACTCCGGAGCCCTTTCAAAAACTCCAAACATAGTTGGACCACTGCCGCTCAGTCTCACCACCTGGGCGCCATGGTCGGTAAGAAAGTCCCTGATCTCGATTAACTCGGGATACTTTTCAAACAGGGTCCTTTCAAAATCATTGCCGGACATCTGAAGGGCCTCAACAAGTTCCTCAAGAGTCCGGCAGTAGGCCAAACTAAAGGGATCTCTTGAACTTGTCAAGCCCATTCTAAGGTCGGCATAGGCCTCGGCTGTGGATACTCCAAAGCCGGGAGTTATCAAAACCAACTCGTAACCGACAGGAACTGAGGCCGGTTTCATATGGTCTCCTCGCCCGCTCACGATCGCCTGGCCGTCTGAGAAGAAGAAGGGGCAGTCAGAGCCGATTTCCGCGGCCACCTGGGCCAACTCTGCCCGATCTCGATTCAAACCAAACAACTCGTTGCAGGCCAAAATCATAGCCGAAGCATCCGCCGATCCACCACCAAGCCCGGCAGCCATCGGAATCCGCTTCGTGAGCTTGACAGACAGACCTCCAACCGCGTCATACCGATCTCGCATGAGTCGATGTGCCCGGGTGACAAGATTGGTTTCATCCGCTTCAAGCCGCTCATTTCCAACTATTTCAAGAGCAAAGTCGCTGTTACTTGCATGTGTCACCTCAAGGCTGTCGAACAGCGAAATCGCTTGGAATAAAGAGTTTATCTCATGGAAGCCGTCCCTGCGTCGGTGTAGGACTTCCAAGAAAAGGTTTACTTTCGCGGCCGCGTCGATCATTATCGCGCTGGCTGTGCGTTCGCGAATTATCATTGTGCTGGCTTCCCCGTGAGGCCAACAGTCAGGCTAAACTGGATTGGCTGATCGCTCATTGACGAAGATAACATATCCACAACAGAAACTCAAGCCCCGAGTTAAAAAAATACCAGTCAAGCGTTTGACAGAGAGCGAGAAAGAAGAAGGGGTCGACTCTGATATCGACCCCTGACTCCTTTTGTCTCTGATCTTGGTCAATGCTGACGAGTTATCTCAGCAATAGCATCTTCCTCGTGGCACGGAAATCTCCGGCTGAAATCCGATAGAAATAGACACCCGAGGCTACTTCTCGTCCTGATCGGTTCTTACCGTCCCAGGTTACGGTGTAATGTCCCGCGGCCAGCTCCTCTTCGGCCAGTACCGATACGAGTCGGCCCTGGACATTGTAGACTTCGACTGCTACGTATGACCGGGTTGGGAGCGAGAAGGGAATCGATGTCTCCGGGTTGAACGGGTTGGGATAGTTGGGATGAAGAACTGCCTGATCCGGAAGTGGCTCTCCCGCGTTCCTTTCGTGTACGTCAGAGACAGGCCCGTTCACAGCGGAGTCGCTGAATGGACCGCAACCGCAGTCGTTGCACGACTGAACATAGAAGGCGAAGAGGCCGGAATCGCTGATGACAATATCTAGCCAGTTGATGTTGCTGGGAGAGACACTGTCAATGATTTGCTCATTGCGATAGATGTAGTAAGAGTCAGCTTCAGGCACCTCATCCCACCACAATCTGATCGTATCGCCCTGTGCAATCGTATCGTGGGACAAGATTACGAAGCCTGGGGGTTGTGGCACCGACCTGTGAGGCACCGTACAGCAGAAATCGGAGAAGTCCGAGAAATCACAAGCGTTGTGTGCAGCCACAGCAAAGGTGTAGCAATCCTGACCCTCTGGGAGTTCATCGGCGACAAAGAACGTGTCTGTAGTGTACTCGAGCCCAGCAGCTCCGCAGTCTCCCTTCACAACGTATCCTTCAGCACCTGCGACATGGGGCCACTCAATGAGAATGGCTTCACATAGAGGCGTGCAAACGAGACTGTCCGGTGGGGACAAGTCTCCATCCTCGTCTGCAGATGCAAAGCAGTGGTCCGAATAATCCGACTCAGGACAGTCCTCGCTAATCGAAGTCACCCAGTACTCGTGAACTAGAGTATCACCGGGATTGTCGACCCAGCCGGCTGAATCGCTAAATCCGATGAAATCGCCGTCACGATAGACATTGTATCCATCTGCTCCTGCGACTTCATCCCAAGTCAGAATCACCTCCATACATCCCGAACTGCAGGCGAAGTTCTCGGGTACAACAGAACCACCAGACTCCAACTCGCACGAGTCGGTGTAGCCGGATGCATCGCAGTGATTGACGGCCGTGATGTGCACCCAGTAATTGCTCAAGTCTGCAATTTCACTGGTCCACTCGCTTTCAGCGGTTGTGTCAACGGGAGAGTCGCCGAAGTATACAACGTAATAAAGCGCCCCCGGCGAAGGATCCCACGACACTGTGTGGTGGTTGCAATCAGACGAGCAGTCCAGGCCCGATACCGGATCTGGCGGCCCCATGGCCATTGCACAGGTGTCCGCTACGCCCACAAGACAATCATTGCGGTCAAAGAACTCAAAGCTATAGCAGTTATCTCCGGCCTCAGGGTCGTCATCGACCCAATTGTCGCCCGAGACTACAGGTGACTCATGAATCGGGGAGTCGTTGCGAGTTATCGTGTATCTCACCGCGCTATCGGGAGATACCCATGACAATGCGATCTCACTACAGTCTGAGAGAGGCATGACCGCCACCGTGTCGACCTCTCCGACTGATACTAAGCACGAAGGAGCCGACGGTTCTGAATAGCCGCAATCGTTGAATGCGACCACTACAAACTCGTAGCTGCCGGCCGGTAAGGTATCGGTGTTCCAGCAGTTGTCGCCTGTTGAGCCTACAGTTTCGGTGTCGAGGATGATCGAGTAGCCGGTGGCATCGGCAACCGGATCCCAGCAGATTTCGACATCGCCGCAGTATTCGCTGCAAACGGTGATCACGGGCGGATCCGGCAGACCGTCGGCTGTCGTGCAGCAGGTCTCGCTCCAGTTGCCCTCGCCACAGATCTCGCTGACAGCAGCGACATTGTAGCACCGCCGCTCTTCTCCTGGTGCGGTGTCCCAGAATTGCAGCGCATCTGTCGAGTCCAGGATTGCACTGTCTCTATAGATGTAGTACCATTCTATTCCCTCGATCTTGTCCCAGGAAAGCATGACCGTATCGCACAGCGGAGTACACGTGAATCCGGTAACTGGATCCGGTTGCTGCTCGGCCGTGGCACAGACAGTATCGAAACCGATCAAGTTGCTGTCAGCATCGTAGGCTTTGATCTCGAAGCAGTGTTCCTCCGAACCTGCCGGAGTGTAGAAGAGCGTGTCACCTGTCAAGTCAGACTTCAATACATCGTCGACGTACAGATTAATGTACTCAGTTTCCGAAGGGTACTCCCACCACACGATGATCGAGTCGCAGCCGATGCTATGGTAGATCTCAACTTCCGGATCGCAATCGGTCCTGAAGCAGTACTCCTCTTCCGATGTCTGCGATTCGCCACAGTCGTTTCCGGGCTTCACTTTGTAGCAGTATTTCGTGTCAGGATCGAGCAACGAGTCACTTGCATGTGTTTCGTAAGCGGTACCTATAAGTGTCTCTGATCCGCCTTCCATCCGATATACATTGAACCATGCCGCTCTATCCACATGATCCCAGTAGAGATCGATCGCGTCACAGTGCTCGTCGGCCCATACGGTCTCTACACCTCCCGGCCACACAGCCACCTCAGCGAGAGACTGGGTAGCCTTATTGCCGCAGGAATCGATAGCCACCAGGATGTAAGTTGATGCTGTGTCTCCCGCATTGACATTGACCCAGCGGTTTGTAAACACGGTGTCAATGGACACCTCGGGATCGAGCACGGTGGTATCGGCAGTGGTAACCATTATGACATATCTGTCGACCGCGGCCAGATCAGTCCAGGATATGACCAGAGAATCACAGTCCTCGTTGCTGGCTTTCATTTCGATGCAATGCGGAATCCCACAAACAGGCGCAGACCAGGGAGAGTCCGACAAGCCGGCACCCTTGGCTTTCACTTCATACGAATAGGTGGTTAACGAGTCCAGGCCGTCGTTCCAATAGAAGGGATCTTCAGTTTCGTCGATTTCCACCCCATCACGACGTATCACGAACGAGTTCGCCCCGTCCGGATTGGTCCAGGTCAAAGTTATCGCCTTGCATCCGGGTGTGACATCGACAACCGGAGGGTCGAGCACGGCCGGGACGCTTCCTTCCAGCGAATCACACGGCTCTCCCGGCCCCTCGGCCAGAACCACAGGCGAAAACAGAACAACTATTGCCAGCGCCAACAGGGCCGGCTTCAGTCCTCTTAGCGTTATCTTCATGAAAATCTCCCCATGCTATGGACAGTTATATCTCGACGGCAACCTTCTGCCGCTCTACTCTTTCGAAATGCTCTGACTTCATGCGATACAGACCTCCCTCCAAGTACTGCGACCCTATGGTCCATATTCAACAGATGCCTGTTCGATTCCTTGGAACCGACAGCTCTCGTCGATCGATCAGATCCCTTTGCCCCAGATGTTATTCAAAGTAGACTGAAATATACGTTATATCGTTTACGAGTCAATAGCCGGGGGAGATCCAATTATTCGTGAAGCCGATCACAAACTTTGTTGTTTTTAAGCCGTTCACGGGCCGCTTCCGCTTGCCACACACCGACCGATCGCATATCTTGTGCGTCCCACAAATCGTTGTTCTTTTTTTCGTGTCTGGAGGTACCCTATGGACCCGTTCAACGCTGTCGACAAGCTCAAGACCAAGGGAGGCGACTACAAGATCTTTCGGCTGGCTTCGCTGGCCTCATTTGGCTCCCTGGATAAGTTACCATATTCGATAAAAGTATTGCTGGAAAACGTCTTACGGCACTTGGACGGTCGCATTGTCAACGAAGACGATGTCAAACGTATGGCAGCCTACGACGCCACCGCGGTTGGCGACAACGAACTTCCTTTTCGCCCTGCCCGAGTCCTGCTCCAGGATTTCACCGGCGTTCCCGCGGTGGTAGATCTGGCGGCCCTTCGCTCCGCTATGAAACGGATGGGGGGAGACCCCAAGAAGATCAACCCCCTGGTTCCGGTCGATCTGGTGATTGACCATTCCGTGCAGGTTGACGATTTCGCATCCGACTCAGCCTTCGATGTCAACATGAAGCGGGAGTTCGAGCGCAACGCCGAGCGATACGAGTTCCTCCACTGGGGCAAGAAAGCATTCGACAACTTCCAGGTGGTGCCGCCGGCGACAGGCATTTGCCACCAGGTCAATCTTGAGTACCTGGCCAAGTGTGTTCTCACCCGCGACGGCGTCGCCTTCCCGGACACACTGGTGGGAACCGACAGCCATACCGTAATGATCAACGGTCTCGGTGTGGTCGGCTGGGGTGTAGGCGGTATTGAAGCCGAAGCGGCCATGCTCGGCCAGCCGATTTACATGCTGACTCCGGAAGTGGTCGGATTCAAACTGACCGGCTCGCTTGCCGAAGGTGTTACCGGTACCGATCTGGTGCTGACAGTCACGCAAATGCTTCGCGAGAAGGGCGTTGTGGGCAAGTTCGTAGAGTACTTCGGGCCGGCTCTGGACGAGCTTCCGCTGCCGACGAAAGCCATGATCGCAAATATGGCGCCCGAGTACGGCGCAACGATGGGATTCTTCCCCATTGACCAATCAACCCTCGATTATCTCAAGCTGACCGGTCGTACCGACGAGGAAATCGATCTTGTCGAGCGGTACTCCAAAGAGCAGATGCTCTTCCGTGAGGCCGGCTCGGCCGCTCCGACCTTCACCGAGACGCTCGAACTGGATTGCTCCACGGTGGAACCGTGTCTTGCCGGACCCAAACGGCCCAGGACCGCGTCACACTGGCCAATATGAGACAAGCTTTCCATGATGGCATGGCCACACCGGTCAAGGATCGTGGCTACGAAATCGCCGAATCCGACCGCGGCAAGACCGTCGCGCTCGGTGGCAATGGGACCCAAATCGGGCACGGCGTCCTGACAATCGCCGCTATCACCTCGTGCACCAACACTTCCGATCCGTCGGTACTGGTCGGGGCTGGTTTAGTAGCCAAGAAAGCAGCCGAACGCGGACTCAAAGTCAAACCGTGGGTGAAAACCTCCCTGGCTCCCGGATCACGCGTTGTCGTGGACTATCTGGACAAAGCCGGGCTCACCGAACCGCTGAAGCAGATGGGTTTCCATAATGTGGGATTTGGATGTACCACCTGCATCGGCAACTCGGGTCCGCTCAGTGAAGATATGGTCAATGCCATCAACGAGGGTGGATTAGTAGCCTCGGCGGTTCTCTCCGGCAACCGCAACTTCGAGGGTCGCGTTAGCCCGCACACCAAGGCTAATTTCCTGGCCTCACCACCTTTGGTTGTGGCCTACGCCCTGGCGGGCACAATCGACATCGATCTGGCCAAGGATCCGATCGGCCAGGATTCCGACGGCAACGACGTCTTGCTCAAGGACATCTGGCCGTCGCAGCATGAGTTGGCCGAAGCGGTCACCGCTGCGGTCAAACCGGAGATGTTCCGCGAGCGGTACTCATCGGTGGCCGATGGCAACGAGACCTGGAATGCGATCCAGAGCCCCTCGGGCGATCTGTACGAGTGGCGCGACGAGTCGACCTACATCCAGGAGCCGCCGTTCTTTGTCGATCTCAAACCGGAACCGGGCGACATCGCTCCCATCACGGGTGCCAGAGCGCTTTGTTTCCTGGGCGACTCCATCACCACCGATCATATTTCTCCTGCCGGCGTGATCAAGTCCGATCAGCCGGCCGGCAAGTTCCTGATCGACAAGGGGGTCGAGTACGCTGACTTCAACAGCTACGGCTCGCGACGGGGAAACGACCGGATCATGACTCGCGGTACATTCGCGAACATCCGGCTCCGCAACCTGCTGGCGCCGGGCACCGAAGGGGGCGTGACCACGTACCTGCCGACCGGCGAGCAGATGTCAATCTACGATGCAGCCGTCAAATACAAAGAGACCGGCACACCACTGGTGGTTGTAGCGGGAATCGACTACGGCATGGGTTCATCGCGCGACTGGGCCGCCAAAGGCACTAATCTTCTGGGTATCAAAGCCGTCCTGGCGGCCAGCTTCGAGCGAATTCACCGCTCCAATCTGGTCGGAATGGGTGTCCTACCACTTCAGTTCAAGGAAGGTGATACCAAGGAAAGCCTGGGACTGACCGGTCACGAAGTCTACGATATCGAAGGCCTGGATAATAGCCTGAAACCGAAGCAGCTGGTTGCGGTGAAGGCCAAGTCCGACGACGGCGAAAAGACGTTCGAGATGATCGCCCGTTTGGACACGCCGGTCGAAGTAGACTATTATCGCAACGGCGGTATTCTCCACACTGTCTTGCGCCAACTGGCGAAAAAATAGACTCTGATTCTCAAAGAGCATGTTACGGCGGTTCGACTTCGGTCGGACCGCCTTTCTAATGGGGGCACAAATCTCCGTCGGCAAAACACTTGAGTTGACTTTCTTCCGGATGGGCGTTTATTGCCGGGAATCAGAAAGGACTTGCCATGGCCGCTCCGGTCATTCCGAACCCCGAAACGCAGAAGACACCCCTGTCGGGCTATATCCTAGCCGTTGTTTCGTCCTTCGGTACCGGTCTGGCGACAGTGATCGGCAAGTGGAATCTGATGGCCGTTTCGGCCCTTACCATGAACTGCTTCATATTCAGCACCGCGACTGTTGCTCTCGGTCTGTTTTGGCTGCCCTTCAAGAAACTCAGCGATGTCTTTTGTCACTCCGCTAAGGCCTGGCTCTGGATATTCCTCTTCACGATCACGTCGTTCATAGCCATCTGGCTCCTCTGGGCCGGAGTTCAGAAGATGGATCCCTCGCTGGCGGCATTTGTCAATCGTGTCGAGGTGCCGATCGTGATCCTCCTCGGAGTGATCTTCCTGGGAGAACGGTTCGGAAGGGTGGAGATGCTGGGGGCGGTCCTTTCGCTGATCGGGATTGTCATCATGAAGCTAACCCTGCGGTTTGAGTATACCACTGGTTTCTGGTATGTCCTGATTAGCGCGGTTTTCTTCGGACTCACCGAGTTCGTGTCCAAGATAGCTTTCCGCTATGTCGACGCCGTCCCACTGGCATTCATCCGCAACATCCTGATGGCTATCGGATATTGGGTTATATTCTACTTCGGTCCGTACACTTTCGAAGGGTTGGACAAAGTCTGGTACGGCGTGCTGGCCCTCGGACTGGTCGGGCCGATCCTGGCGCGTTTGCTTTATATGCTGGCTCTGAAGCGAATGGAGCTGTCCAAGTTGGCTATAATTTCGCAGCTTCACCCGGTGTTCGTGATTCTCATTGCCTTGACTTTTCTGAGCCAATTGCCGACTGCCCGAGAGGTTACCGGCGGACTGTTTCTCGTGATTGGCTGTGTAGTAATGATCTGGGGACGGCGCCACCGGCGGAAGTCTTCTCCAAGGGCAGCAGCAGGAAGTGAACAGCCGACGCCGTCTCAACGTTAATCCCTTGATGGGCAGGGAGGTTGACATTTGGACTACGCCCTCTTTATTAGGAACCAGGAGATTATACTCGATTTGGGAAAGGACATGCAGAAGTGACCGATAATCAGCCCACCAAGACCGCGTTCTACGAGCACCATGTCAAGGCAGGAGCCAAAATGGTGGATTTTGCCGGCTTCCATATGCCGGTCCAGTACCAGGGGATCACTGCCGAACATCTCGCGGTACGCAGCAAAGTGGGACTGTTTGATCTTTCTCATATGGGGGAGTTCGTAGTTAGAGGGAATCAAGCCCTTGAGTTCCTTCAGCGGGTCACCACCAACAACGTGGCCGATCTCAAGCCGGGTCAGATTCAGTACAGTTGTATGACTATGTCTTCCGGTGGCATTGTCGATGATCTCCTGGTCTATTGTGCCGAAGACCGCTACATGCTGGTGGTCAACGCGGCCAACATCGACAAAGACTTTGAGTGGCTAAAGTCACAAATGACCGAGGATGCCGAGTTGATCGACATTTCAGATTCGGTCAGTCTTCTGGCAATCCAGGGGCCGGACTCGGAGGCCTTGCTGTCCGAAATCACCGACCACAACTTGGCCGACATGCCTTACTACACCTGGGCGCAGGACAAGATCGCCGGCTCTGAGATCATGTTCTCCCGGACCGGCTACACCGGTGAGGACGGTTTTGAACTGTATATCACTCGTGAACATACAGAGAAACTGTGGGACGCCGTCACCGAGGTCGGCAAGAAGCACGATCTGGCCCTAATCGGTCTGGGCGCCCGTGATACCCTCCGTCTGGAAATGAAAATGGCCCTCTATGGAAATGACATCGACGAGACGACCACACCCATAGAAGCCGGTCTGAGCTGGATAGTAAACCTAGATAAAGAGTTCCTGGGTAAGGATGTGCTCCTCAAGCAAAAGCAGGACAAGCCGTCGCGTCGCCTGGTCTGCTTGACCCTCGAAGAACGACGCGCCATCCCTCGTCCGGGATACGATATCCTCGTCGAAGGCGAGGCCGTTGGTAAGGTCACCAGTGGTACCTTCTCACCCTCTCTTCAGCAACCGATAGCTCTGGCCTATGTCCCTCGCAAGAAGGCCAAGATAGGCTCCTCTGTGGAGGTGGCCATACGCAACAAGACCTTTGAGGCCAATGTTGTCAAACCGCCTTTCTACAAAGAGGCATCACACAAGTAGGGAAGGGCGCCATGAAGGTTGAGTTGTATTTGACTCCGGTCTCGTTGTCCAAAGAGGTAATCGGGGATAAATCCGTGGTTGTGATCGATGTCCTCCGCTGTACTACCTCCGTGTGCGCGGCGCTTCAGGCTGGGGCCAAAGGTGTAATCCCCGTTGCCGGCCCGGGCGAGGCCGGAGACATGTGGACGAAGATCGGAGCCGACCTGGCTATTCTCGCAGGAGAGCGGAAGGGGGTGAAGATAGAGAACTTCAATCTGGGAAATTCTCCTTTCGAGTTTACCGAAGAGACTGTCGGCGACAAACTGGTTATCATGACCACCACCAACGGAACGCAGGCCTTCATGGAAGCTCAGATGTCGCCCCACGTTGCCTCCTGTAGTCTCCCCAACATATCGGCTGTGGCCGAGTGGGTGGCCACGGAGGAGCGTGATCTGGTGATCCTCTGCGCCGGCCGTGAAGGGCACTTCTCTATCGAGGACACAATCTGCGGAGGTATGCTGGTGCATCTGCTGTCAACCGAGCACAAAGTCTCCGTGGAGATCAACGATGCGGCATCGCTGGCCCTTCTTCTTTACCGAACCAATGCGCGCTCTATCGGCAAGACCATTGCGCAGGGAGAGCACGGCAGGTTCCTCCAGGAAATCGGATTTGCCCGCGACGTTGAGGCGGCCGCAGCGGTGGACTCTATCCCCGTCCTGCCTCTACTTCGTGATGGACAGCTGGTGCTGCCGCAGAATTGATTTTGGCTTTCGGACTCTTTTGCATCCCTGAAAGGTATAACTGCTGATGATACGATTCTTCCTGGCTTCCCTTGCGGTTCTTCTTCTGGCTACACCGAGCAGCGGTGCCAAGCCGGCGCTCGAGTTGGAGCTGATGCTGTTCCAAGAAGACCCGGCTACCCAAACCGATGTCCTGCTGTTGCGCGACACCGCTTGGGTGGTGCACGAGTATCCCGCACTCGGGTTCTTCTTGACTTTTTCGCTCGATATCGAACTCACAGAGATCGACTCCGTCCGGGCCCAATACGCCGTGCACCTGGTGACCCTGGGTCCGCCCACATCAACGGTATCTCGAGTATTTACGGTCGAGTACGGCCTACCGGCGCGAATCGAGGGGCTGAACGGAAAGAACGGGGCCACCTACGACCTCGTCCTGAAACCTCTGTCACAAGTAGACTATGACCTCTCTTGCGACTACGACTATCGCAACAAAGAGACCTTTCGATTCGATCCATCCGCCCACATGGACCTCCATTATGTGCCGAATTCCCTGGGAGATTTCTTCTGGGGTACCGCCAAGTCACTCCTGGAAGACCAATATCGAAGTTTTCAGGCGCTGCTGAGATTCAATCTTCCGGGAAAATACAACGTCATTCTGGCGCCTTGCTTTATTCCGGGAATTCTTTGGGACGACCGCTTCGGTATGTCGGTAGACCCGACCCGCAAGTCATCGTACGTCATGTTCACCCGCGGAGCCAACGCCATGGACCCGTTCGTGGTCAATCATCTGGCGCTGCTTCGAAACTGGGGGTATGCGCCGCCTTTCGTGAGCGAAGGCCTGGCCAATTTTGGATCCTACGGTGATTTCGATCTCATTCGCCTCCGGCAGCGAGGTCCCATTCCGACTCTCGACAGCCTGCTCACAACCTCAACCTACTTGCAGACCGATCCCTACATGGCCGATCGGTGTGCCGCCAGTTTCATGCGCTATGTCTTTATGAGCCGAGGGCGCGAGACTATTCGTAATCTGTACGAGCGCTCCCACGATCTTAATCTTAGACAGATGATGGAGTCGGAACTGGGTGCGACCATCGCCGACCTGGAGTCCGAGTGGCTAAATCACCTGGATACCATCACAGTCGATTTGGCCAGAATCGCTTATCACGCCGAAGTCGCCGAGGCCCTGTTCCGCTACAACGAGATGCTGTCCTATGCCCAGAGCATCGAGCCTTATGTGCAATCTCGTACGGACTCGCTGCGGTTTGCCAAACTGCTCAGTCGAGCCGCCTTCTATTCCGGCGATTACTACAAGGCTACCGAAGCGCAGGAGATGATGGTCTCCCTTGACAGTTCCAGTGTTCTCGATCGAATGACCCTGGCGACCTACCGTCAGATCAACGGCTACTACGAAGAAGCCCGGGCTGATCTGTCCATGGCCAACGCTTTGGATACGGCCAATCAACTGGTGATTTTCAACACCGCTCTAAACAGCATCTACCGTGGTGACACGGCTCATGCTGTTAGCCTACTCGTGGACCTGATTTCCCGGGCCCCGGGCGGACTTCACGAAGCCAGAATCGTACTGGCCGAACATCTCGGCGATTGGCCCGATGAGAAACTTGCCTCGCGCCGACCGCAACTGTTGAACGAAGCTATGACATTTCTCGAGACGGTACTTCGCAGTGATCCGACATCCTCTCAGTCTCATATGTGGGCAGGGATCGCAGCCCTCCTCTCGGGTGACGAACCGCGTGCGCGCGATCACCTCGAGTTAGCCCAGTTCCTGGAGTTTCGGGAGTTTCATCGTGGTATCATCGAATTGTGGCTGGGAAAGACGGCCGATGCGCAACGTAGGCGCGATGAAGCCGTAGTGCATTATAATCGAGTCCTCGGGATGGCAGCATCTGCGGCTGTCCAGGGTGAGGCCAAACGTTACCTGGAGCAACCGTTCAAGACGAACTAGTCTGTTATGTTTAGTTTTCTCAACTCAGCCTATCTTCTGGGCGCTCTGGCGGCTCTGATCCCCCTTCTGATTCACCTGTTCTCGAAACGGCGGGTGAAGGTGGTCGAGTTCTCGTCTTTGAAGCATCTCAAGGCGATGCAACGTCGGCAAGTCCGCCGACTGAAGATACGCCAATTGTTGCTGCTCATTCTAAGAATGGCCATCATACTCTGCCTGGTACTGGCTTTCGCCCGGCCGACTTTGCAGTCCGGATCGATAGGCTCCCACGCTGCGGTATCGGCGGTGGTTTTGTTCGACAATTCGGCTTCGATGGACCGCTATGTCGGCGATGGCAAGCTGTTCGACATCGCTCGCCAGCAGGCAGAAGCGATAGTCAATACGTTTGGCGATGACGACCAGGTGGCGGTGTTGCCATTGGCTGCTGCCGAGCAGAGAGAACTGGGCTTCCGACTCGGATCGGCGGCGAAAGCCGAGGAGCAGCTGGAGAATATTGAGTTGGTGCATCGTACGGCAGATCTCTTGGGCGGACTTGAGAAAGCCGGAGCCTTGTTGCGAGAGGCCGAGAATCTCGTCAGGGAACTTTATATCGTAACCGATCGTCAAAGAATCAATCAACCGGAGCTGACCTTGGGAGATCTCGACAGTCTCGTTGGTGCCAACGCCCGCCTGGCTCTGGTCGACCTTCCGATCGAAACCGATGGCAACCTCGGGGTGGTCGATCTGGATCTCGGCGGCGAGATGCTCCTGCCGGGTCACGAGTTCGATCTCAAATCGACTGTAAAAAACTACGACAATGGTGGTCGCACCCAATTGGTCGCATCGCTGTTCCTCGATGGTCACCGCGTTTCTCAGCGCGATCTCATTGTTGACGGCGGTCAGGAAGCGGAGGTTGTCTTCACTCGTTCGGTGACTCGCACCGGTTTCCACAGCGGCTGGGTTGAACTCTCCGATGACAAGCTTGATGCCGACAATCGCCATTATTTCAGTTTCTATATCCCTGAGCAGTTCAACATTCTGGTGATCGAGGGTTCTTCGGCCGGCCGGTTGATTTCGCTCGCGCTGGTACCGGATGAAAACCTGAACCAGCATTGGTCTGTCAAGAAAGTTGGGGCCGACGACCTGGTTGGAGTGAATTTCCGCGACTACGATGCCGTTGTCCTGGCAGGAGCTCCCCGCTTGGCCGGCAATCAAGTTAGACGTCTCAAGAGCTACGTGCGGGCTGGCCGCCCTCTGATGGTGACGTATAGCGCTCTTACAGAAGGTTCGTTCTTCAATGCCGAACTGGCCGAACTCACCGGCGTGACTATCGAAGAGGGGGTTCCTTCGGCAGTGTCGCGGGCCGGATTTTACACTTTGGACTCCTACGATCCTGAACACCCGATCCTGGAGGCATTCCAGTTTACCGATGGCAAACTGCCGCTACTCAAATTCTATGGTCTACCCAAAGTTGCTGTCGGTGAGAGCGCGACCTCGATAATGCAGTTCTCAGGCAATCGTCCGGCCCTGGTGGAGTCGGAGTACGACAAAGGCAAAGTGTTGACCTTTCTCGGGCCAGTCGAGCCCACGCACTCGGATATCGCCGGTCACGCCTTCTTTGTGGCCTTCACCTCAAGGATGGTTGAGTATCTGACTTCCTCCTTGTCGGTTGTAGAGTTTGATCGCACCGTTGGAGAGAGAGTTGTTCGCCGCCTGGATATCTCGGACGGGCTGGAGCTTGCTCCGGTGCTGATCGCCCCCGACAGCTCTGAACGACGCATCCCTATCGTCGAGGAGGCCGGGAGGGTGACTATCGCCCTGGACGATGCTACGCTTCCGGGGATCTACCGAGTGACACACCTGGGCAGAGAAGTCGACCGCTTTGCCCTGAATCTTCCGACTCAAGAGGGCACCCAGGATTTCGTCGAGCTGGATCAACTGGCCGCCGCAGTAGGCGCCTCGGAATTTCAGGTATTGGAGAAACCGACCCAGATCGCGACCGTCATAGGCGAGATGCGATTCGGCAAGGAACTCTGGTCGCTGTTCCTCTGGCTGGCTGCCATACTGCTCGCGATCGAAATGCTGCTAGCTCGAAGCAAAGGAGTCGAGGAGTCGGCATGACTCTCCTCACAGCCGAAAAACTAGTCCGCCGATTTGACGATCAACTAGTGCTGGATCAGGTATCGTTCTCGGTGAACTCCGCCGATCGAATAGGCCTGCTCGGACGCAACGGGTGTGGTAAGACGACCTTATTCGAGATCATCACCGGCCGTTGTGATGCTGACACCGGAGCAGTGCATGTCTCCCGGCAATGTCATATAGATTACGTTGAGCAGGATTCATCGGCTCATCTCGACAAAGAGCTTTTGGATTTTGTTAGCTCGGCCCGCGAAGACATCATGGGCATGCGCCGAAGGCTCTCCGAGCTTGAACACGAGTTGGAGCTGGATCCCTCGAATCAGGAACTGGTCTCGAAGCTGGGCGAACTTCAGGAGCAGTACCAGGTTGCCGGTGGGTTCGATTTCGACCACGAGGTCTCGACCATTCTTCACGGCCTGGGGTTTGCTCCCGAACGCCACAACGAACGACTGCGAAACTTCTCCGGCGGTGAGAAGAACCGGGCATCGCTGGCCCGTGTCCTCGCCGGCAACGGCCAACTCATGTTGCTCGATGAGCCCACCAACCATTTGGATATTGAGTCCACGCAATGGTTGGAAGAATACATGACGGCCAGCGACCGGGCGTATATCGTGGTGTCGCACGACCGGGCCTTTCTAAGCGCGGTGGTGAAGGATGTTTGGGAGTTGTTGCACTGCAAACTCGAGTTCTACTCTGGTGGCATCGAAGGCTACGTGCGTGAGCGGGCCGAACGTCGCCGACTGCACGCGCACCGTTATCGCCATCAACAGGAACACATCAAACGCATCGAAGAATACATCCGCCGCAATATGGCGGGACAGAAGACCAAGCAGGCACAATCCAAGCTCAAGTACCTGGGCAAGATCAAGCGGCTGCCGCCGCCGCGAAGCGATGGAAATACGGCCAAGATCTCGGTCTCATCATCGGGGCGCTCATATGCGCAGATTCTCACCCTGGGTGATGTCAGCGTCGGATACGGCGATCGTGAAGTCATCGCCGGAATCAGTGTCGATCTCTTTCGTGGCGACAAAGTAGGACTCATTGGCCGCAACGGTTCGGGCAAGACGACATTGCTCAAATCGCTGGTGGGGGAGTTGTCGCCCATTGCAGGAGAAATCCAGCTTGGGAATAAAGTGGATGTAGCCTACTTCGATCAGGAACTAAACGAGCTTAACCCTAGGGCCACCGTCCTCGACTCGCTGTGGGAGGTTGATCCTCTGGCCGAGTCGGGGAAGATTCGCTCCTTCCTGGCCCGATTCGGGTTCAGTGGCGAGGATCCGTTCAAGCAAGTGTTCAGTCTTTCCGGGGGAGAGAAGACCAAACTGTCCCTGGCAAGGATCGTCTATCATCCGGCCAACTTCATAATCTTCGACGAGCCGACCAATCATCTCGACATGGACTCTCGGGAGGCACTGGAAGAGGCGTTGATCGAGTATGACGGCAGTTGCCTGATCGTAAGTCACGATCGGCATTTCCTCGATCGAGTCGTCACGCGCATCCTCCATATCAACAGCGGTTGTCTGGATATCTATGACGGAAACTACAGCTTTTTCCGTGAGAAGCAGGAGGCATTGGCTCTGCCCAAAATGACCAAGCCGGTGAAGTCCAAGGACGACTATCTCGCATTCAAGGAGCAATCGAAACAGCGGGGCCGACTTAAGAAGGAACTGAAAGCTACCCAGGAGGCAATTGTCAACCTGGAGAAAGAGCTGACCGATCTTCAACGCGGAATCGAGAGTGGGATTCCCCGCGACGATTGGGAGGCGCTCCAGGCGGCCTCGGATCGCAAGGGGGCGGCAGAGTTGGAGTTGCTTGAGAAGTACGAGCGACTGGAAGAGCTGGAAGGAATGGACCTTGGTTGAGATTCTGGCCATATCCGGATCGCCGGTGGAGGGATCTTCGACCGACCTCCTGCTCGAGACGGTTGCAGAATCGGTTTGCGATGCCTTAAAAGGTAGTGTTGAGACCAACTATCGTTTCTTGAAGCTGTGCGATATCCGATTCTCCCCTTGTCAGGCATGCGGCGAGGCGCCAAGATCCGGCTTCTGCCTGGTTGATGACGAGCTAACTCCCAAACTCGACCAACTGGCCCGAGCCGATCTGGTGTTGTTTGGTTCTCCGATCTACTTCGACTCCGTTTCGGCACAGGCCAAGGCGTTTATTGACCGCTGCAACTGTTTCCGACCGGCCGACTTCGATAACAAAGATCCGGATCACGACTTTCTCAAGATCCTCACGAAGAAGCGTCCCGGGGCCATGGTGCTCGTAGGTGGCGAGCGTGGTTGGTTCGAGGGGGCGCGACGGGTGGTCGCCGGCTTCTTCAAGTGGGTTGAGGTCGAGAACTGTGGGATGATTCAATATCATTCGCCCGATTTCACCAGGAAAGGTAGCGCCGGCAGAGATCCCGTCGCGCTCAGTGAGGCGCGCGCTCTCGGCCGAAGCCTGGCGTCGAGACTCAAGGAGGCAGAGAATGGGTGACAACGAACTGCGGGAGTACTACAACCGACGGGCACCGGAGTATGAGCAGATTTACTACCGCGACAATCCTGAGCGCCAGGCCCAGTTGGCCAAAGCGCGCGCCCACCTGCAACGAATCTGCAAAGGGGCTAGGGTCCTTGACGTTCCTTGTGGCACCGGTTACTGGTTAGGCTACATGGCCCAAACCGCCGAGTCGATTGTCGCCGCCGATGCCTCGCTTGAAATGCTCCGCGAGGCGCGATCGAAGAAGCTGGACTGTCCCGTCTCGTGGATGCAGGCTAATCTGAACAATCTTCCCTTTGAGCGCGAGTCTTTCGATGTTATCTGTCTCGGTTTCTGGTACTCGCATCATCCGAAACAGTCCTACGACGACCTTTACGACGAGCTAATTCCGCTCCTGAAGCCGGGCGGGCGTATCTGGATGATCGACAACAATCCGACCGCTGAGGGCTTCACACACGATCCAGTGGGTCACGATGAGGCGGGCAATCGGCTGATTCGCCGCAAGCTCTCCACCGGCGAGGAATACATAATACTCAAGAACTATTTCTCCGAGAAGCAGTTACGGGAATTGCTCGAGCCTCGATTTAATCTGATAGAATATGTTTACGAAAGTTGCTACTGGTGGGTAGAAATGACTCCCCGCTAGGAACCCCGGGAACCGGCCAACGTTTTAGAGGTCAGAAAGCGCTTGCCAAGAAGGAGCTTTGCTGTATATTGCGTGGCTGTGGTTGCCGATAAACGGAAGCAACCGAAGATGTTGAACAGAATGTACTAAGATAGAGGTATTCGAACGTGAAAGAGGGAATTCACCCCAAATACGACGAGCTTACGATTACCTGCGCCTGTGGCGCAACCTATCCGAACCGTTCGACCTCAAAGGCGATCAACGTTGAAATCTGCTCTGCCTGCCACCCCTTCTTCACCGGCAAGCAGAAACTGATCGACACCGCCGGTCGCGTAGAGCGGTTCCGTCGTAAGTACGCCAAGGTGCAGCAGAAGAAGGGCTAAAGCCCGGTCTCACCAGATTTCTCAGGCGGCGCGTATGTCTTTTGGACACGCCGCCTGATGTATTTATCGACATTTGACAGGCGGTTCAGACAACCTTTGAGCTACGAGGTACGAACCCAATGCCCAATCTAGATGTAGGCGGTCAGGCTGTAATCGAGGGAGTGATGATGCGCTCGAAAGATCGAGTCGCTACGGCTTTGCGTCTGCCCGATGGCAAGATCATGGTCAAGAATGACCCCTACGAGCCTATTTCCAAAAAGTACAAGATTCTTGGCTGGCCGGTTGTACGTGGCGCTGTCGCTTTTGTCGAAATGCTCATCCTGGGTATCAAGACTCTTAACTTCTCGGCGGACATCGCCATCCAGGAACAGGAGAAGATCGAAGCTGCCGAGAAGGGCGAGGAGTTCGAGTCCAAAAAGAAGTCCAGCAACAGTCTTGCCCTGGCATTGAGCGCCATATTCGCGATGGGTATGGGACTCTTCATCTTCTTTTTCGTTCCTCTTTGGGTTGCCGACTTACTTGGCGTCAACAAGGAAGCCCTGGGCTTCAACCTGGCCGCCGGTACGGTCCGACTGACTCTGTTCCTGGCCTATGTGTGGCTGATTTCGCAGTTCAAGGACTTCCGTCGCATTTTCCAATACCACGGCGCCGAGCACAAGTCGATCTACGCCCTCGAAATGGGCGACGACCTGACTCCGGAGCGGGCTGCTACCCATACTCGTCTACATCCGCGTTGCGGGACCTCCTTCGTCTTGATAGTAGCTTTGATTGCGATCATGATCTACGCTATCTCGGACACCATCTACGGCATGATCGTCGGACATCCTCCGGTCCTGTGGGA
>Ga0180436_10001756_pt1 | contig 21023 bp, 19 predicted proteins | sample SS_ome_2_FD_132434 | JGI IMG/M metagenome (GOLD analysis project Ga0180436, IMG submission 132434) | Hypersaline lake sediment archaeal communities from the Salton Sea, California, USA - SS_3_S_2 metaG | ecosystem: Environmental > Aquatic > Non-marine Saline and Alkaline > Hypersaline >...
CTCACCGGTCTTGGAGAGGGTGTCGGTGCCGTGCAGGACGATTACCGCATCCGAGCTCGGCAGCGCATCGCGCACCGCCTTGAGAATTGTCAACCGGTCCTCCTCGACCATGTCGAGGGAGTCCTTGTGCATCACGGTCACGTGTCGGATGAACAGATCCGGCAGCCGCAGCGAGCCCAGGATCACGTCGAGCACCGAACGCGAGTTCGCCAACGAGCCGTCGAACTCGTTGTAGGTCTTGTCGATGGTGCCGCCGGTCGTGAGGATTGTCAGACGCATCTTCGCACTCCAAACATCTAAGGTAAAACAAGTTATGAGTTATGAGTTATGAGTTATGAATTATGAATTATGAATGACATCGCACACGGTTCAGAAGCGCGCTGATTGACCTGCTGCGATGGAATTCATAATTCATAATTCGTAATTCATCATTAGAATAGGCCCACGCCCCACAAATCGTGAACATGCAGCACACCCGCAACGGCGCCGTCGCCGTTGCAGACCATGAGCGAGGTGATTCGTTTCTCCTCGAGCTTCTTGAGGGCGGCGGTGGCGAGCTCGCTTGCCGAGATGCAGACGCCGCCGGGGTTCATGACCTCGCCGGCCGTCTTGGCCATTGGATCCGGAACCCGTTCCATGAGCCGCCGCAGGTCGCCGTCGGTGATCACGCCGAGCAGGCGGCCCGAGTCGTCGAGCACGGTGGCGAGCCCGAGCCCCTTGCGGCTCATCTCGTAGATCACGTCCTTCATGGCGGTGTCGGTGCGCACCACCGGCATGTCGTCGCCGGCGTGCATGAGATCCTTGACCTTGAGGAACTTCTTGCCCAGCTTGCCGCCCGGGTGGAAACGGGCGAAGTCTTCTTCTTTGAATCCCTTGCGAACCGCTACCGTGAGCGCCAGGGCATCGCCGAGGGCCAGGCTGGCCGTGGTCGACGCAGTGGGTGCGAGGTTCAACGGACAGGCTTCGATACGGACGCCCAGATCCAGGTGGAGATCGGCCGCCTTTGCCAACGGCGACTCGGGATACGAGGTCATGGCGATGAGCTTGATCCCCTGGCGCCTGAGGATCTCCAGCAGACGGAGAATCTCGTCGGTGGCGCCCGAGTTGGAGATCGCCACGACCAGATCGGACTCGGTGACCATCCCGAGATCGCCGTGGATGGCCTCCGCCGGGTGGAGGAAAAGCGACGGAGTGCCGGTGGAGCTCATGGTGGCGGCGAGCTTGCGGCAGATGATCCCGGACTTGCCCATCCCGGTCCAGACGACCCGGCCCTCACAGCTCACCACCAGATCGACGGCACGTTCGAAGTCTCCGCCGAGGCTTTCCACCAGGTTGGTGATGGCCCCGGCCTCTGTCTGCAGAACCCTGCGTGCGAGGTCGAGGCTCATGACTCCACCTCGGCGAGGGTTCTCGACAGGGCGGTGACCTGGACGACGAGGCGTTCGAACTCTTCGGGGTTCAGCTGTGTCGTGGCGTCGGACAGGGCTTCCGGCGGGTTCGGGTGGACCTCGACGAAAACGCCGTCGACCCCCACTGCCGCCGCCGCGCGGGAAAGATACGGGTGGAACTCCCTGGCCCCGCCGGTGGCGTGGCCGAGACCGCCCGGCAGCTGCAGCGAGTGGGTGGCGTCGAAGACCACCGGTGCGAACCGGCGCATGATGGGCAGCGACCGCATGTCGACCACCAGGTTGCGGTAGCCGAAGCTGGCGCCGCGCTCGGTGAGCAGAACACGGCCGTTGCCGGTGGAGCGGACCTTCTCCACCGCGTTGGACATGTCCTCGGGGGCCATGAACTGGCCCTTCTTGATGTTCACCGCGGCGCCGCTCTCGCCGCAGGCCAACAGGAGGTCCGTTTGGCGGCAGAGGAAGGCCGGCACCTGGATCGCGTCGACCACCTCGGCGACGACCGCCGCCTGCTCGGGGTGGTGGACGTCGGTGATCACCGGCAGGCCGGTCTCGGCCTTGACGGCGGCCAGAGCCTCGAGGCCCTCGTCGAACCCCGGGCCGCGAAAGCTCTTCACCGAGGACCGGTTGGCCTTGTCGAAGGAAGCCTTGAAGACGATCCGGACGCCACGGCGCTCGGCGACCTCGCGCACCGTCCGGGCCACGCCCATCACGTGCTCGGCGGACTCGACGACGCAGGGACCGGCGAAGAAAAACGGCGTCTCACCGCCACCGACGGTGATCCCCGGAGCGATGTCGAAGGGTTTCCAGCTCATGGGGGCAGTGTAGCGGAGACCGCATGGAGATGGGAAAACGTCCGCTGCATCGCATTGCCCACAGACCAAGCGTCGCAGGCCATCGCAGGAGACCGCGGATCACGCAGATCGACGCAGATGACATCGCACATCGCGTTTGAAACACGAAGATCACCAAGGACGACAAAGGCTCCACGAAGCATCGCATCCATCGCGAATATTGACGTGGCGATGGGAGCTTCAGAGTCGTACGATTCATGTTGAGCGGTTCTGGCCTGCGTTGCCAGGATGCCGAGCTGGAGCTCGGCGGTCCAATGCCCGGCAACTCCGAGATGCGATAACTCACTCATGGGGTTTTCGGATCGACACGTGGCGCAGCGACGCACGGTTTCTTAACGCAAAGAACATCACAAAGGCGCAAAGGCGCAACGTCATCGCAAACATCACCTCTCGTGATGATCCATCGCAGAAGGACCGGAAGAGCTTCGCCGTCGCGATGCCTGCGACAACCCGCTCAACGCGATGGCTCTGCGCCTTTGCGTTCAGAAACTGCGATGGATGCGATGCATCAAATCAAATGCGATGGATCCGTTACATCCGTTCGAATCCGCGTTCATCCGCGTCCAGAAACTGCGATGAATGCGATGGAGCTGTGTCATCCCACCGGCCTGGTGATCCAGAATCCAGGATCCAGGATCGGCCGCTACGCCTCAGAGATCTCCTCGGCGGTGGCCTCCGATTCTTCGTCGGCCATGATCTCCTCCATGATCCGCTCCTCGGCGGCCTCGGGGTCCTCGACGGTCTCATCCTCGAGCTCGCGAGACTTGCGGTACTCCACCGCGGCGGCGATGAAGGACTTGAAGATCGGGTGGGGATCATAGGGCTTGGACTTGAACTCGGGGTGGAACTGACAGGCCAGGAACCACGGGTGGTCCGGCAGCTCGACGACCTCGACGAAGATCCGGTCGGGCGACTTGCCGCTGACCACCAACCCCTTTTCTTCGAAGAGGGGCACGTACTCGGGATTGACCTCGTAGCGGTGACGGTGGCGCTCCCAGACCTCGTCGGAGCCGTACATCTCCCAGGCCATCGAGCCCGGCGTCAGTCGGCAGGGGTACTTGCCGAGCCGCATGGTGCCGCCCATCTGATCGACACCCACGAGCTCGCGCATCTTGTAGATCACCTTGTAGGGCGGTTGGCTGACGAACTCCGACGAGTGGGCGCCGGCGAGGCCGCAGACGTTGCGGGCGAACTCGACCATGGCCGCCTGCAGGCCGAGGCAGATTCCGAAGAAGGGAATCTTGCGGCCGCGGGCGAACTCGATGGCGCGGATCATGCCCTCGACCCCGCGCTTGCCGAATCCACCCGGAACCAGAATCGAGTCCACGTCGAAGAGCCTCTCGGGGTAGCCGGAGCCCTCCAGGGTCTCGGAGTCGATGAACTCCAGGTTGACCTTGACCCCGTTGGCGAGACCGCCGTGGAAGAGCGCCTCGTTGAGGGATTTGTAGGAGTCGGCCAAATCGACGTACTTGCCGACGATGCCCACCGAAACGGTGCCCTCGCTGGAGCTCACGAGATCGCTCACCAGCCGCCAGCGGCTCAGATCCCGTTGGCCCTTGGGCAGGTTGAGCTGCTCGAGAACGAACTCGTCGAATCCTTCGGCCGCGAACTTGAGGGGCACCTCGTAGATGGTCTCGGCGTCTTCCGCGGGGATCACCGCCCGTTTCTCGACGTTGCAGAAGAGCGCGATCTTGTCCCGCAGGTCTTCGGGCAGGGCCCGGTCGCAGCGGCAGACCAGGATGTCGGGCTGGATGCCGATCGACAGCAGGCCCTTGACCGAGTGCTGGGTGGGCTTGGTCTTGAGCTCGTCGGAGCCCTGGATGAACGGAACCAGCGTCAGGTGGATGATCAGGGTGTTGCCTCTGCCGTTCTCGGTGCGGAACTGGCGGATGGCCTCGAGGAAGGGCAGCGACTCGATGTCGCCGACGGTGCCGCCGACCTCGACGATGACGAAGTCGACATCGCCGCCGAGGGCGCGGATCCCGTCCTTGATCTCATCGGTGATGTGGGGGATCACCTGGACGGTCTTGCCGAGGTAGTCGCCGCGGCGCTCCTTCTCGATCACCGACTGGTAGATCTTGCCGGTGGTGAAGTTGTTGGGCTTGCCCATGGTGGCGGAGGTAAACCGCTCGTAGTGGCCGAGGTCGAGGTCGGTCTCGGCCCCGTCGTCGGTGACGAAGACCTCGCCGTGCTGGAACGGCGACATGGTGCCCGGATCGACGTTGACGTAGGGATCCACCTTGAGCATCGTCACCGAGTAGCCGTGCGCCTCCATGAGCGCCGCCAACGAGGACGCGGTAATCCCCTTCCCGAGCCCCGAAACAACACCTCCGGTCACGAACACGTACTTGGTCGCCATCCTTCGTCCCGTCCTTCCTCTACACCCCACTCGTCATCAGCTCGCGAACCCGCTCGAGGTCCTCCGGCGTGTGCACGCCGTCGGCCGCGTCTGCCGCCTCCCAAACCAAGATATCGATCCCGTTCTCGAGCGCGCGAAGCTGCTCGAGACTCTCCGCCATTTCCAGCGCGGACGGTTCGAGCGAGACGAATCGCTCGAGCACCTCGGGCCGAAAGCCGTAGATCCCGAGGTGCAACCGCCACAACGCGGCCGCGATCTCGCGCCGGCGCGGATGAGGAATCACCGACCGCGAAAAGTACAGCGCCCGCTCGTCGACGCCGCGCACCACCTTCACCGCATTCGGATCGTCCACGGCTCCAGGGTCCAGCGGCCGGCACAAGGTGGCCATGCCGACCGACGGACAGATCCGCATGCCGCGAACGAGGGTGTCGATGTTCGCCCCCGAGAGCATGGGCTCATCTCCCTGCACATTGACCACCAGCTCCCAGTCTCCGGAGTCCGCCACCGCTTCTGCGATGCGATCGGTTCCGGAGGGGTGCTCGCCCGTCATCACGGCCTCGGCGCCGGCTCCCGACGCCGCCTCGACCACCCGCTCGTCGTCGGTGGCGACGATGACGTGGTCGACGGTTTCCGCGGCCAGCGCCCGCCGCACGACGTGGGCGATCATCGGCTCTCCGGCAAGCTCGGCGAGCGCCTTCCCCGGAAAGCGGGTGGATCCCCATCGCGCGGGGATGGCGGCGACGACGCGGCGGTCTTCTGTTGTCATCCTGTGGCGGGATGCTAAAGGGTCGGCGCGAGCGAGTCAAGGCACGACTCACGATTCATACAATCGTTTGTTTTGTCCGGCTAATCCATGTGAAGATGGCGTGAAGAGATCGAATCTCCGTTCTTTCGAGGCGCGACGGCGAATCGCCACCATTTGATCGGAACAATCGCTTGACCACGCGGCCCACGATTGATACAAACAAATGTATGATTTCAGACACCCGAGCACGCCTCCTCGACACCGCGGCACAGCTCTTCGCCGAGCACGGTTACCGCGGCGCCTCCGTCCGCCGGATCTGCGACCATGCCCGGGCCAACCCGGGCGCCGTCTCATACCACTTCGGCGGCAAGAAACAGCTCTATCGCATCGTGCTGCGGCGGGCTGCCGGCACCCTCGCCTCCTTTGCCGTTCACGAGGATGAGGACGGGGACGAGATCCCTCAACTCTCGGTGGCGGACGTCCTCGGCCGAATCGCCGACCAGCTCGACGCCCACCCCACGGAAGCCCATCTCTTGCTGCGTGACCTGGCCGACGGCGGCGGGGTCGCGGTGGAGGCTCTCGAGCCCACGATCAGGAACGCCCTCCAACAACTCAGGCTCGCCATCGGCGAAGACTCCGCGGCACGAGGGTCGGACTCCAGTCGTGCGCTCTTCCTCGATCTCGCCGCGCCGGTGTTCCTGCTCACCGCCGCCTGGCCCGTGCTGCAAAGGGCCCTCGATCTCGACCCGAATCAACGGCGGACCATCCTCCTCGACGCCACCCGCCGCGCCCTCCAAGAACATGGAGACGCCGGCCTGAGTTGAGAGGCACCGTCGCAAGCACGAGGACGCGGAAACGCGAAGACGTCCTCACATCGCGTTCCGACCCATCGCACGTGAACCGCTGAGACCGCAGAGAGCGCTGTGTTCATCACAGTTCTGACCTGGCGATGGGAGCTTGAAGAACAAACGCTCATGGAGAGCGGCTCTGGCTGGAACGGACTTCTTGATGACTGCTGCGGAGTCAGTCGGGGAGACCCTCGTCGGTGATGGTGAAGACAACGTTTCGTTCGGCGAGGCGATCGACAATGAAATCGTAGACGCCGGGCGCCCGGCCGAGGACCTCGGGCGGCACCAGACCCGGCTCGTCGTAGAGGCCGGCGGCCAGGGCGCGCACCGCGGCGGTGCAGGTGTAGCCCGTCGTCCTCGCCATCGAGGTGACGCCGCCTTCGCGGTCGTACCGGTCGAGCATGTCCCATGTCCTCCGGACCTTCCGGCCGTCCAGGACGCCCTCTACGGCGATCCTCATCACGGTCTGGTCCCCTTCGCCCTCGGGCAGCTGCCACACCGGGAACATCAGCGCCGCGGTCACGTCGATGGGTCGAACCGCCGCTTTGCCGACGTCGATGGCGTCCTCGCGGAAGAACCCGGTCTCGCGGAGCATCCGCATGCGCTCGGCGTGGCCGGGATAGCGCATGGTCTTCTCCTTCATCTCCGGAATGCCCTCGACCTTCAAGAGGGTGCGCAGGCCGTCGCTGTTGAACGCCTCCAGCGTCCCGACGCCGGGGAGGTCGAGGAGCTCGACCTCGGACAGGGCTTCGCGCACCACCACGCTTCCCTTCTCGACGATCCGCGCCGGGCGGGTGTACTCCGCGATGACGTCGATGGGAGAGAACACCGCGGCGTACTCGTAGGGCCACCGCCGCACCTCGGGCAGGCCGCCGACGTAGCAGACGAAGCTCGACAGCTCATCGAAGACCGTCTGCGAATGGCCCAGAGCCAGGTTGCTGAATCCCGGCGCGACGCCGCAGTCCATGACGGCGGTGACACCGCGTTCCACGGCGAGCTCGTGCAGGTGAAAGGGATCCTCCTCGAAGAAGGAGATATCGACCACGTTCACCCCGGCCTCGATGACGGCTCTCAAGGTGGCGGCGCCCATGGGCCCGGGCACCGCTCCCACCGCCAGGTCGTGACTCGCGACGACGTCGGCCACCACCGACGGATCGGCCAGGTCCACGCGGCGTGAGCGCACATTCTCCATCCCGGCGAGGCCCTCGAACGAACCGTCGCGGACGTCGGTGGCCGTGATCTCCCAACCGCCCTCCGCCGCGAGATCCTTCACCATCGCCTGCCCGACTCGTCCGCACCCCAGAACGACCACCTTCATGAATACCTCCGTTGCGCCGGACACGGTAGCAGATCGAGCGAGGTGAGGAGTTAGAAGGTTAGAAGGTGAGGAGGTTCGAAGATTCGTGCGTCCTGACCTTCTCACTTTCTCACTCTTTCACCTTCTCACAGCAAGCACCGCGAGCGGTGAGCGCCTCAACGATTGGGAAAGATCGCCAGCTCGGCGGCTCCGTCGACCCCACCAAGACCGCGACCCTTGAGCTTGGACCGATGCATGAGCTCCTCGAGGGTGAACTCCTCGAGCACCTCGGTGATGCGGCGGTTCAGCAGCTCGTAGACGTCGAAGCACTCGCAGGTGTCCACGTGGGGACACGAAACCGGATCGTCGACACAATCCACCACGCAGATCGGTCCCATCACCGCCTCGATGATCATCCGCACAGTGATCTTCGACGGATGATCCACCAGCTTGTACCCACCGTGCCGACCGGCAACGCCGCGGACCAGACGGGCGGATCGGAGCGACATGGCCAGCTGCTCGAGGTAGCCGTGGGAGAGGCCGGTGCGACCTGCCACCGACGAAAGACTCACCGGAGCCTCGGCGCCCCCGTTGAGGGCAATGTCGAGCATCATCTTCAGCGCGTAGCGCCCGCGGGACGAAATCCTCATGACAAACCAATGTAGCCGTGAATCACCTAGCTGTCGAGTAAGACTTATCCGGATGCTGAGGGTTCGGCCCGATCGGTCAGGAAGCGCAGCGGCCAGGCAGCCGCCTCTCCGGCGTAGTCGACGCCGATTCGCGGCGCCGCCCGGATCACCGGTTTCGCGCCTTCCGGATCGTCGACGAACCAGATCCCGCTTCCGGAATCGCACAGGTCCGCGCCGTCCTGTCCGCGATCCACCGCCAGCGCCTGGCAGAGCTTGCCCGGCCCGTCGGACAAGCGCGCCGGTGGCGTTCCGGCTCCTCGGCGACGGCGGACCAGGTCGAGCCCGGCCACCGGGACGCCGCCCCGGATGAGAACCGCTTCCGGCGCGCCCTCCCCCACCGTGACGACGTTGAGGCAGCTGTGGATTCCGTAGATCAGGTAGACGTAGGCAACTCCAGCACGGCCCCACATGGTCTCGGTGCGCCGTGTCCGGCGGCCACCGAAGGTATGGCAGGCGGGGTCGTCCTCGCCGAGGTAAGCCTCCACCTCGGTGACCCTCACCGCCGCCACACCGTCGCCTGTCGCTCGAACGACGATCTTCCCCAGGAGATCTCTCGCCACCTCCACCGTCGGACGTTGGTAGAATCCGCGGGTCGGTACGAACATCCGCCGGAGATCGTCTGGCGACAGGAGGTCATGCATGGGTTCGCTCATCTGTGTTACCGGAGGCGCCGGGTTCATCGGCAGCCACGTCGCCGAAGCGCTGGTCCGCGACGGTCATGAGGTCCTGATTCTGGACGACCTCTCCAGCGGCCGCAAGGAAAATGTTCCCGCCGGCGCCGAGCTCGTCGTCGCCGACGTCCGCTCGGACGAGGCCGCCGCCCTGCTCGTGGATCGCCGGGTCGAGGTGCTCGTCCACCACGCCGCCCAGATGGATGTCCGGCGCTCGGTGGCGGATCCCCGATTCGACGCCGACGTCAACATCGGCGGCCTGCTCAACCTGCTCGAGGCTGCGCGGGCGGGCAGCGTCAAACAGGTCATCTTCGCCTCCACCGGCGGCGCCATCTACGGCGAGCAGGACTGCTTCCCCGCCGGCGAGGACCACCCGATCCGACCCCTGTCGCCGTACGGCGTGGCCAAGCTGGCCAGCGAACGCTACCTCTTTTTCTACAACCAGGAGTACGGTCTCGACGCGACCTGCCTGCGTTACGCCAACGTCTACGGGCCGCGCCAGAACCCGCACGGCGAGGCCGGGGTGGTGGCGATCTTCCTCCACCGGTTGCTCGACGGCGAGCAGCCGTTGATCAACGGCGACGGCCGCCAGACCAGGGACTACGTCTACGTCGGCGACGTGGTGCGCGCCAACCTCGCCGCCGTCGGCCTGCCCGGCTTTCGCACCTATAACATCGGCACGGCCGTCGAGACCGACGTCAACGTCCTCTACGAGCTCATCCGCGGCGCGGCGGGCTCCGACACCGCCGCCGACCACGGTCCGGCCAAGGCTGGCGAGCAGCTGCGGTCCTGCATCACCTCCGAGCTCATCGAGGAGGAGCTGGGGCTCCGGATCGGGACCCCGCTGGACGTGGGCCTGAAGGCCACCGCCGACTGGTTCAAAGAGCACCACTGACGGCCCGGCCTGCTGCGGAATCCCGCCCTTCGACGCGCTGGGTTCCGCCGAGGTCCGCCGCTCGATTCAGCGGCCGCCGCCGACCGTATTGGCGTGCAGACCCTCGAACTGCTCGGTGAGCTTGTGACGGGCGGCGAAGTAGGGCAACGGCCGGGCCGCTTCGTGGGACTCTCTCACCTTCACCGACGACGTGATGTAGGGTTCGAGGACCGGAAGTCCTTCCTCGATGAGCTCCTCCACCACCCGGCGGGGCAGCCGCGCCCTGGCCTGGTACTGGTTGATCACGATGCCCGCCACCTGGAGGCCGGAGTTGTGGTCCTCGCGCACCTCTGCCACCGCGTCGAGGAGGCCGTACAACGCGCGCCGTGAGAAGTCGTCGCAGTCGAAGGGGATCAGGCACTTGCGGGCGGCGATGAGCGCCGACAGGGTGTAGAAGTGGAAGGCCGGCGGCGTGTCGATGATGATGTCGTCGTAGCCGTCGAGCTCCCGCAGGGCGTCCCGCAGCTTGTAGATCTTGTACTTCGACTCGAGCTTGCTCTGGAGGGCCTCGAGATCCGGCGACGAGGCCATGACGTGCAGATTCTCGAAGCGGGTGTGGTGGACGAACTCCCCGGCCCGGTCGCGGAAGATCCCGAATCCCAGGGCCTGCTCGAAGAAGCCCGCGAGATTGGGCTCGAGGTCGTCGGCGTCCGCCCCGAGGAGGTAGTGGCTCGCGTTGCCCTGGGCGTCGAGGTCCACCACCAGGGTCCTGCGGCCCGCGCGCGCGTTCACCGCCGCCAGGTTACAGACGATGGTCGACTTCCCGACGCCGCCCTTCTGGTTGAAGACCACCCAGCGCATACCGACCTCCGAGCAGCAGCATAGCACCGGTACGATAGTTCCATGACCGAGGTCAGCACCCGCTATCGCCTGCACGGTCCGCGCCGTCGGGGACCACAGGGGAGCCCCGTCCTGCCGCTGGCCATCACGGTGGTAGTGCTCGTCATCGTTCTCATCGCGGTGATCGCCGGCGTCGACGACGAGCCCGATCAGCCTCCCCCGCCGGCGCCCGGCCCGAGCCCCGCTGCCCCGTCATCCGCCCCGACGCCCGGCCCCAGCCACACTCCGACTCCCGAACCGGTGGCCGGTGAGAGCGGCTGGGCCGAGGCCGAGGTCGTCCTTCCGCCCACCCCCTCACCGACGTGGCCGGTCTTCGAGCCCGCTCCCACTCGGGCGCCCCGGGCCACCCCGACCATTTCCCAATGCGCCCACTACAGCTGGACAACCATGCAGGTCTTCACCCCGTCCGCCCAGGTCAAGGTGGACATCCGGGTCGACAACCGGTGCCCCTACGATCTCGGACCGGACAACCTCCTCTTCGAGATCACCGGCTGGCGCGACGGCGGCCGGGTGCAGAGCGTCCGCGGCGTCCCCTTCGAGACCATCCGCCGCGGCTGGACCGGCGAGCTCTCCATCGGTCTGCCCGGTTCCGAAGACTGGTACGACGAGATCGAGGTTCTGGTGTTCGACTGAGGTTCGAACCGCAGAGAACGCGGGGATCGCACAGCGCGTCGCCGAGCAACACATCCATCGCAGTCTGGACACGGATGAACGCGATTTGGTGATGAGGGCAAATCCCGAGCTGGAGCTCGGCGGTCCCAGCCACGGCACCTACGACGTGCGATGAGTCAGTCATGCGATGTGCGATGGATCCGCGCAATCCAATTGTTATCCGCGTTCATCCGCGTCCATTGTGTTGGAATGCGATGACTGCGATGGCCCTCACGAGCCCCGCGTACCCTGCGGTTCAAAAATGTCCTTGCGGTGAAATGCACGGACGCGGGACAGGGTAGGATGCAGGTTGGAGGGTTCATGGAACGACTCAAATCGGACGAGCTCGTGGCGATGATCGAAAGGGTCTTCGAACCGAAGGCCGAGGACACGACGTTGGCGGTGCTGGTGGACCTGCCCGACGAGGCGCTGCCCGACCGCCCGGCGTGGTCCGAACGGCGCGCCATCGCCGCGGATTGGGTTCGCGAGCTGCAGGCCGACGCGGGCCACCCCTTCGACGTCGATCTCGTGGTCTACCGCAACGTCCGCGCCAACAACGCCGATCTGCCGGAGTCGGCCTGGATCTGCCGTCCCGACGACATGCCCGGCACGCCCGACGCCCTCGACGCCGGCGAGGCGCGCAGCTTCGCCGAGATCCTCGACGAGCACCGGCTCGTCCTCGCTCCCACCGAGCTCTCCGCCACCGCCCCGCTGAAGATGCTGTCGAAGCGGCACGGCTGCCGCGGCGCCACCATGCCCGGCTTCACGCCAGCCATGGTGCCCGCTCTGCGCCTGGACTACACCGAGGTCAACCGCCGGGTCCAGCTGCTCAAGGGGCTCCTCGACCGGGCCACCGGGGCGGAGCTGAGCTTCACCGTCGACGCCCGCGACACCCACGAGCTCTTCCTCGACCTCCGCCACCGCACCGGTCACGCCTCCGGCGGTCTGTTGCCGGAACCGGGCACCGCCGGCAATCTCCCCTCGGGCGAGGCCTACATCGTGCCCTACGAGGGCGAGATCGAGGGCGATCCCACCGCGACCCGCGGCACCTTCCCCGTCGAAATGGACCGCGAGGTCGTGCTCTTCGACATCCGGAACAACGTCGCGGTCCGGGTCCTCTCCGACGGCCCCGTATCGGCTCGCGAAGCGGAGCTCCTCGCCTCGGAACCCGCCCGGGGCAATCTCGCCGAGCTCGGTCTCGGGGTCCTGGCGGCCTTCGGGCTCGAGCCCATCGGCGTCGTGCTGCTGGACGAGAAGCTCGGCCTCCACATCGCCTTCGGTCGTTCCGAGCACTTCGGCGGTCAGGTCGGCCCCGGCCAGTTCTCCCGCCCCGAGGCGGTCATCCACCAGGATCACGTCTACGTGCCGGCGATCCAACCCCGCGTCAACGCCGCCGTGGTCGATCTGATCTTCGAAGACGGCGAGCGACTCGAGCTGATCCGCAACGGGGACTACGTCTACCGGTTCTGACAGCTGGACCCACACCGCCGATCCACCGCGAGACGTCCCCACGTCACAAGTGTCCACTGCAGGGAAAACCGCAGATCACGCAAACCCATCGCGTTTCACAGCTACCGAACCTTGGACCGCCGAGCTCCAGCTTGGCTTGTGTTCGTTGCGGTCTGCGTTGCCGCCTTCATCACCGAAACCGCAGATCACGCAGATCGACGCTGATTTCATCTGTGTAATCTGTGGACTGCGATGGATGCGATGGGTCAGCGATGCGATGGCCCCGTGAAACCCCCGCGTGCTCCGCGTTCTCTGCGGTTCAAGTGCGATGGATGCGACGCCATCTGCGCGCATCGGCGTGACCGGCGGTTGCGCCAGGCTCAGCCGACGAATGCACCGAGCACGAGGGTGACGAGGAACACGGCGCCGACGGCCACCGGGAAAAGAATCTGTTGCTTTCCGGCCTCTCGGGTCTTGGCGTCGTCCATGGCGTCCTCCTCGCGGTTCGTGCTCTTCGTCCATCGCCATTTCAGCCTTGAGGTCGGGCACCGGAAGGACCAATTCGGGCGAAATCGAGGCAGATTGTGGCACAAATGAGGCAGCGTCGGATTCGGCGCTCAGCGGGTCCGGCTCAGCGACAGCACAAGGCCCAGGACCATGAGCATCAATGCCACCACCCAGGGACCGTCGAAGGCCAGCAGGATGGCACCGGCAACCAGAGAAAAGCCGCCGAACAGGGTCGCTCGGAGGCCGGACAGAGGCTTTCTCGGCTTCTTCTGCGACCGCTCCTCGAGCACCGAGATCCCTTCGGAGACCAGCAGCGGCATCTTGAAGAACGCGTCGAAGAGATCCGGTGCGGCCCGCACACCCTCGCGGAAGAGCCGCACCGGGGAAAACTCCATGCGGAAGATGCGGCCGACGTGGCGGTGCGCCACCTCGGCGACGTTGAAGTCTTCGTCCAGCAGGTAGCCCACACCCTCGTAGGTGATCAGGGCCTTCACCATGAGCACCATCTCCACTGGAAAGTAGAGCTGGTAGCGGGCGCCGAGCTGGACGCACTCGAGAATCAGCAGAGCAAGGGAAAACTCCTCGAACGAGGCCCTTTTGCGCCAGCGCCGCGCCACCTCCTTGACGGCGGTGCGGAACCCGAGCACATCGGAGCCGGGACCGGTTCGCGACACCGCCGCCAGGTAACGAGCGGCCCGTTCGAAATCCTCCATCACCAACGAGTAGAAGAGGTGCAGCAGGTTGTGCCGCAGCTCAGGGTCGAAGTGGCCGACCATCCCCAGGTCGATGAACCCCACCTTGGGGCCGGGCAGGACCAGCAGATTCGCCGGGTGGAGGTCGGCGTGGAAGAACCCGTCCTGGTAGAGCATGCGGATGATGGCCTCCGCACCTAGATCGATCATCTTCTGGCGCTGGTCCGGGGGCAATCCCACCACCGACGGATCGTCGGGCCGCACGCCGTCGAGAAACTCCATGCACAGCACCTTGCTGCCGGAGTAGTCGCGGTAGATCTTGGGGAACACGATGTCCGGGTCGTCGGCGAAGTTCGCGGCGAAGGTCTCGGCATTGTCGGCCTCGAGGGTCATCTCGACCTCGCGCACGGTGTAGTCGCAGAACTCGTCGATCACCCGTTTCGGTTGGTAGCGCGGGATGATGAGCTGCAGGACGCGGGCGGTGCTGCGCAACAGGGTCGAGTCGCGGTAGATGAGCTCGCGGATCCCCGGTTTGACGACCTTGAGGAGCACGCCCTCGCCCGTCCGCAGCCTGGCGCGGTGGCTCTGGGCGATGGACGCCGAACCTAGAGGTTCGGGGTCGATGTGCTCGAAGACGTCCGCGGAGGGGCCCTCCAGATCCTCTTCGATCACCGCCATGATCTTGTCGAACTCCACTGGTGGCAGATCCGCCAGCAGGTTTCTCAGCTCGTCGGTGACGACGTCCGGCAGGACGTCCTTGCGCAGCGAGAGCACCTGCCCGAGCTTGACGTAGGTCGGCCCGAGGATCTCGAGCCGCTTCCGCAGCTGCTCGGGGAACGGCAGATCGCGGATCTCGCGGTCCAGGAATGGCCGGATGACAAAGGCTCCAGCCGCCCGGATACGGAAGAGCAGGCCTCGTTCGCCGCGACGCCTGGTCGCCTCCACCGACGCCACGTAGCCCCCGAACACCAGCGCCGAGATGTGGCGCAGGGTGGTCCGGCCCCGCCGCGCCAGGTCGGGGACGTTGATGTAGCCGCGGCGACGCGGACGCCGGCGCCGCTCCCGACGCTGGCCGCCCTCACCGGTGATCTGAGGTTCCGGGAACTCCTCCATTCCGCCTCTGATCCTACCGGTTCCTGCCGTACTTCTCGTGCGACGACACCCAATCCAGCGAGGAAATTGCGGATCCCAGGGAAATCTCGCCGGCGAGGGCCACCGCGCCGATGATCTCGGCGAGCTTGTGCACCTTGTCCCGGCCCCAGCAGCCGAGCATCTCGAGACACTCGCGTTGGGTTGGCAGGCCGACGCCGCCGCCGTGGGTGGCGACGATGAGGGACGGGATGGTGAGCGAGATGTAGAGGTCCTCGTCGGGAGTGAGCTCGGTGTAGATGATCCCCGAGCACGACTCGGCCACGTTCGCCACGTCCTGTCCCGTGGCGATGAACATCGCGGTGATGCCGTTGGGCGAGTGGGCGCCGTTGTTGTTGGCGCCGGAAATGAAGGCGCCGACGTTGGAGACCTGGGCGTGGTAGTGCAGGGATCTCGGTTCCACGCGCATGTGCTGCACCAGAACATCGCGCGGGATCACCGCTTCGGCGGTGACCCGCTTGCCTCGTGTCCGCATGATGTTGATCTGCGAGTGTTTCTTGTCGGTGGCCAGGTTGGACTCGAGGTAGAAGGAACGGACGGTGTCGATGTGGTCCAGCATCCACGAGCACGCGGCGAAGGTGGCGCGCCCGACCATGTTCTGGCCGGCGGCGTCGCCGGTGGAGTAGTTGAACCGGAGGTAGGCGAACTTGTTCGCCAGGAAGATGTCGATGTCGAGCAGGCGGGCGACGCTGGAGGTGGCCTCGGCGGCCCTCCGGATCTCGCCCATGTTCTCTTCGACCCAGCCGCGGAAGTCCCGCGCCTCCCGGGCCGAGTCGAAGACGAAGACGGGCGCCCGCTGCATGCGGTCGTCCGACACCGTTGCCGTGGCGCCGCCGGCCAGGTTGAGCACCTTGATTCCGCGGTTGTACGAGGCCACCAGGGTTCCCTCGGTGGTGGCCAACGGCACCACGAACTCGCCCTTGGCGTGCTCGCCGTTGACCTTCACGGGGCCGGCGAGTCCGATGGGGACCTGGGCGACGCCGACGAAGTTCTCGATGTTGCCCTCGGTGAGGCGCGGGTCGAAGGACTGGCGGTAGAGGTGCTCGGGTTCGCTGCCGGCAAAGGCCTGCACGAAGTCACGGCGACGGCCGATGATCTCGTCGGAGTAGTTGTCCTCCTTGTCGTAGGGCACGGTGATTCGTTCCTCGGTGTGCTCGCGGATGGCGTCCTTGACCCGAAACGAAAGGTTGCCGAACGGCGAGGTCTCGAAGGCGATGCCGATGGTGTGCTTGCCGATGGCGAGCTCGGCGCCCCGCCACACGACGCTGACGATCTTCGACAGGGGAAACTCGACCGGATTGCCATCGGAAACGTCCGCCGGAGCCACCTCGCCGTCGCTGCCGAGGTCGAAAACGACCTCGTCCAACGGCAGTGTCCGACCGTCGATGGTGATCTCGCCGACCCGGATGAGCATCGCGTCGCTGAGGCGGTTCTTGAGCCCGAAGCGAACACCGCGGCCCGTGTTCTCCAGACTCCCGAACGTGTAGAGCTGCTTGAGAATCAGAGACGGAATCTTCACGGTGCTGCCTCCATTGTCGCGTTGGTCGGAACCGCACGAGTGTAGCATCGGAGGCGTCGAGAAAACACGCCGCACAGCGGCGTCGACGTCGGGCGGGATCAGCCCTTGCCGAGGCGCGCGGCCAGCGCCTTGAGGGGCGCCTGCACCTCGGGCCGGAACCACTCGCGGGTGAACTTCTCCACGTCGGATGTCCGGGTCAACTCGATGCTCTCCACCAGGTTTCTCCGGAGATTCCGCCGGGTTTCACGAACGGCGCGCGACGGAAGCCGGACGAGCTCCTCACACCACCGCACGGCCTCCGGCACCACCTCTTTCGGATCGACCACCCGATCAACGAGGCCGATCTCGAGCGCCTCCTCGGGCGGCAGCAGCCGGCCGGACATGCACATCAGCTCGGCCTGCCGCCGGCCGACGATTCCGGTCAGCGCCTCGGCAATACCGAAGGGCATGGGCAGACCGACGCGAACCTCGTTCAACCCGATGGTGAACGGACCTTCCGCCATGACCCGCCAATCGCAGAACAGGGTCAGGACGGCGCCGCCCGCCGGCGAGTGGCCGGTGATCGCCGCCGCCACCGGCACCGAGGAGCTGGCCAGGGCCGCCATGGCGCCGAAGAGCTCGCCGATGGCGTGAGTCATCCCCTCACGATCGAGGGTCAGCAGCAGGGGAACATCGAGGCCGCCGGTGAAGATCCCCGGCGATCCGGAGAGCACCAGTCCCTCGACGCCCTCCGCCGGAGCCCGGGCCACCGACGCCGTCAGCTCGCTCAGGAGGTCCGGGCTCAGTGCGTTCGCCGGCGGCCGGGCCAATCTGAGCTCGCGGATCGTTCCGTGTTCGATGATGTCGATCATGAGGACCTCCAGGACGAATGGGAAAAATGTAGCACTGCGCTCCAAGGTGTCCTCAATAGTGGTCATTCCTCCGGATGTCGATCGGGCTCACTCTCGCCCCTGAGACTGAGCATATGACCGGCCACGACACGAAAAAGGCCGTGACGCCCATCATCGTAGCGACTGCCCCGGGCGAGGGCGAGCTCAATCGAAATCCGGAGCCATCCGATCATCCATTGGCACCGATGTTGCGTTCCTCACACTCGAACGGGAGGTCTCAATGAACCGTCACATCACCCGCACGCTCATCTTCGCCACCATCGTCACCCTGCTCGGCGCCGCCACCGCCCAGGCCCAGTGGACCCGCACCACCTCGCTCCAGAATCAGCTCCGCTTCCGCCTCGGCCTCTTCGAGCCGACGGGCGACTCCGACGGCTGGGACGGGGTCTTCGAGGGTTTCACCGGCTCCCCTTCCGACCTCCAGGACATGGTCTGGGGCATGGACTACATGTGGTTCTTCGGCCCCGACACCGGCGTCCTCTTCGGCTCGAGCTTCTTCAGCGGCGACACCACCAGCGCCTACGAGGACTGGCAGAGCAGCGACGGCTGGGACATCCGCCACACCACCCGGCTCGAGTTCGCCGACCTGACGGCCTCCTTCGTCTACCGTTTCAAAAGCGGCAGGGTCCGTCCCTACCTCGGCCTCGGCGGCGGGATCATGTGGTACGAGCTCACCGACCAGGGCGAGTTCATCGACTTCGGCGACCCGGACCTGCCGGTCTTCTGGGCCTGGTACGGCGCCGACGGAACGACCTTCACCGCCCACGGGCTCGCCGGCGTCGATTTTGCGATGAGCCCGCACACCAGCTTCTTCATCGAGGGCCGGTACCGGTGGGCCGAGGACACCCTGGGCGACGACTACTCCGGCTTCGGCGATCTGGACCTCTCGGGCTGGGAGGTCAGCGGCGGCTTCGCGTTCGCGTTCTGAGGGTGTGGCCGGCGCCTTCGGCGCCTGGGTTTGGGGGTTTGAGGGTGTGGCCGGTGCCTTCGGCACCTGGGTTTGAGGATGTGGATTTCTCTGCCTGATGACCCCGGATTCGGTAAATTCGCGGTTCCATCGCAACGATTGACCCATCGCATCGGGAATCTCGGATCACTCGCCGCTCGAGGTCGAGGGATACCGGAGCCTCAGGCCAAAATGCAGAAGTTGACGCGAGCGACTGCGCCGGGCACCCCCCCAAACCCACAAACCCACAAACCCTCAAACCCTCAAACCCTCAAACCCCCTGCATGCTACGATGGGTGAGAGTCTCCTCAGCAGATCGATATCGAGTGACGGGAGGCTCCCGCGACCGGATCCGATTGAGACGACGGGGAGGCAGTGGATGACCTCGAATCCGAGCTTCGAAGAGCTCCAGGCGACCCACCAGAAGTATGAGCAGCGGATCGAAGAGCTCCGGCAGAAGGCGTGGTTGACGCCCGATGAGGAAATGGAAGAAAAGCGCCTGAAGAAGCTCAAGCTCCAGCTCAAGGATCAGATGGCGAGCCTGGGGCGATCCGCACCCTGAGGTTTCCGACTCGACAGATCCGCAACGACACCCAGCCGCAACCCTCGCTCGGTGCGGGACCGATTTTCACCCCGGCAACCAGACGTCAGCAACCTTTGCACTATCCCTGACCGCCCCGCTTCGATCGGTGGGAGCACCCTGGAGTGAACATGGCATCCAAGATCCTCATCGTCGACCCCCTCACGCTGCTCGGGCGGGAGCTCGCACGCTGTATCGAGGCCTCGCCGGACATCGCCGTCGAGGTCGACTACCGGCACACCTCGGACGATGACGAGCACCAGATCGCGGAGCTCGGCGCCGAGCCGGCCCTGGTGCCCCCGTTAGACGATCCGGACGACACCGGCGGCGCAGGGATCGTCATCGTCACCAGCGACACCGAGACCGAACGCACCGGACAGCTGGAAAACCTCCTCATCCGCCACCCGGAGATCACCGTCCTCGATCTCAGCCGCATGCGGCGCCTCATCGAGCTCACGGCTCCGGCGGTGCCGTCGACGATCCACAGCCAGGACAGGCTCCACCTCCGGGTTGCTCATCCGTCGCTGGTGGCCACCTCCGAGATCGTGTCGGCGCTGCGGCTCCTGGAACCGGTGCGCGGAGCGGTGGCGGCGGTCGACCCGGTCTCCACCTTCGGCCGCGACGCACTGGAGACGCTCGTCCACCAGGCGGGTCGTCGGATGCAGGGCGGCGACCCCGACGACTCCATCGACGGCCACATCCTGGCATTCAACCAGGTCGTGGTCGACGCCGACGAGCTGCAGCTCGAGGCAGCCGAGCTGCTTCCCGAGATGCCGTTGGCGGTGACTCGAACCCTGTCCGGCTGCTTCCACGGCCACGTCGCCCACATCTCACTCGAGCTCGCGGAGCCGGTGGACGACTACGAGCTGCGGGAGGCGTTCGAAAGCACCGGCGCCCTGATCCTCGGCGAGGCCCCGATGGGTCTCGAGCTGGTTCCCGACCGTGACCAGGTCCTCCTCGGTCAACCGCAGATCTCGGCCGACCGTCGGATGGTGTCCCTCACCGCCATGGTGGACGGCCTGCGCATCGGCGGTGCGGTGACGGCGGTGGAGATCCTGCGATCCATGACGGTCCATTGAGATGCAGATGCAGTAAGATAATCCCCCCGACGAACAGTCGGCATCAAGGAGGTCACTATGAGCAGTCCGTTGCTTGATCTGGAACCCAAGCTCCTCTGGCAGCACTTCGACGGAATCCGGCAGGTCCCCCGTCCATCCAAGCACGAAGAGAAGATCACCGAGCACATGGAAGCGTGGGCTGCGGAGAAAGGCTACGAGATTCAAAAGGACGAAGCCGGCTCCATGGTGATCAGGGTTCCGGCGACCGAGGGCCACGAAAACGCCCAGACGATCGTTCTCCAGGGCCACATGGACATGGTCTGCGAGAAGAACTCGGACGTCGAGCACGACTTCATGACCCAGGGCATCGAGGTGGAGGTCGACGGCGACTGGGTGCGCGCCAAGGGCACCACCCTCGGCGCGGACAACGGCATCGGCCTGGCGGCAGCCATGGCGCTGGCCGACGATCCCGAGGTCGTCCACGGACCCCTCGAGATCCTCGCCACCGTCGATGAGGAAACCGGCCTCACCGGGGCGAAGATGCTCGACGCCTCGATGATCAACGGCAGAATCCTGCTCAACCTCGACACCGAAGAGGACGGCGCCATCTACATGGGGTGCGCCGGCGGAGCGGACACCGACGCCGTGATGAAGATCTCCCGGCGCCGGGGCCTTCTCGGCTCGGTCCCGGTCCGTCTCGCTATCCGCGGTCTCGCCGGCGGCCACTCCGGCCTCAACATCATCGAGAATCGCGGCAACGCCATCAAGCTGGCCACCCGCGTGCTCCAGGCTGCCCTCTATGCCGACATCGACGTCGACCTGGTGTCGATCGACGGTGGCTCGAAGCACAACGCAATTCCGCGCGAGTGCTTCGCCGTCTGCCGCCTCGACAAAAGCGCCGTGGACGCCTTCAAGGAGATCGCCGAGAGCTGCGCCAAGGAC
>Ga0180436_10001757_pt1 | contig 20976 bp, 11 predicted proteins | sample SS_ome_2_FD_132434 | JGI IMG/M metagenome (GOLD analysis project Ga0180436, IMG submission 132434) | Hypersaline lake sediment archaeal communities from the Salton Sea, California, USA - SS_3_S_2 metaG | ecosystem: Environmental > Aquatic > Non-marine Saline and Alkaline > Hypersaline >...
CGTGCGCGCGCAGCTGGCCACCGTCGCGACGCTCACCGAGCGCGTCGCGTGGCACGTCGACGCGCACAGCGCGCCAATTGACCGACTCGAGCGCGCCATGGACGCCGTCGAGGTGCGCGTCGGCGGCGCGCGCGCTGCGCTCGAGCGGCGCGCGCGCCGCGCCGTGCAGCGACGCACGCACCTGCGCTGCGGCGCCATCGCCGTCGCCACGTGCCTCTTTTGGACGCTACTGTGCCTCTAGTCGCTCGCTATAGAGCGAGCGACGGCGCCGCGACGCAGCGCAAATGACGAGCCGGAAGCGCAAACGCGGCTCGGCGGCGTTTGACGCCGTCGGCGACCTGCTGCGGCGTGTCGCGGCGCGCGCCGCCGAGCGCGCCGGCGGCTGCTCGGGTCTGCTGCGCCCTCTGCGCGCCGCGCTCGATCTGGCCGACGCGCCGCAGCGCGTCGCCGCGCGCCGCTACCGCACCTCGTCGTCGGCCGAGCTCGGCGTGCGTGTCGAGCGCGAACTGGCGCTCACAATCGCCGGCGGCGCACTGCCGCCCAAGGCGCACCGCATGACACGCGCGCTGCACGCCTTTCTGCGCAAGCGCCGCTGGACGCTGCTCGCCACACAAGTGCCGCTGCACGACGCCGCCGTGCCGCTGCACACGCGCGCCGACTTTCTGGCACGCGACGAGCGCAGCGGCGCGCTCGTGCTCATCGAGCTCAAGACCGGATACGACGCCGGCTACGCGTCGACGCTGACGCCGCCGGCCGGCGTCGACGTACCGGCCATCGAGCGGCTATTCAAGCGCCGCGACTCGCACGCCGCGCGACACCAGCTGCAGCTCGCGTGGATGGACTGGCAGCTGCGGCGCGCGTACGCCGTGCCGCGCGCCGCGCTCGTCTCGGTCGTGCTGCGTGTCACCAACCGCCGGCGCGCCGAAGTGCGCGCACCCGACCCGCTCGCGCCGTGGGCCGAGCGCGCCGCCGACACGCTTGTGGCTCGCTTGCGCGAGCATTTGCGCGCGCCGCAATTCTAAGAGCGTGTTCAGTGCATGCACACCGCAAAGCGCACTAAACGCGGGGACATGCGCTCGGTCCTCTGTATTCTGCTGCTGTTTGGCGCGTCGGCGACGACGGCGCTCGCGCCGCAGTGCGCCGAGCCGCGCGCCGTGTGCGACGTGCCGGGCAATGCGCGCTGCGTCGCCGACAACTGCGTCAAACTGCCGCACGCCGAACACGGCCACTGCGACAACGATCGCTTTGTGCAGTGCGACACCGACGCCGATTGCTCGTGCCGCTGCGCGCACAACAACCACATTGCGTGCGTGCTGGGCGACGCCGTCCCACCGCCGCCGCCTCCGCCGCCGCCGACGCCCGCCCGCGGCGCGCCGTGCGACAAAGACTGCGCCCGCTGCAAGGCGGGCAATGGCGGCTGCATCGCCGACCACTGCGTCAAGCGGCACCCGGGTGCCGTTGTCGGTCACTGCGCGCACGACCGCTGGTCGCGCTGCGGCTCGGACGCCGACTGCACGTGCCGCTGCGCCGCCGACCCCGACACGGCGTGCCACTGCGACGACGACGACGACGGAAGCAGCAGCAGCAGCAGCAGCCACAGTCACAGCGGCAGCAGCAGCGACAGCCTGGCCGAAGTGTGCGCCGACGCGTCGCTCGCGTGCCCCGACGACTCGCAGACGTGCGTCGCCGACCAGTGTGTCAAGAGCAGCTGGTCGTGGGGCTCGACGGGCCACTGCAAGTACGACCGCTGGCGCAAGTGCGAGTCGGACGCCGATTGCGGCTGCCGCTGCTCGCGCGATCGCCGGTGGGCCTGTGTGCCGCCGCCCGAGTGTGACCCGACGAGCAGCGACGCGCCGCCGTTCTGCGCCGAGACGCCCGACTGCGGTCCCGACGACTTTGTCTGGTCGCAGACCATCGACGAAGCGAGCGGCTCGCCGTCGGCGTCGGCAGTGCGCCTCTACGCCGGCGCGACGACCGAGTATGTCGTGCCGGCGGGCGGCTTCCCGGCCGAGTTTGGCGGCCCGGTGCGCGTCAACGTGAGCGCCGTCTCGTACGACGGCTACGCCGACCGCGCTGCGGCGTCGCAGGCGCACGAGCAGTGGCGCGTCGTGCTGCGCTCGGGCGCCACCGTTGTCTGGCAGTCGGCTTACGCGGGCGACGTGCCCGACGGCGTGGCTCAGGCGAGCGTCAGCGACGACCTCGGCGGCGCCGAGCTGCTCACCGGCTTTGACTCGATCACGCTCGAGCACTGGTCGGTCGGCAACCCGGCCGACACCGAGCCCAACTCGGTGGTGCCGATTGGCATTTGCGTCGAGTTTGAGGCGATCGAGCTGCCGCCGTCGACGACGACGACGACGACGCCGCCGACGACGACGACCAGCACCACTACGTCTGCGGCGAGCACAACCACGACCACCACCAGCACGACGAGCACGACGTCTGCCCCCACCACCACTACCACCGCCCAGATGACGTCGGCTAGTACGACGACCGAGATGAGTACGTCGACGGTGCCGACGACGACGACGACGACTGCGACGGCACCACCCTCGACGTCGGCGAGTACGACGACCGAGATGAGTACGTCGACGGTGCCGACGACGACGACGACTGCGACGGCACCACCCTCGACGTCGGCGAGTACGACGACCGAGATGAGTACGTCGACGACTCCGATGACGACGTCGACGGCCCCGCCCTCGACGTCGGCGAGTACGACGACCGCGACGGCACCACCCTCGACGTCGTCAGCAGCGAGCACGACGTCGACGGCCCCGCCCTCAACGTCGACAGCAACGAGCACGACGTCGGCGAGTACGACGACCGCGTCGCCGACGACGACGACTGCGATGATGCCGACGCCAATGCCAACCATGCAGGTGCCTGGCGCGTGCTGCGCCGCCGACGGCTCGTGCACCGACGTGGCGAGCGAGCCCGAGTGCGACGGCACGTGGCTCGGCGGCAGCACGACGTGCGCCGCCAACGGCGACCAGTGCACAGTGGCGTGCGACACGGTGCTCGAGTGCGGCCGCCGCGCAGGCTGCTACGGCGGCCTGCGCGACGGTCTCGAGTGCCGCGATGTGCGCGACTGCCCCGGCGCACACACCGAGTGCGTGCCGCTCGACGAGTCGTGCCAAGCGCAGGAGACGTGCACCGAGTGCGACTCGAGCGATCCGCGCGAGTCGCTGCACCGCTGCGCGGCGTGCGTCGCGTGCACCGACGACGAGCGCGCCGCGCAGAGCGAGCACGCACCGGTGCCGTGCTGCCCGCCCGAGCTGCCCATCGAAGACGACGACAACGACGAAGCACCGTCGGCCGGCGGCGCGCACAAGAAGAAGGGGCGCCGCCCGCGCTGCCCGTGGCGCGCCAAGGACGGCTTCCAGGGCCGCTGCGGTCGCCGCTTTGACTGCGCGTGCGAGCACGCGCCGTGCAGCGACAAGTACGACGGCACGGTCGACTTTCCGCTCACCGGCACGCCGGCCGACGTTTGCTGCGAGCTGCGCGCCAATGCGCCGCAGCTGCGCAAGGGCAAGCCGGTGCATGCGCGCGTGCACAAGCTGGCGGGCCAGCTGCCCGCCTTTGGCGCGCAGCTGAACGTGCTGGCGCTGCAGATGCAGGCGCCGGCCGGCGACCTGACGCCCGAAGAGCTGGTCGACTTTGTCGCCGACTACTATGTGATCGACGCGCACGAGCGCAGCGTGACGCTGCGCGTGGCCAGCGAGCCGCTCGGCGAGGCGATGGCGCTCGCCGTCGGCGTCATTGGTCCGCTGGCGTACGACTGCAACGAGGCGGACGAGCCGCTCGGCACGTTCACCAACACAACGCTGCTGTCGGGCCCGACCGACGGCGCCATTGACGTCGAGCTGAACGCGCTGCTGCCCAAGCGCGGCCTCTACGTCGTGGCCGTCGTCGGCGTCACGAGCGCCGAGCAGCGACGCGACCTGTGCACCGACTACGAGCTCGAGTTTGTCGACTGCCGCGCGCCGCTGTGTCCGGCCGAGCTGTGTGCTGCGCCGGTGTGCGCGTCGGCGCGCGACTGTCCGCCCGAGTCGTCGTTCTTTGGCTGCGACGCGCGCACCGGCCGCTGCATTGAGCGCGCCGCGCCGCCGCCGCGCAAGCACAAGAAGGCCGCAGACGATCAGGCCGACGCGCGCAAACGCCTCGTCGATCCGGCCGACTTTGCCGGCTTTGGTCCGGTCGACGAGCTGCTGGTGCACCCGCCGCACCGCGGCGCGGTGTGCTGGGGCGCGCACGAGGGCGCGCCGTGCATCGACGAGCTGGCGCCGCACCAGTGCGCGTTTGGCAGCTGCGACGACACCGAGACGTGCGCTGTGGTGCAGGAGATCGAGTGCGACTGCCAGTGTGCGCCGCAGTGCGCGCGCTCGAGCGACTGCAACGACAACGATCCGTTTACGATTGACGTGTGCGACACGCGCACGCACGTGTGCGTGCACCGTCCGCGTGAGCAGGCCGCCGCCGACGAGCCGGACAGCGAGGCGGTCGAAGCGCAGGCCGCCGCCGGCGGTGCCCGGCTCGCGGCAGCCGACGTCGCCGAGCCGCGCTGCACGCTTGCCGCGCTCGACGCCGCCGAGCGCGCACACGCGTCGGCGGCGCTCGACCGCTTTGGCGACGCGTCGGGCAAGCAGGCGTGCGCTGCCACCGTGGCGCGCGAGCGCATGCGCATCGGCGCGCCGTCGGCGTTTGCGCCCGAGTGCTGTGCCGCGGCGCCGTACGACGCGGCGTGTCACGGCGACGGCCAGCCCGAGTCGGGCGCCGAGCTGCTCGATCGCGCACACGCCGCGCTCGAGCGCGGCTCGCGCGCCGCGCAGGCGGCCGACCACGCCGCCGCTGTGCGCGCCGCGTGCTGCGCGCTCGACCTGTACGCCGCCGTGGCGGCGCACTGCGGCAACGCCGACGACCGCTGGGCGCTGGCCGACGCCGACGTCGAGCGCAGCGCGCCCGGACCCGACTGCGTCGCGCTCGACGACGGCCACGGCGACGCCGACCTCAACGAGTACGTGGGCGAGCAGCGCGAAGTCACGCTGCGCACCGACGACCGCGTGCGCGTCGTCAGCGTGCACACGCGTCCGCTGGCGCGCGGCGGCCACTACCGCGCGTCGCTCGCGCTCACGGCCGGCGGCGACGGACCGGCCGAGGCTGTCGTGCCGTCGGCGCCGACGGCCGGCGGCGCGGCGTGCAGCGACCGCGAGCGCCTGCTGCTGGCGGCGGCGCTCGACACCGACGCGCTGCGCGCCGAGCTGCGCGCCGCCGCCGCGCTGCCGGCCGGCACTGTGGCGGTCGTCGACCGGCGCGCGGTGCGCGACTCGTCCGCCAGCGTTGCCGAGTGCGTCACGCTCGCCGGACCGGCGGCGGTGTCGGCGCGCTGCCCGCGCGCCTCGCTCGTCACACTCTACGCCGACCTGAACGCAACGCTGCCGCACGAGCCGGCCGACGCGCTCGACGCGCTCGGCGCGCCGGCCGGCGCGCCGACGTTTAGCGAGCGCACCGCCAACACACAGTCGCACACGCGCCGCGTCGAGCCGCGGCACACCGCGTCGGCCGTCTTCCTGCTGCCGGCCACCGACTCGGCCGCGTCCATCCGCACCGTGCTGCGCAACCACGACTGCGGCGTTGCCGTCCTCCTCGGCTCGGCCGTGCAGCGGCCGGCGTCGCCGCTCGCCGTGCGCATGCCGGCCGCCTACTGCGGCGCGTTCCGCTGGGCGGCCGAAGGCGTGCCGCTGCTCGGCGCCGTCGACGCGCCGCCGGCGTGCCGCGGCGGCGCCGACTCGGGCGTCGTCGGCCAGTGCGCCGCCGACGGCGACTGCGCGGTGGGCGGCGCGTGCGTCGCCGGCAGTGTGCCGTACGCGCACGCGGCGCGCTACTACGAGTGCGCGGCCCGCGGCGTGCGCTGCGCCACGCCGGCCGAGCGCGCCGCGGCGCCCGACTGCTGCGCCGACGAAGTGCGCCAGTGGCCGGCGCACGGCGACGCCCAGGGCGGTGCGCTGCTCTTTGTGGCCGCCGACGCACAGTAAACGCCATTCGAGCGAACGGACGAATCCTCCGAGCACCTCGAAAAACTGCGGTGAAACTTCGCCGACGCCAGCGCCTCGATGCGGCGCCGCGCACACCCCACATCCACCGGCAACTTTGCCTGCATCCCTCACGCCACAGCATGTCTGCCGCTGCCGCCGCCGCCCCCGTCATCGATCTCGCCGACGACTCGAGCTCGTCCGAGAGCAGCAGCGCGTCCGAGCCGCCGCGCGCCGCAACGCTCGTCAACGCGTGGTCCGTGCGCGGCACCGGCAAGGGCCTCACGGACCTGCAGGAGCGCCTGGCCGCCGTCGCGCCACCGGCGTTTGACCTCGACACGCTGCACGGCACGCTCCGGCCGTGGTTTGCCGGCTCGTCGGAGCGCGTGCAGACGGTGCGCCGCGCACTCCAGGCCGTCGACAGCCGCCCGCTGCCGAGCCGCCAAGTGGTCGCGCTGGCGCGCACGAGCCGCGACGCGTCCGTCATCGCCACGGCGCAGCGGTGGCGCGACGAGCTCGACGGCACGCGCACGCTGGCCGAGTGCGTCGACCGGGCGCTGCAGCAGATGGAGTATCTCGTGCGCCTGATGCCGCAGCTCGAGCAGCGCGTGGCGACCATGGTGCGCGTGCGCGACGAGCTGGAGCGCGTCTCGTTCCCGGCGCGCCCCGACAGCGCCGCGGCGCTCATCGACGCGTTTCAGCAGCGCCCGACGCTGTGCGCCGAGACGCCGAGCGAGCTCAAGTGCTGCACGTGCCTGCAGACGCACGCCGAGCTGAGCGCCGACGACGCGTCGGCGCGCCTCTTCCGCATCAACCCGACGTGCACCATGCACGCCGAGTGCGCGGCGCGCGTGCGCCTCTGCGCGTGCAACATTGCGCTGTGCAAGACGTGCGTCGTGACGATGATGGGTCTCGCGTACGCCGACCAGCGCGCCGCGCTCGAGCTCGACGGCACTGGCGGCGGCATCGAGCCGGCGCGCGGCGCGCTGACGTGCCCGCAGTGCAAAGAGCTGTTCTGCTTCACCGACCTGCAGCCGCTCGTGCCGGCGTCGGCTGGCAAGCGCGCGACGCCGCCCGACGCCGACGTCGAGCCGGCGCCGGCCGCCAAGCGCCGCACGCGCCTGCGTGCGCGCGTCGCCAGCGACGCGTCCGAATCGCACGAGTAAACGCCTATGGCGCTCATATAAGACAAGTGCGGCCGGGCGCACTGTGCGCACCATGCTTGTCGCAGCACCAACACTAGCCGCGCTGGCGCTGCTGCTGGCGTCATCGGTGGTGGCGCGCGAGCCGACGTGCGCCACGCTCATCTGCGACGCCGAGCAGCGTGCGCAGCGCTGGCTCGCCGCCGCGCAGGACGAGGCTGTCGTGCTGCTGCAGACGCTCTTCGGCGGCTTTGGCGTCGGCGACGCGGCGCCGCTCATCAACGGCTGTGCGCAGTCCGAGGTGCTGCTCGCCGCGCCGCTCTGCGTCGAGCCGGCGCTCGACTTTGCCGACGCGTGCCACACCAAGAACTGCGCGTTTGCCGCGCACCCCGAGCTCTACCACGGCGGCAGCGTGCACTGCAAGAAGACGTGCGCGCCGACCAAGCCGTGGGCGTCGGCCGAGCCCGATGCGCACGTCTGCCGGCCGGTGCGCGCCTGGGCGTCGCTCGGCCTCGAAAAGCTGTACCGCGCCTACGACCTGCTCGACGCCGGCGCCGTGGCCAACGCGACGTCGCACGCGTGCGTCGCCGAGCAGCTGCTGCGGCGCGTCAATGAGTACCTCGACGAGCCGTTTGCCGCCGAGCGCGTCTCGTACCGGCACATTGTGAGCGAGGCGCGCCTCGTGGCGTACGACCTGGCGTCGGGCGACGGCGACGCCAACGACCTTGTGGTGGGCACGCGCACCGTGCAGTCGTTTCGCCGCGCGCGCGGCACCGCCGCCAACCACACGCTCGTGGCGACGTACGTGCTGGCGCGCGTCGTCGAGCGCTCGATCGACGAGGCCGAGGCCGACGCGGCCGCTGGCGGCGTGACGCAGCTGCTGTGGCCGGTCAGCGGCGCCGTCGCGTCGTTTGACCGCACGTCGCTGCCCGGCGGCAACGAGTGCGTGCGCGAGCGTGCACCGACCACGGTGAGCCCGGCGTTTGACGCCGCGCGCGCGCTGCCGACGCTCGGACCGCACGACTTTGCGGTCGTCGCCGACGCCTACGTGCGCGGCGACGCGCTGCCGTTCAACGGCGACGTGCGCCTCTCGACCGACTTGCGCGCCGGCAGCGACTGCTGCACCGTCGTGCTCTTTGCCGACATCGACACGCCGCCAAGCGACGCGCGCTGCGAGCCGGAGCGCGCGTCGCTCGGCTACGTGGCGCACCGCAAGTCACCGTTCACCTACGAGGCAAACGAGGCGCGCGACCCGCAGATCGAGGCGACGCTGGTGGCGCGCGTCGCTGCCGCCGACATGTGCGCCGACTTTGAGCCGGCGGTGGTGGTGCCCGACGCGCCCGACGCAGGAGAGGACGACGCGCCCGAGGCGCCTGAGCCCGAGGCGCCCGACGCAGACGAGGACGACGCGCCCGAGGCGCCTGAGCCCGAGGCGCCCGACGCAGACGAGGACGACGCGCCCGAGGCGCCTGACGCAGGAGAGGACGACGCGCCCGAGGCGCCTGAGCCCGAGGCGCCCGACGCAGACGAGGACGACGCACCCGACACGCCCGACGCAGGCGAGGACGAGGCGCCCGAGACCGTCGGCCTGTTTGGCGCAGCGGTGCCGCGCACGTACCGCTCGCCGCTCGACGGCGTGCCGCTCACGCTGGCGCCGGGCGAGTCGCGCTGCGTCGGCGGTGCGCGCGCCGGCGCGTCGTGCTCTCTGCCGAGCGAGTGCGGCGCCGGCGAGCGCTGTCGCACGACTGCCGACGGCCTGGCAGTGTGCGTCGAGAGCGCCAGCGGCCGCACCAGCGGCGCGGCGTGCGCGCTGGCCGACGAGCGCGAAGAGTGTCCCGACGGCACGTGCTACGGCGACGCCGACGGCCACGCCGGCGGCGCCTACCCGCTGCTCTACGTCTACCGCACACAGGGCTGCGCCGGCGCGCGCCCCGGAGTCGTGTGCGCCGAGCCCGAGGTGCAGCGCTGGTACGAGCACCCGCAGCCCGGCAGCGTCAAAGAGTGAAGGCGCGCGTTGCCGATGACGCGTAAAGCCCCTTCCCGGCATTCTCCCGCCGCCGCGCCAGCCTGCGGCCGGCTCGCCACTGTTACACGCGCGCGCTCCCTGGGCCCAATTCGACAGCCCGAGCGGTGCCGCTGCCGAAACGAACAGCCAGCAAAGCAGACAACGCTCAAAGTACGACGGCCTGCGCAGCACGCGCGCGCGCCTCCAGTCTCGCAATGCGCCGCGCTCGTTCATCGCTGTTGTGCGCACAAGTTTTTACTGCGTGGAGCGCACCGCTCGTCGACGGCGCTTGGTGCGCGCGGCGGTCGGCGTTTTACCGCTTTCCGGCTCTGGCACCGCGTCGCGCTTGGCGGCCGGCGGCGGCAGCTCGACGCGCTGCATGTCGGCAAAGCAAAACGCGAGCCGGCACTGCGGGCACGTCATGGTGCGGCGCGGCGGGTCGATGCCGCGCTGCGTGCCGTCAAACTCGTCGGTGGCGCGCTGCTCGGCGTACGTGTGCCGCATCATGGCGACGAGGCACGGCTCGCAGAAGAGCGTCGAGCAGCGACACAGCGCGTCGCGCTCGGCGCACGCCGCGTGCATCGTGCAGACTGCGTTGATGCGGTAGAGCGCGGCGCCGTCGAGCTCGGCACCCGTGTTACGGCACAGCACGCACACAGCATCCTGGGCGTCGCCGCGGTGCGGCCGCTGTGCAAACGCGCCGAGCAGCGCGCGCGCCGCCTCGTCGCTCTCGGCCGGATACGCGATGCGCGTCAGCGCGGCGCGGACCGCGGCGGCGCTGGCCGCCGCCGTGCCGACGGCGTCGAATGCGGCAGTGGTGCTCTGCACGTGCTCGATGACGCGCCCGATCTCGGACGCGGCGCGCACCAGACGCGCCGCGTCGTCCTGCAGCGTCTGCGCACGCTGCGCCAGCTCGCACGTGTCGAGCCGACGCAGCGCAAGCAGCTGCACCGCCGACGGCTCGGTGTCGCGCAGACGCACCGCCGCGCCGCTCGCCGTTCGGGCGGCCAGGGCCGCGGCGAGCAGGCGCGGCGCGGCGGCGTCGAGAGTCGTGCGCAGCGCGTCAATGTCGGCGTGCGCCACCTCGAGCTCTGCTAGTGCGCGCTCAAACGCGCTGACGCCGCGCCCATCGGCGCTGAGCACGTTGAAAAAGCCGGCGCGCTCGTCGCGGCGCAGCGCGCGCTCCACAGCGGCACTGGACGGCTCGGCGGCATCCACCGCGGCCAGAGGCGAGACAAAGCTGAAGACGTGCCGGCGCCGGCGCACGCTGCCGTAGCGCCGCTGTGCGCCGCGCGCCGGCGCACGAGGCGGCGATGTGCGCGCCGCAAAGCGGCGCGTGACGGGCGTGTGCGTCGGCCGCGGCTCGTCGGCGTCGTCGGCATCGGCGTCGTCGACGTACTCGCTGTCCTCGGCCGGCGGCTCTTCGTCGGCGGCCGCGTCGGCGTCTTCGGCGCTGTCAACAAAGTCCATGAGCGGCGGCGGGCGCGCGACAAAGCGGTCTGTGCTCATGCTTGGTGTTCTGCGGCGCGTGGTGCGTTTGTACGCGCGCGCGCCGCATCGCATCGCATCGCCGGGGCCTACAGATCGCGCCGCGCGCGGCGCACACGGCGCGCAATGCGCGACGCCAACTATTTGCGCGACACCGTCGCCAACTGGCAGCGCGAAGCGTGTCGCGCAGACCGCATGCCGCCGGCGCAGCGCAGCGCGCTGCGCCGCGAGCTGCGCCAGTTTGCGCGCGCGCTGCGCGCCGCCATCGAGAGCCAGCTGGCCGGCGTCGGTACGCTCGAGCCGGTGGTGCGCGACGCCGCCGAGCGCGAGCGCCGGCGCACCGCGGCCAGCTCGAGCGCCGTGTCGGCAACGCTGGCGCGCTTCGCCGACGCCGACCGCGTGCTGCTCGACCGCTACGACGCGCTGCTCGCGCGCATCGAGCAGCTGATCGGCACGTTCAACGACTACTGCGCATGCGACGCCATCGAGTCGGCCGGCGCGCTGCGCACCGCCGGCTATGCCGTGCGTCCGCTGCCGACGCGCATCGACACTTGTCGGTAAACGCGTGTGTGCGCGCACACGCGCAGACTTTACGCGCTACCAGTCGCCGGCGAGCGTGCGCGCGACGCGCAGCACCTCGGTCGTCGTCTGCCAGCGCTCGCGCGCCTGCGCCAGCGTGCGCCAATTGTACAGCCGCTCCCAGTAGACCCAGCACGCGTCGTTCTGGCACGTGATCGGCAGCGGCGCCGCCGCGTGTCCGGCGCACGTCTGGCAGTGGTGGTAGACGCGCGCGCGCTCCGTCTCGAGCTGGCGCACGTCGCGCGCCGCGGCGCGCGCGCGCCGCTCGACGCGCCGCTGCACGTCGGCCGGCGCGCGCGCCACGCACGCCGCGCACACAAAGCCCTCGTAGCGGCCGGTGAAAAACGTGCCGCACTCGGTGCAGCGCGCGCCGTTGCCGAGCGCGGCGGCGAGCGTCGTGGCGTGCTGCTGCGAGCGCAGCCGGTAGCGCACCGGCGCGGCGTCAAAGCGGCGGCGCGCCTCGTCGCGCTGAATGAACGGCTCGAGCGCCGCGGCGTGCTCGGCCACGTCGGCCGGCGCGCCGTACGTGTCGCCGACGGCGCCAAACAGGTAGGCGCGCGTGCGCTTGTTGCGCTCGCGGCGCAGCGCCGCCGCGTCTTTGCCGTGCACCTGCGCGCGCGCCGCGTCGGCGTTGACAATCGGGTCGAACAGGCGCTCGAACGGCGGCGCGACGTGCTGCGCCAAATAGTACTGCGCGTCGACGCGCAGGCCGTGCTCGAGCACGTACTGCGGCGGCTCGCCGCGCTCGGCCGACGGCTGGCGGCGCGCGCCGCTCACGATCACAAACGCGACGCGGTCGCCGGGCCGCGGCACACCGGGCGCCGACGCGTCGCCGCCGGCGCGCACCAGCAGCTTGTCGGCGAGCACGGCGTGCACCGGCGGCGCGCGCCCGTCCTGCCGGTACGCCGCCGCCGGCTTGCGCAGCTGGCGCGAGAGCACCAGTTTGCGCAGGTTGACGGTGCCGTCGAGCAGCGGCGCCGCCATCGTGCGCCAGATGTAGGCGCGCGCGCGCCGCGCATTGAGCTCGGCCGGCGTGCGGTAGTCGAGCAGAATCGAGAGCACCGGCGTCATGCCCTCGGCCACCATCAGCGTCGTGTCGCGCCGCTGCGTCTCGAGGCCCGACTGCGACGGCGCAAACGGGTCGGCCTCGTTGGCCGGCCGCAGCTCGAGCGCGCCCTTGGCGTCGCTCCACTTCTGGATCCACTTGAGGCCGGCGTAGCGCTTCTTCATCAGCGAGAGCCACGTGACAAACGTCTTCTCAAACTCGAGCCGGAAGAGGCAGTCGGTGCGCTGGCGCGCGCCGAGCCATTGGTGCAGCAGGATCGTGATAAAGTCGGACAGCGCCTCGGAGACGCGCCCGACCGCCTGGATCTCGGCGCCGCGCCAGAAGCGCACAAAGATCGAGTCTGCGCGCGCGCGTGAGTGGGTAGCGCACACACGCCCGCGAGCGGCAACGCACCGGTGTCGCCGTACACGGTGCGCAGGCGCACGCGCAGGTCGGCGTCGTTGGCGCGCGTCGTCTGCACGCGGCCGAGCGCGCGCATCAGCACGTTGCCGCCACCGTCGTCGGCCGCGCGCTCGCCGCGCACGCGGCGCAGCACCGCGCGCTCCTTGAGCGCGACGTCGCGCGGCACGGCGTCGCGCAGCGCGCGCAGCTCGGCGACGAGCGTGCGCACGACCGGCTCGCCGTCCGGAATGTCGAGCAGCTTGGTCTTGAGGCGCGTGAACGACGCGACGCGGCGCGCCACCGGGTGCTCGAGCGTCAGCTCGTTGGCGACGTGGTCGGCCGCCCAGCGCGCAAACTCGATCAGCGTGCGGCCCCAGCGCGTCACCGAGTCGGCCACCTCGAGGCAAAACGACGACGACGTCAGCGAGCCAAAGAAGCCGTAGAGCGAGTTGCAGATCAGCTTGATCGACAGCTGGCGCGCGTCGAGCACACCGACGAGCGCCGCGTCGCCAGTGCCCGCCTTGGCGGCCGCCTTGGCCGCCTTGAGCTCGCCCTTGACGCCTTTGCGCCACTCGAGCAGCTCGGTCTCGATGTCGGGCACCAGGCCGCGCAGCACCCACGCGCACAGGAAGCGCGCCGCGCCCGGCAGCGCCCGCTCGGCAAACTCGCCGCGCGCCACGGCGGCGTCGTCGACCGTCTTGACGGTGCGCACAATCGACGCCTCGCTCTCGCCGTCGCGCGCCGCCAGCGCCGACAGATAGGCGTCGGCGCGCCAGTCAAAGTCGGGCGCGAGCAGCGTCAGGAGGCAAAAGTTGCCGCTCTTCATGATCGTCGGGTAGAGCGACATGTAGTCGAGCGTCGAGACGGGCGCGTCGTGCAGGCCGCGCTCCGGCTCGAGCACCGTGGCGCCGGCGTACTTGTCGCTCGACGCCAGCTGCCGCCGCTCGTACTCGGTGCGCGTGAAGAAGAGCGCGCGCCGCCGCCGGCCGGCGTCGGCCACGATGCCGCGCGCCGCCTCGGGGATGAGCACGCCCTCCATGCCCTTGCGGTACAGGTACGACTTGCACTGCGCGCGCACGCGTGAGGGCGGCCGGCGAACAGACGGCGGGCGGGCGCCGCACCTGGATCTGCATGCCGCGCTTGAGCAGCATGAGCAGCGTGACGCCGGTGGCGCGGCACTTTTCGACCATCTCGAGCTCGATCGTCTTGGCCTGGTCGATGCGGTCGGGCAGCTCGGCGTCGCGCACGCAGTAGACCATCATGCGCCGGCGGCCGGCCGGCGTCGTCTGCAGCGTGTTGATCTCCGAGTAGGCGACGTCCTCCTTCTGCATGCCGACAAACGCCGCGGCCGCCGTGTTGAGCGAGTAGTTGCGCAGCTTGATCATCGGATTGCGCTTCAGGTACTGGTACAGGTCGAAGAAGAGCACGCCGTCGGCCGACACGTCGCGGTACTCGTGTCGGCCGTGCGCCTTGGTCTCGAAGACGCGGTCGCGCACGCGCAGCCGCGCGCCGTAGCCGCGCGTCTTGCCCCACACGCCGGCAAACGCCGCCTCGATGTCGAGCTGGCGCGCGCGCTCGAGAAAGTACGGCAGGTCAAACGTGTCGCCGTTGTACGACGTCCACTTGTCGGCGTCGAGGCGCGCCACAAACGTGGCAAACGCGAGCAGCAGCGTGCGCTCGTCGCGGAAGCAGAGCACGTGCTCCGACTCGACGCCGTCGTCGAGCGCGCGCTCAAAGACCTGCCAGCGCGCGCCGCCGCGCTGCGCCTCGGCGGCGCGCTTGCGCTTGCGCGCCTGCGCCGCCGCCGAGCGCACATAGTCGAACACCGTGCAGCGCACGCCGGCCGAGCGCGCCGCCTGGATCGCGTTGCGCGTGCCGGGCGACGTGCCGTCCCAGAACGCCAGCACGTGGTCGCAGTCGGCGACCAGCGCGGCGTTGCGCCGCGGCCCGGCCGACTTGCCGTGCGCGGCCCACTCGGCCGTGTGCACCGCGCACTCGACGCCGCGCTCGGCGGCGTAGTCGCGCGCCAGCGCGTCGGCGCCGCGCGGCGCGTCGCCCGTCACCAGGCACGCGAGCGCGCCGACCGCGCCGACGACGTCGGCCAGCATGCGCGCGCCGCCAAAGCCGCGCGAACCGACCACACCGAGCCGCCGCGGCTCGGTCCAGCGCGGCAGCGGATCGCCGCTGCGGCCGACCGCCGCGCCCGGCTCGTAAAACTCGGCGCCGGTAAACGCGTCGTCGTCGCGCTCGAGCTCGACGTGCGGCCGGCGGCGCTCGGCGCCCGGCGTGTGCTCGGTCGCGTCGCGCCAGCGGCCCGGCCCCGACTCGGCCTGCTCGAGCAGAAACGCGACGACGCGCCGCCGCTGCCGGTCGTGCGGCAGCGGCAGCGCGCAGCAGATCTGCAGCACGCGCTGCGCGGTCGGGTCGGGAAACTTGTTGTCCGGACCGAGCTCCATCTCGGCGTCGACGGCGGCGACGACGCGCGGCGGCAGTGTGTTCTGCAGCGCCGCGTCGTCGCACAGGCGCACGTGGTGAAAGTCGCAGTGCAGCTCGAGCTGCGCGCGCGTGCGTCGCGCGCCGCCGGTCGCGCGGCGCACCGCGGTGCGCGACGGCGCAATGCCGGGCGGCGCGCGCGGCGCGCACCACTCGTCGGCGCCGTCGCGGAACGAGTGCGGCTCGAGCGCGCGCCGCTCGCAGCACTCGTCGGCGCGCAGCTCCTCGGCGGTGTCGATCTCGACAAACTGCTCGAAGCGAAAGCCGCAGTTCATGGCGAAGCGCAGCACAAAGTCGATGTCGGCCTCGCAGACGACGCGCGGCGCCCACTCGCGCAGCGCCGAGAGCCGGCCGGCGCGGCGCGTCGCCTCGGCGCGCCGCAGCGCGCCGGCGAGCAGCAGCTTGTTGGCGCGCGCCTCGAGCGCGGCGCGCCCGTCGGCGGTGTGCGGCGCGTCGGCCAGCACACCGCTGCGCGGCTCGTCGGCCGCGTCGGCGTCGCCATCGAGGCCGAGATCGGCCAGCGCGTCGGCCAGCGTGTCGGGCTCGTCGTCAAACACGAGCGCGTCCTCGGCCGCCTCGAGCGCCTCGTACGCGGTGCGCGTCTTGGTCTCGGCATCGCCGTCGTCCGCGTCGCCGTCGACGTCGCCGTGCGGCAGCCAGAGGCAGTCGAGCGTCGACTGGTTGGCGGCGCGGCCGGCGCTTGCATCGTGCGCCGGCGCGCCGCCGTCGGCCGGTCGCGCGCCGGTGCGCGCCAGAGCCTCGAGCTGCGCGCGCCAGCCGCGCTCGGCGTGCCGGCCGTGCAGCAGCGCGCGGCACTTGGCCACGTACGTCGGCGAGTAAAAGTAGAGCTTGAGGAAGCGGCGCGGCTCAATGCCGCGGTAGCCGCGCTCGGCGCCGGTGCCGCACAGCATGCTGGCGTCGAGCACCTCGTAGCCGACAATCGGGTGCGCGCGGCGCACGCGCTCGGCGCTCGCATCGGCGTCGGCCGCAAAGAGCAGCCAGCGCGTCTTGTCGCGCCGCGCGCGCACCGAGCCGGCGAGCGCCGAGCGCAGCGCCTTGAACTCGGGCGACCAGGCGCGCGACGCGTCGAGCGCCGTCACGGCGGCGAGCGACGCGTCGAGCTCGTCGACGAGCGCGCGCACCGCGTCGACGTCGCGCAGCTCGTCGCCCTCGAGCCGCACAAACAGGTACGGGTAGAAGCCGCGCACAACGGCGGCGACCGACGCGCCGCTCGGCGCGTTGCCAAAGAGCAGCACCTCGGTGCCGTCGCCGTACGCCGACGCGCGGTACGTCGCCGCCGTCGGCGCAAAGCGGACGCACGAGCCGTCGAGCGGCGTGTCGTCGTCAAACGCCGGCCGCAGACCGTCGGCGGCGGCCAGCACGCGCCAGTCGTCGGCGGCGTCGAGCAGCGGCTCGAGCCGCGTCGTGGTCGCATCGCTCATTGCTGGCGGGTGTGCGTGTGCGCGGCGCGCTTGAAGCCGCACGCCGCCGCGCTCGCATCGCATCGCGGCGCTATCTGTAGGCGACGCCGCCCGCCGCGCTAACGCGGCCAGTGGCGCTTAACGGCGATTAGCGCAACAATGCGCGACGCGCTACATTACGTCGGCGGGCGCACGCTCTTGGCAGACCAGCAGACCGCGCCCGCCGCACTCTCTGCCACCCTTTGCTTTCACACCACCACCACCAGCACTTCTCGCAGCGCAGCATGCTCACTGTCGTGGCGCTTGTCGCCATCCTCTCCGTTTCGACGGCGTGGGGCATGGGCGACGATGACGACGACAGCAGCTTTGGCCGTCGCCGCCCGCGCCCGTCCAAGTGCAAGAAGAAGAAGTGCGAGTACGACGTGTGCGATGAGGAGGGCTATCAGCACATCTCGCCGACCAAGTTCAAGTCGTTCCTCGACGACCCCTATCCCGTCATCATCCTGGACGCCTTTTCGGGCGACCGCATTTCCGACAACGCGACGACACTGACCGAAGACGAGTCCCTCCCGGCGCCGTTCTTTGATCCGGCTGACGGGAAGGTCAAGCTGGGTCGCAAGGCCGCCTGCACCAGCTCGTCCAGCAACAGCGCCGGCTTCTCGTTCGACCGGATCCACGTCAAGGGTGCCATCCCCATTGACTGGCGCTGCGAGGGGTCGTCGGCGCTGACGCTCGACGAGTCGAACAATCTGGTGCAGAACCCGATCTACGACATCCCCGTGGCTGAGCAGTTTGCCGTGACGCTCGAGAAGCTCGGAATCTCGTCGCGCGACGACCGCATTGTGGTCTACGACCGCGCCGGTGGCCAGAACCGCTGGGCGCTCATCGTCGCGTTCATGCTCGAGTACTTTGGCTACGACAACGTCTTTGTGGTCGAGGGTGGCCTTGAGCGCATGCTGTCGGACCGTGTCTTTGACCAGGACGGCGGCATCGGCACCATCGACCTTGGCGGCATTGTGCCGATGGAGTCGAGCACGACGCCGTACGACGTGGCGGCTCGCTACAGCGGCGCGGATGTGCCCAACATGAGCCTCGTCTCGACGCGCCGCGACGATCTGGTCGTCCCGGCGTCGTTTGTCGCCGACAACCTCGACAACAACTACGTCGATGTCATTGACGTGCGCCCGACCTTCCACTACCTCGGCTACAACTACCCGCTCGTGGGCAGCGGTCCCGACTGGGAGCCAAACACCGGCAGTGCCATCCACACCGGCGCGTCGAACGTGCGCAGCGGCCACATCCCCAAGGCGTACAGCCGCTGGTGGCAGGGCAACTACCGCTACCTCCGCAACGCGGTCAACATCACGATCGGCACCGATGAAGACGACATGGTCAGCCCGGATCTCGTCATCACCGACGCCAACCCGCTGGTGTTTGCGTGGTTCCTCGAGGCCGACCAGCTCGCGCAGCTGTACGCGCCGTTCATGGGCGAGCAGAAGACGACCGTGACCGCGTGCAACGAGGGCGTGCACGCCATCCTCGCGCGCTTTGTGCTGGAGAAGATTCTGTGCAAGAAGAACGTCGTCGTCTACATGGGCTCGCACCACGAGTGGGTCGCCATCCTGCGCTACGACGCCGGTGAGGAGATCCGCACACTGCCGACGACCAACGGCTGCGACTATGGCGGCGACGAGTGCCCGAGCGATGTTCCGGCCTCCGAGTTTGGCCCCGCGTCGGCCGACGCCTGCACTCCGGAGATTGCCGCGGAGAACGCCTAAGCGGTTTCCTCCAGTGAACTTTTACGCATACTGTTTTCGAACCAGAGCCTGGGCCAGCCCGCCTTGCGTGTGTCGGCGGTTTCACTCTGCATGCGCACTGCACTTGCGCCGCCGCCGTCGCCGTCGCCGCCGCCGGTGCTCATGCGACTTGGCGCGCGGCATTGCGACGGCGTCTGCCGCCGGCTCGGGCAGCGCGCGCGTCGCCGACGCCGAGAGCGGCGGCGCGTACAAGTCGCCCTCGCCGTCGGACGACGAGCAGAGCGTCGACTCTTGCGCGTGCTCGGTGCGCGGCGACAGCAGGCGGCGGCCTGCGGCGCACACGCCACCGACGCGGATGACGCACGCGTAGCGGCCAATCGCCTCGCTGCGCACGCCGTGCGCCACGGCGTACGGACCGACAACGACGTTGTCCGAGCCGCGCACGCGGCAGCGGCGCCCGATCACCGTGTTGCCGCGGCCGATCACAAGCACGTTGTCGCCGAGCACGGTGCTGCGGTACGCGTAGATGACGCAGTTGGAGCGCACGAGCGTCTCGTGGCGCACGTCGCGCAAAATTGGCGTGGTGCGCCGCTCGAGACCGAGCGCGCGCGTGCCGGCGATGCTGCTGTCGTCGGCGCGCTTGCGCGGCCACCTCCAGCACGGGTCGAGCACTGTTTCCGAGAGCGCGCACAGGGCCATGCTGCTGCGGCACACGCGGGGTAGCAGCGCGCGGTGCGAATTTGTACGGGAGCGTTGAGAACCGTAAGCGCCCGCAGCTGCCTGCGAGGCGTGTTTACTTGCGCAGCGCCCGCGGCTCGTCCGAAAAGTGTAGTAATGAAAGGCGCGTCACTCGGCCACGTAGACCTCGGTCGCCGGCGCCGAGCGGTCGAACCACGCGCGCGCCGCCGCGCAGCCGAGCGCGGCGCACTCGCGGCCGTTGTCGTGCGCCGGCTCGTAGCAGCCGGCGTCGTAGCACGCGCGCCACTCGGCCAGCGCCGGGTACGCGCCGGCGTCGGTGTAGCAGTCGCCGTACGGGCACTCGCTCTCGCGCTCGGCGCAGCGGCGGCCGGCCGCGTCGCCGTCGGCGCAGCGGCCGTCGGCGCCGCAGTAGCCGTTCGGGCACGCCGACTTGGCCTTGCAGCGCTCGCCGCCGCGGTCGCCGGCGACGCACTGGCCGGCGGCGCCGCGCTCGAGGTAGGCCGGCACGCCCTCGACCGGCCACTGCCAGTAGGCCGGCACGAGCACACCGTAGCCGTCGTCGTGCGCGCTGTTGGTGCCGACGGCGCAGTCGGCGGCGCCGCGCGTGCGCAGCGTGACGTGCAGCGAGACGCGGCCGGCAGCGGCCGCCGCCGACTCGATGTGCGTGTGCGCCGGCAGCGTGGCGACGAGGCGCGCCAGGTGCGCCGCCGACGCATGCGGCTCGCTCGGCAGCGTGTTGACAAACGGCGTCGCGGCGCCCGGGTGCGCCGGCAGCGCGGCGCGCAGCGAGCGCAGCAGCGTGGCGGTGCGCGCCGACGGACAGCGGTCGGTGGCGGTGTGCGGCGAGTCGACCGTAAAGCAGAGCTCGGACGGCGTGTCGACGCCCAGGTGCGCCACGCGCACGACGGTGCCGGCCGGCAGGCCGAGGTCGGCAAAGTCGACGGCGAGCGCAAAGTCGTCGCGCGCGGCGCCGAGCGCGAGCGGCACGGCGGTCAGCTCAAGCGTGCGCCAGTGCTCGTCGACGACGCTGATCGACGCCGCCAGCGCCACCACAACGTCGTTGGTGTCGCGATCGTGCACCGCGAGCGCCGAGCCGCCGCACTGCTCAAACGCGGCGAGCACGACGCCCTCGTCGCCGTCCTGCTCGTCGGCGTCGAGCGCGCGCTTGTGTCCGCCCCGGCCGCGTCCCTTGCCCCAGTCGAGCGAGACGCCGAGTCGCTCGCCGGCGCACGCGACCTCGTCGTCGGCGCACTGCGCCGGGTACGAGTCGAGCAGCGCCTCGAGCGCAATCTGCGCGCAGCACGCGTGCTGGCGCGCCGTCACGTAGCCGCCCTGCGCCGCGGCCCACTTGGCGCCGACGAGCAGCTCGACGGCGCGCGTCAAAAAGTCGGCGCGCGACGCCGGCGGCTTGTCGCCCGACGACGGCGTCGGCGCGGTCAGCTGCGCCGTGCACACGTCGGCGTCGCAGCACGAATCGCTCTCGGGAAAGTCGACGTGCAGCGCGGCGTGCGAGTGCGCGGCGCCGGGCGCGCAGCGGTCGAGCGCAGCCGCCGTGCGCTCGGCGCTGCTGATGGTGCGGCGCGCCTGCGCGCGCTGCGCGGCGCGCGTCGCCTCGCGCGCGCACTCGTCGCCCTCGGGCGCGTCGCACTTGCGGCGCTTGCCGGGCTTGTGCGACTCGGACGACGAGTGCTCGCTCTTGTGCGGGCGGCGCGGCTTCTCGCTCGTCTCGGACGACGAGTGCTGCGGCTTGGCCGACGACGACGAGTCCGAGTGCCGCGGCTTGTGCGGCTTCGGGCGCGGCTTCTCGGACGACGACGACGACGACGACGCGAGATCGCCATGGTGCACGTCATCCGACGAGTAGCTGCCCGAGTCGTCCGAGTCGGCGTCCTCGACGGTGCAGACCGGCACCGGCA
>Ga0180436_10001758_pt1 | contig 20973 bp, 18 predicted proteins | sample SS_ome_2_FD_132434 | JGI IMG/M metagenome (GOLD analysis project Ga0180436, IMG submission 132434) | Hypersaline lake sediment archaeal communities from the Salton Sea, California, USA - SS_3_S_2 metaG | ecosystem: Environmental > Aquatic > Non-marine Saline and Alkaline > Hypersaline >...
AGTGCGACGGATGCAGCGCGTCTTTCAGGTAGACGCAGGTCAGGATGGTGAAAACGTAGGCCTGCACGCCCGCAACGAGCACTTCGAGGCCGTAGATGGCGGTGATCGAGAGCACGGCCACCGGCGAGATCGCCGCGATCGCCGCGAAGCCCGCGAAGACTTTCATAACCGCGTGGCCTGCCATGATGTTGCCGCCAAGACGAATGCTGTGGCTCACCGGGCGCACGAAGTAGGAAATCAGCTCGATGATCGCGAGGATCGGCCGAAGCGCCAGCGGGGCTGACTTGACCCAGAACAGCTCGAGGAACTTCGCGCCGTTCTTGACGAACCCGACGATGGTGACGGTGAGGAACACCGCGAGCGCCAGCACCGCGGTCACGGCGATGTGCGAGGTCGTCGCGAAGCTGGTCGGGATCAGCCCGAGGTAGTTCGAGAACAGGATGAACATGAACAGCGTGAAGATGTAGGGGAAGAACTTCACCGCGTCCTTGCCGGCGACGTCTTCCACCATCTTGTAGGTGAAGCCGTAGAGCACCTCGCCGATCGACTGGGTGCGCGAGGGCACGATCGCGCGGCCGCGGGTGCCGAGCACGAAGAGCGCCACGATCGCCACGAGCGCGATGGCGAGCCAGAGCGTCACGTTGGTGATGGTGTACCAATGGATCGGACCGTCCCCGAACAGGGGCTCCACGATGAACTGGTCGAGCGGGTGAAACACCAGCCCGCCTTCTTCGCCTTTCGCTTCAGTCGCCACGTCTTTTTTCCTCGTCTTCGGCCGCTTTCGCCGCCTGCTTCATCTCGACTTCCCTGGCCGAGGCGAGCATCGTCTTCACGCCCGCCCAGAGGCCCAGGAAGATGAAGATCACCAGGAACAGAGGCATCGTCCCGAGGACGTAATCCAGCCCGTATCCCATGCCGAAGCCGATCCCGAGACCGGCCACAAGCTCGATGACCATCCGCCAGGCAAGGTTCGCCTGGGCATAATCCTTCTTCATGTGGTGGACTTCGTCTTCCGCCGATTTCGCCTGTTCGATCCGGTCCTCAAGCGCCTTCAGGCGGTCTTGGGGAAGGTCGTTCAGCGGGTTTGCCACGGCAGAATTGCCCCCTCATGAGCCTGAGAGGTTGCTAAGCGGGCGGCGCGTGTGAGTCAACGGGGTTTGGCGTCCAAGAGGTCAAGGCTAAGACGTTGTTGTTAAACGGTTTTGATGCGTGCGCTTGATCGCCGCAGTCTCTGTCGCCGGATTTCCGGCGCCGATGCCATATTCAACCGTTTGGTTGACGATTGCGTGCCCGTCGCCTAACGCACGTCTCATGGAGACCCGGCTCGATCAAGTATTTGCAGCTCTGGCCGACCCCACGCGGCGGTCGATCCTGACCATGCTTCTGGAGGACGACATGGCCGTCACCGACGTGGCAGAGCCATTCGACATCTCGCTCGCGGCGATCTCGAAACACCTCGGCATCCTGACCCGCGCGGGGTTGATCAGCCAGGAAAAGCGCGGGCGGGTGAAATGGTGCAAGCTTGAGCCCGAGGCCCTGCGCGATGCCAGCGTCTGGATGCAGGCTTTCGGCGAGTTTGATGCTATCGACCTCGATGCTTTCGAGCGGTTCCTCGAACGCGAACTCGACGCCTGAGCGGCCCACCACGGACGGGGCCGTCATCTTGGCGAGAGCACTCCGGGGTTCGGGGGCGCACCCCGGGGCCCTGCGTGGTTCGAACGCAAACGATCCCGTGCGCCGCAGGCGCTCAAGTCCGCAGCCGACGGCCTTCCAGCAGCCACGCGGCGACGGCAAGCCCGGCTGCGATGAGAAGCATCAGCCAGGCCGGTGCCAGCGGCGTCACCGTGAGCGATTCGACGACGTAGGCGTCGCGTGGCGTGTAGCCGATCCAGCCGCGGCCCGCGGCGGTTCGGCCCGGTCGCACCGGGCGCAGGGTGGGTGTGCCGTTTTCAAGCGCGATGGTGCCGCCCCCCGTGGCGGCAGTCACGGGTTGCAGTAACGCGGCACCGGCGATTGTGGCTTCGAATTCCCGAGGCGTTGCCGGGCCGATGGCCGCGACGGCCTCCTGGTCGCCCTCTGCGAGCCGGTAGAGCCCCATCGACGGTCCCTGGTAGTCGGTCCGGTACAGCCCGGGCTGAACCTCACGCATCGGCAATACCACTGCGTTGCCGTCCGGGCCGGTGACGGTCACCTCGCGCGCGCCGGTCTGCAACGTACGGCGGGTGATCGTCATGCTGTTGCCCTCGGCGGTGGCGGTCAGCGCTTCTTCCTCCAGCTCCGGTTCCTTCATCATCCAGTGCGCCAGCCGGCGCAGCAGTTCCAACTGAGGTCCGCCGCCCTCGTATCCCCGCGACCACAGCCAGGCGTGGTCCGACGCCATCAGCGCCACCCGGCCTTCTTCGACCCGGTCGAGCACAAGAAGGGGGGCGCCCTCCGCGCCGCTCATCACCGTCATCCCGGCCTGTGCGCCCACGTCGAGCTCGATCTGGCGCAGCCAGCGCCCCCATCCACCCTCCGGGGCGAAGCGGTCAAGCCCGCGAGTCACCGGATGACGCGCGCCGAGTTCGGTGACCTCGGGCAGATAGGGGGCCTCGATCAGCCGCGAGGTTGGACGTGCCGGGAGCACCTCGCCCAGCGGCGAGCGGGCGATGCTCTGAACCGAGGCGAAGTCGGGCCCGGCCGAGATCAGCACGGCTCCGCCACGGCGGATGTAGTCGCTTACCGAGCCGAGGTAGGAGGCCGGCAGGATGCCGCGCAGCATGTAGCGGTCGAATATGATCAGGTCGAACTCGTCGATCTTCTCGAGAAACAGTTCCTGCGTCGGGAAGGCGATCAGGCTGAGTTCGGTCACCGGCACGCCGTCCTGCTTTTCGGGCGGGCGCAGGATTGTGAAATGCACCAGATCGACCGCGCTGTCGGATTTCAGCAGGTTGCGCCAGGTCCGGGTGCCGGGATGCGGTTCGCCCGACACAAGGAGAACCCGGAGCCGGTCGCGCACGGCGTTGATCGCGACGACCGCGGCATTGTTCCGGTCGGTCAACTCGCCTTCGACAGCGGGTGTGGTGAACTGGACGACGTTCTGCCCGCCGTGTTCAAGCGTGATCGGCATCTCCAGATCGCGTCCGATCGGCACATCCAGAATCGTCGGCTCGGCGCCGTCTATCGAGATCGCGATCTGGGCCGTCTCGGCGCCCGGGGCGGCCCCGGTGTCTTCGATGCGCAGGCCGATCACCTGTTCTTCGCCGAGGATGGCGAAGGCGGGGGCGGTGGTAATCCGCAGCCGCCTGTCCCAATCGGAACCGCGCCCGGTGGTTAGCAAGTGGAGCGGCGCGGGCATGTCCGGCGCGGCGTCGAGATCATGCACCTGACCGTCGGAGATCAGCACGGCGCCCGCCACCCGATCGCGCGGCAGTTCGGCGAGCGCCTGGGCCAGCGCCGTCATCGCGAGGCTGCCGCGATTGTCTTCGCCGTCGCCGAACCGGGTGACGCGCAGATCGAGCCCGCGCGACGCAGCGTCCCGCTCCAGCGCGGCGAGGGCGGTTTCGGCCTGGGTACCGCGGTCGCTCAATCCCTGTGAGGCGCTTTCGTCCACCACGGCGAGCAGGATGTCGCCCAGCGGGTCACGGTCTTCGGATTGCAGCGAGGGGCCAGCGAGGGCGATGAGCAGGGCGAGACCGGCAAGCGCGCGCAACGCCCAGCCGCGCAAGCCGCGCCAGAGAGCAACGGCAATCAGTCCGGCGAGACCCGCGGCCGCGCTCCAGAGCACCGGCCAGGGGAAGGCGGGATCGAAGATGATCGACGACGCGCTCATTGGCCGAGCCTCTCGAGCAGAGCCGGCACATGCACCTGATCGGATTTGTAGTTGCCGGTCAGCACGTGCATCACCAAGTTCACGCCAAAACGATAGGCCATCTCGCGTTGCCGCTCGCCGGCGAAGCCGCGGCCAACCGGGAACATCGGCTCTCCACGGTCATCGACAGCCCAGGCCGAGGCCCAGTCGTTGCCGCCGATCACAACCGGGGTGACGCCATCGTTGAGATTGCGAAACGGCATACCCTCGGCGCGTTCGGCATCGGGCGGTGCGGCCTCGACCCAGACATCCCGGCCGGCGTGGCGGCCGGGGAAATCGCCCAGCAGGTAGAAGGCGCGGGTGAGTACGTGGTCTTCCGGCACCGGTTCGAGCGGAGGGATATCGAGCGGGCGCGCGAGGCTCCGCAGACGGGCGCCTTCGGGCGTTGCGCCAGAGCCGAACCCGGCGATGTTGGCGTCGCGGGTGTCGAACAGGATCATACCGCCGGCGCGTAGATAGGCGTTGAGCTTGACATAGGCCGCGTCGGACGGTGACGGCTGTCCGGCGGTGACGGGCCAGTAGATCAGCGGGAAGACGGCGAACTCGTCGGTCTCCAGATCCAATCCCGTTGGCGGCGACGGCTCGACGGAAGACCGCATGAAAATCTGGTTGGAAAGCCCGCGCAGGCCGGCCTGCGACACCTGGTCGATCGTGCGATCCCCGGTGATGACATAGGCCAGCGTGACGTTTTCGGCCCCGGTGAGAACCGCGGTATCATCGACGGCCTGCGCCGCGGCAACGTCGGGCAAGGTCGCAAGCGCGATGAGTGCAAGGGACGCCGTGGCGCCTTTCGAGGCTCGCGCAAGCCGGCCAGACAGGGCCAATGAGGCAACGAGATCGATTGCGAGCAGGCCGAGGGCCAGGAGAAGCAGCCAGCCCGAGAGATCGCGCTCGGTGCGTTCGCCGCGCCACTCCGGGGCGACGTTCGCGGGCCAGTCGGCTGCGACAAGCTTGCTGTCGGCCGCCAGCACATTGACCGCGATCATGCGCGACTGGGCCCGGTAGAGCCCGGGGCGCAGCTCCTGCCCCGCAGGCCCGGCGAGGGCTTCGCCGGGGAGGCCCGGGCGGTCGCCCGCGTCATCGAGCGTACCGAAGCCGTCAAGCAGGCGGTCGGGCACCCAGGTGGTGCCGGCGAGGTCGCCCCGGTCGGGCGTGCCGGCCCGCGTCGAGACGGCGAGACGTTCGAGCATCTGCACAAAGAGGCCGGAGAGCGGCAGGGTTGTCCACTCCGCATTGGCCGTGGTGTGCATGAGCACGATCTGTCCGTCGCCCAGCGGTTTTCGTGTCACCAGCGGTGTGCCGTCGGCAAGCGCGGCGATGGTGCGATTTGCGAGATCCGGCCCGGGTTCGGCCAGGATCTGCGAGGAGACGGTGACGTCCTCCGGGATGGCGAGGCCATAGAACGGCGAGCTTTCCGGAAACGGAGCAAGGGCGCGCGGTGCGCCCCAGCTCATCGCGCCGCCCACCGTGCGCCCGCCCGCGCGAAGGCGCACGGGCAGGAGGGCATCGTCGCTGCCCGAACCGAGATCCGTGGCGGCCATCCGAGGCCCCGCGAAGCGCAACAACAGGCCACCCTCGGCAACCCAGGTCTGCAATGCCTCGGCGCCGGCCGGCGCCAGTGCGGCGACATCGGCGAGGATCACAACATCCGGGCCGGTGGCGACGAGATCGCTGAGCGGACCCTCGAGAACCTCGGCGGTGGGCTCCAGGGCTTCACGCAGGTAGTGCAGCGGCGAAAGCAGTTCGAGCCCCTCGCGTCCGGCTGTGGCCTCGACGAGCGCGACCTTGCGGCGGCGCAGGGAATCGTCGGCAAGGGTCACGGCACCGGCAGATCGAACGCCGTCGATCTGGAAACGGGCAATGCGGTTTCGTAGTTCGGGCGGCAAGGACAATTCGATCGTGGCCGCTGTCGCGCCGGCCTCGAACGTGAGACTTGCCCGCACCAGATCGCGTTCCACGCCGGCCGGGTCGGGGCCAATGCCAACAACCGAGAGCTCCGCCTCCGGTCCCGCTGATGAGCGCAGCGCCGAAACCCGGACGAGGCCATTCTCGATCCGGGCCGGTAGAAGGCCGATCCGAGCCCCCGGCGGTTCGAGAACGGTCAGTTTACCGAGTTCCGGCAGCCGCCGGGCCAGCGCGGCACGGTTTGCGCTGTCGAGCCCGTCCGAGAGCCAGAGGGTCTCAAACGTGCCCTCGAGGCTTTGCGCCCAGGTGAGTGCCTCGTCGTGGGGGATGGACCAGGGTTGCGGCGTGATCCCCGCGAGAACGGAGGCGATGTCGCCGGCCGCGCGCAAGGGCAATTCTCCCGGCGCCGGTGGGGCCGACGCGCGCACGAGTGCCGCCTGCCGCCCGGCGGTCTCGGCGGCTTTGAGGGCGGTGCCGAGGGCTTCGAGGCGCGGTTTCCAGTCCGTGGCCGCGGCCCAACTGTCATCGACGAGTACGAGGAGCGGGCCGCTGCCCGGGCTGCGCGCCTCAGGGTTTAAGACGGGTCCCGCGAATCCGAGGATCATCGCAGAAACGGCAAGCAGACGCAGGAGCAGCAACCACCACGGGGTGCGCTCGGTTTCGTGATCGCGGTCGTCGAGGCCAAGCAGCAGGCTGACCCCGGGAAACGCCCGTCGGATCGGCGCCGGCGGCACGGCGCGCAGCAGCCACCACAACGCGGGCAGGGCCGCGAGGGCGAGAAGCAGCCAGGGGGCGGTGAAGCCGATGGGACCGATCGCAAACATCAGATCCGGCCCTCCAGCGCCCGGTAGAGCCAGAGCAGCGCGGAGGTGGGCGCATCGGTGGTGTGGTGCAGATGGTATTGCCAGCCGGTACGACGCGCGAGCGCCTCAAGCTCGGCCTTTCGCGCGGCGAGGCGATCCAGATAGCGGCTGCGCAGATCGCCGGCCTGTCGGGTTTCGTATTCGACACTGCCACCCATCGAGTGGAAGACGGTGCGCCCGTCGAAGGGGAAGGCCTCCTCGGCCGGGTCGAGCACCTGAAGCAGAACGCCGCTCACCCCCTTGTCGGCCGCGCCGGCGAGCGCCGTTTCGACCGGCGCGATCGGACCGAGGAAATCGGAAACGAACACGGCGCGCGAGTGCCGGGGCAGGGTGGTGGTGATCGGCACGCCGTAGTCCGGTGCCGTGGATTCGGCCAACGTGGCGGCAATGCGTTCGAGCTGGAGCGAGCCGCGCATCGGCGGGGCGTTCAGATCGGTCAAACCGACGCGTTCGCCGCCATTGACCAGCAGCACCGCCGCCGCGAGGGCAACGAGCGCGGCGCGTATGGCCTTGGTGTCACCGCCCTTGGTAGAGGCGAACTGCATCGATGCCGCGCGGTCGACCCAGAACACAACGGCCTGCGCGGCCTGCCATTCCTTCTCCTGGACGAAATGCTGATCCGAGCGCGCGGAGCGGCGCCAATCAATGGCCCGTGCCGGGTCGCCCGGTTGCGCGGAGCGGAATTGCCAGAACGCATCGCCGAGACCGGGACGTCGCCGTCCGTGTTCGCCGAGAACGATGCCGGAAGCCAGATGCCGGGCGCGTGCCAGCAGCGGCGGCAGCGGATCGGCAAGCGCCTCGGCGCGGGGACGCAGCGTGCTCACGGCGCCACGGCCGTGGGGCCGTGCCCCCCGGATCCTGAATGAGCGCGCGCGCGCGGCTGCGGACCCGTCACGCGTTTCCGAATCCGGAAACGCCCACAGGGTCCAGGCTGTATCGGCCAAGGTGAAGGTGCATGCCGGCGCATCGGATCAGGCAGCGGCCTCGGACGTGCCAAGCCCCGTAACGACCCTGTCAATGATGCCTGCAAGGCTCTCGCCGCGGGCACGGGCGGCATAGCTGAGCGCCATGCGGTGGATCAGCACCGGGCGGGCGAGCGCGATAACGTCGTCCGGGCCCGGTGCAAGCCGGCCCGTCAGCAGCGCCCGGGCGCGCACCAGCAGCATCAGGGCTTGTGCCGCTCGCGGGCCGGGGCCCCAGGCAACGGCATCCCGCACGAACTCTGGTGCGCTTTCGTCATCCGGACGGCAGATGCGGACCAGATCGAGGATCATGTCGACGACCGAATCTCCCACCGGCATGCGGCGCAGCACGGATTGCGCCGCAATCAAGTCGGCGGTGGTGAACACCGGGTCCACCTCGGCCTCGCTGGCCCCTGTCGTGGCGAGCAGGATGTCGCGTTCGGCGGCGCGGTCGGGGTAGTCGACATCGATTTGCAGAAGGAAGCGGTCAAGCTGGGCCTCGGGCAGGGGATAGGTGCCCTCCTGCTCGAGCGGGTTCTGCGTGGCGAGCACGTGGAAGGGCGCCTCGAGCTTGTGGGCGTGCCCCGCCACGGTCACCTCCTGTTCCTGCATCGCCTGCAAGAGCGCTGACTGGGTACGCGGCGAGGCGCGGTTGATCTCGTCGGCCAGCAACAGCTGGCAGAAGATCGGGCCGGGCAGGAACCGGAACGCGCGGCTGCCGTCAGGGGCCTCTTCCAGCACCTCCGAACCGAGGATGTCGGCGGGCATCAGGTCTGGCGTGAACTGCACCCGACCGCCGTGCACGCCCATCACCGTCGCCAGCGTGTCGACGAGGCGGGTCTTGCCGAGCCCGGGCAGGCCGATCAGCAGCGCGTGGCCACCCGCCAGCATGGCGGACAGGGTCAGGTCCACCACCTCGTCCTGGCCCATGATGCGGCGCGCGACCATCTCGCGGGCCCGGCCGAGTTTTTCGCCCAGGGCCTCGATTTCGGCCACCAAGTCCTCTGCCTTGTCCATGACCTGCCTCCTTGCAATACTTGTGGGCCATTAAAGGCTACCCGGAGGCAAGTCTCAAATGACAAAACCGACAGGGGGAGGGAATCGGGCGCCTTCCGCCGAAAGCCTCGCCAGCGCGGCGAAAAAAGCGGCGAAAAAAGGCCCGCCGCCGGTGCATCTGTGGACCCCGCCATTCTGCGGCGATCTCGACATCCGGATCGCGCGTGACGGCACCTGGTTCTATCTCGGCACGCCGATCGGGCGTCACGAGTTGGTGAAGCTGTTTGCCTCGATCATCCGCAAGGACGGCGACGACTACTTTCTGGTCACGCCCGTCGAAAAGGTTGGCATCGTCGTGGACGATGCCCCGTTCGTGGCGGTGGACTTCAGTGCGACCGGTGAGGGGCGCGATGCGACGCTCACCTTCACCACCAACGTGGACGACAGCGTCGAGGCCGGGCCGGACCATCCGATCCGCGTTCATCGGGATCCGGAGACGGGGGAGCCGGCCCCTTACGTTCTGGTGCGCGCAAACCTGGAGGCGCTGATCGACCGCAAGAGCTTCTATCGCCTCGTCGATCTTGGATCGCACGCGCCCCACAACGGCGAAAACTGGTTCGGCGTCTGGTCGGGGGGGATGTTCTTTCCGATCATCCCGAGCGCCGATTTGCCCGACTGATTCCGCAGGCCGCCCATGCCCAGATTCGCCGCCAACCTGACCTTGCTGTTTCGCGAGTTGCCGTTTCTCGATCGCTTCGAGGCGGCGGCGGAGGCCGGGTTCACCGGCGTCGAGGTGCTGTTTCCCTATGACGACGCAGCGGGCGAGATCACCCGGCGGCTGCGCGCTCACGGGTTGAAGATGGTTCTCATCAACGCGCCGCCGCCGAACTGGGCCGGGGGCGAGCGTGGGTTTGCCGCGGTTCCCGGCGGCGAGGCGCGGTTCCGCCACGATTTCAAACGCGCGATGCGCTTTGCCGAGGCGCTGGGTGCGCTTCATCTCCATATCATGGCGGGGAAAGCGGAGGGCACGGCGGCGCGGCAGGTGTTCGTCGACAACCTCCGCTGGGCAGCCGAGCATGCGCCGACGCAGAGCCTCACCATCGAGCCGATCAATCCCTTAGACATGCCGGGCTACTTCCTGAACGACTTCGACCAAGCGGCTGAGATCCTCGACGAGGTAGGCGCTTCGAACGTGAACCTGCAATTCGACATGTATCACGCCCAGATGATCACCGGCGACGGCATGGCGGTGTGGGAAAGACACGGCCGCCGTGCCCGTCACATCCAGGTTGGCGGCTATCCCGGTCGGCACGAGCCAGTCGCTGGCGAGATCGACTACCCCGCCTTCTTTGCTCGGCTCGATGCCGAGGGCTACGCTGGCTGGGTATCGGGAGAATACAATCCGGCCGGGCGCACCGAGGATGGTCTCGGGTGGATAAGGGGTGGTGCCTGAATTGGCTTGTGTTTTCTTCAATAGCCCCTGGCTGATCTTTGTCGCGCTCGCTGTGATCTTTGCCTACCACGGCTGGCGGTTTCGCGATCCCGCCTACCGCACTGCCTTGCGAAGAGTATTGTCATTTGAGGATCCCCTACAGTTGGAGTTCCATTCGAAATACCCAGGTGGGCTTTGGCTGTTTGCGGTGCTTGCCGGCGTGATCTTCGCTGGCGTGATGCTGTGCGATCCTGCAGCGCAATGAAGCGATTGGGCGTTTGGGTACGGGCGTTTGGGCGTTTTTCCGATGAAACTCGGTTTGGGTGTCGCTTTTTCGTGGGTTCCATGATCGGATTTCGGCTGCGAAAACTTGACACAGCGCAAATTCAGGTTCTCGCGTCCCATGCTATGACGGCCGAACAAGCGCGAACAGGAGAACATCATGTGTCTTGGGATTCCCGGGCAGATCGTCGAGATCACCGATACTGACAGGATGACAGCCATGGCCGATGTGTCGGGCGTGAAGCGGGAGGTCAACGTGGCCTGCATCGCGGAGACCGATCCGGCCGAGCTTGTCGGGCGCTGGGCGCTGATACACGTGGGTTTTGCGATGGCACTGATCGACGAGGACGAAGCGGCGGCCACGTTGAAGGCGCTGGAGCATCTCGGCGAGGCGCAGGAAACGCTCGAGCAGATCCGCGAAGGCGCCGAGGCGCTGTCATGAGATATGTCGAGGAGTTCCGCGATCCCGTGGCCGCGAAGGCGCTGATCGCACGTATTGCCGAAGTCACCGATGAAATCGGGGCCACGAAAGAAAGCCCGGTGCGGATGATGGAGATCTGCGGCGGCCACACCCATGCGATCTTCCGCTACGGGCTGGACCGGTTGGTGCACGAGGGCATCGAGTTCATCCACGGCCCCGGCTGCCCGGTCTGCGTGCTGCCGATGGGCCGGGTCGACGAGGCGGTTGAGATCGCCGAGAAACCCGGCGTGATCTTTACCAGTTTCGGCGACGCGATGCGGGTGCCCGGCACGAAGAAGTCGCTCTTGCAGGCCAAGGCCGAGGGGGCGGATATCCGCACGGTCTATTCGCCCCTCGACGCGCTGGAACTGGCCCGGCGCCATCCCGACCGCGAGGTGGTGTTCTTCGGGCTGGGGTTCGAGACAACCACGCCCTCGACGGCGCTCACCATCCAGCAGGCGGCGCGGGAAGGGGTGGAGAATTTCTCGATCTTCTGCAACCACATCACCGTGCCGCCGCCGATCAAGGCGCTGCTCGACGATCCGCACATGCTGCTCGACGGCTTCATCGGGCCGGGGCACGTGAGCATGGTGATCGGGGTGCATCCCTACGACTTCATCTCCGACGAATACGGCAAGCCGATCACCGTGGCCGGGTTCGAGCCCACCGATTTGCTGCAATCGGTGCTGATGGTGCTCGAACAGATCCGCGACGGCCGGGCCGAGGTTGAAAACCAGTATGGCCGGGTGGTGCCGGAGCACGGCAACCCGGTGAGCCTCGCGGCGATTGCCGACGTTTACGAGGAACGACCGAGCTTCGCCTGGCGGGGACTGGGCGAGATCGACCGGTCGGGGCTCTCGATCCGCGAGAAATATGCGAAATGGGACGCCGAGGCGCGCTTCGGCATCGGCTACGGGGCCGCCCGCGCCCGCGAGGTGGCCGAGCCCGAAGGCACCGAGTGCGCCGCGGTGATGACCGGCAAGATCAAGCCCACCGGCTGCCCGATGTTCGGCACGCAATGTTCGCCCGAAACCCCGATGGGGGCGCTCATGGTTTCCTCCGAGGGCGCCTGCGCGGCCTATTACCAATACGGCGGACGCCGCAGCCCGGAGGCGGCGGAATGACCCTGCGCGGCGACCGGGTCACGCTGGCCCACGGCGGCGGCGGCAGCGCCATGCGCGACCTGATCGAGGAGGTTTTCACCGGCGCCTTCGAACCCGACAGCATGGAAGACCAGGCCCGGCTCGAGGCCGGCGCGTTGGCCGAGCCCGGCGCGCGGCTGGCGTTTACCACCGACAGTTTCGTGGTCAGCCCGGTGGAGTTTCCCGGTGGCAACATCGGCAGCCTCGCAGTCAACGGCACGGTGAACGATCTCGCCGTCGGCGGGGCTACGCCGCTCTGGCTCGCGGCCGCGTTCATCATCGAGGAGGGCACCGAGATCGCACTGCTACGCCGGGTGGTCGAGACGATGAAGGCCGAGGCCGACAGGGCCGGCGTGCGGATCGTCACCGGCGACACCAAGGTGGTCGGGCGCGGCGCGGCCGACACCGTGTTCGTCACCACCTCGGGCGTCGGTGTGATCCCGCCCGGGCGCGACATCGCGGCCACGCATATCCGCCCCGGCGACGTGGCGATCGTGAACGGCGTGCTGGGTGACCACGGCGCCTGCATCCTCGCCGCACGGGGCGATCTGGCACTGTCGTCCGACCTCGAAAGCGATTGCGCGGGGCTTGGCCATATCATGGCCGCGGTGCTCGCCGCCGCTCCCAATACCCGCGCGGCACGTGACTGCACCCGCGGCGGTTTGGCCTCGGCCCTCAACGAGATGGCGGAAGCCGCGGGCGTGGGCATAGAGATCGAGGAAACCGCGCTGCCTCTGCGCGCCGAGGTCAAGGGCACTTGCGAAATCCTCGGGCTCGATCCGCTCTACCTCGCCAACGAGGGCCGGCTCGTGGTGTTCGTGCCGGAAGCCGAGGTCGACGCGGCCCTTGCCGCAATGCGCGCTCTGGAACACGGCGAAGGTGCCACGATCATCGGGCGTGCGACCGAAGGCCCGGCCGGGCAGGTCACGATGCGTACCCTGTTCGGCGGCAGCCGCATCGTCGACATGCTGGTGGGCGAACAACTGCCGCGGATCTGCTGAGGCAGGCACGGTCGCGCATGGCGGACCGTCGCGGGCCGGGCAACGGTGGCCGGTCGTCCAATCGAACGAAGCCCCACGGTGGCAAGTGAAAAACTGGACGGGTGGCGCCCCGCCGCCTACCATCGTGCTCTTTGGGACCGGTGGGGCGGAGGCGGTGTCATGTTGATCTTGCGGGGCATTCTGGGAGGGCTTGCGCAAGTGGCCCTGATCGCGGCGCTCCTTGTCATTCCAGCGGGACTGGTGGCGGGGGAATGGCTATGGCCGCGGGCTTGGCAGTTCATCGGCGTTTATTCCGCCGCTCTCCTCATCGCCATCGTGTTCTTCGCGTGGCGGGCGCCGGCGAGCCTGGCGGCGCGGCTACGACCGCCGGCCACGGCGGCCCAGCCGCTGGCCAACAAATTCGCGACCTTTGCGCTGCTCGCGTCGATGGGCCTGTTCTTCGTGTTCATTCCGCTCGATGTCTTCTCGTGGCAGATCCTTGCGCCGACATCCGGACCGGTGTCGATGTTCGGCGCGGTTCTGGCCGCGCTCGGCTTCGGCGTGGTCATCTGGGTGTTCTGGGAGAACCGTTTTGCAATCCCGGTTGTCGAGGACCAGAGCCAGAACGGCCAACGGCTTGTCGACACCGGGCCCTACGCGGTGGTGCGCCACCCGTTCTACGCCGGGAACAAGCTGTTCATGGTGGGGATATGCCTGTTTTTGGGAAGCTGGGCCAGTGTCCCGATGATCCTCCTGGTGATCGCGATGAATGCGGTGCGGATCAGGATCGAAGAACGGATGCTGGTCGGAACGCTGGACGGCTATGAAGACTACCGCCGGCGTTGCCGGTTTCGCATGATTCCGGGCGTCTGGTAGCTGGCTGGGGGGTGCTTCTTCCGGGGACCCGATCGCGACGCGGGGAGCGGGGTGAATACCCAAGACCGCAAAAAAACCGACATCTTGCTGCGCCACGCATGCCCCAAACCGGCCCGAGCTTTCAATTCGCCGGTTTTCGGTGCGGGCCCGGGCCAAGCTCACCCCCGCCCGATGAAGGGCATCTTCGTCGCCATCACGGTCATGAACTGCACGTTGGCCTCGGGCGGCAATCCCGCCATGTAGACCACGGCGTCGACCACATCGGCCACGTCCATCGTTGGTGGCGTTGTCTCGCCCCTGGCAATCGCCGCATCAACGATGCCTTGCAGAAGATCTGTGCGCGCGTTGCCGATATCGATCTGCCCGCAGGCGATGTCGAACGGCCGGCCATCGAGCGAAATCGTCTTGGTGAGCCCGGTGATCGCGTGCTTGGTGGTGGTGTAGCACACCGAGCCCGCGCGGGGGCTTTCGGCCGAGATCGAGCCGTTGTTGATGATCCGCCCGCCCTGTGGCGCCTGCCGCCGCATCTGCGCGAACGCCGCGCGGGCGCAGTAGAACATCGCGTCGAGATTGACCGACCGTGCAGCCTGCCAGTCTTCGAGCGGGATCTCGTCGATCGGCGCGGCCGACGTGAAGACCCCGGCATTGTTGAACAACACGTCGAGCCGGCCCGCGCTTGTCGAGAACGCCTCGAAGGCGCGTGCGACGGCAGCCGGATCGGTCACGTCGGCGGGGAGAACCACAGCGGTCTCGCGCCCGGCCGCAACCTGGTCGAGGAGCGCGCGGCGGCGCGCGATGAGACCCACGGTCCAGCCATCGTCAAGGAAGCGTTCGGCAACGGCCCGACCAATGCCCGAGCTTGCGCCCGTCACCAGAATGCTAGGTGTCATCGTGCTGAGCCTCCAGGGTCAGCGGGGCAGGAGCCGCGGCGAGATCTGCCGTGCCCAGTTGCCGCACCGGACGGGCCAGCGCGTAGCGGGTCACCCAGTGCAGGCGCGTCTCGGCGCGGGTGATGGCGACATAGGCGAGCCGCTTCCAAAGCGGGATCCCGGCCTCGACCCGGCCCGACCACGCCGCGGCGCCGATGTCAGGGGCAAACACCTGTACTTCGGGCCATTGCGAGCCCTGCGCCTTGTGGATGGTTACGGCCGCGCCGTGCAGGAAGGCGGCCCCCATCGTTGCGGCGAAGGGGATGAACGGTTCTGCCTCGTCCGGCTTTTCGATTTTCACGATCGAGGCCACCGAAAGCCGGGGGTCCTCGGCCCCGAAGACGTGCAGCCGTGAGAATCCCGGCTTTCGCCCGGGCCCAAGATAGACCACCTGTGCCCCCTTGATCAGCCCCTTGGCCTCCAGTTCGATCCGCCGTTTCCGGTGCTTGAGCGGCAGCTCGATCCCGTCGCAGATCAGCGGTTCGCCGGGAATCAGTTCGTGCTCCGGTGCCCCATGTGCCGCACGGAACGCGGTAACCAGGCGAATACGGGTCTTGTTGCGCCAGACCAGTGCCGGCGAGCGGGCCATCAGATCGGCATTGACCCGCGGGGCCAGCACCACCCGGTCGTCGGCCCGCGCGGCGTCTTGCACCATGCGTTCGAATTCGTCGAAGCCGAGATCCGGATCACCCAGCGCATGGGCGAGATCGAGGATCGGGTTATCGGTTTCCTGCCGGTGGACCCGGTGCAACTCGCATTTGCGCGGGGCCGGGAACCCGTCGAACACCATCTCGCCCGACTGGCCGACGGGGGCGAGCTGGGCCGGGTCGCCGAACAGGACGAGGGCGGGGAAGATCTCCTGCAGATCCTCGAACTGTTTTTCGTCGAGCATCGAGCTTTCATCGACGAAGCCGATGTCGAGCGGGTCGTCGCGGCGCTTCCAGCCGGCGATGAAGTCGGAGCCGCGCAGACCTGCCGCGGCCAGGGCCCCGGGGATCGATTTCTGCGTTTGGTAGAATGCGTGGGCCCGATCCAGGGCGGCATCCGGCAGATCGGACACCTTCGGCCGCTCCCCCTGTCCGGCAAGCCATTCGGCAATGGCCTCGTATTCCGGGGCATAGACCGGGGTATAGAGAATGCGGTGGATCGTCGTGGCCGGCACCCCGCGGGCACGCAGAACCGAGGCCGCCTTGTTGGTCGGTGCGAGGATCGCGAGCGTGCGCCGGTCTTTGCGCCGCTTGCCCTCCCAATCGCCGGTGACGATATCGACACCCGCCTCGGCGACCGCCTTGGTGAGTTCAGCCAGCAGGAGGGTCTTTCCCGACCCTGCCTTGCCGACCACGGCCATTGCCCGGGCCTTGCCCTCGCTCATCGGTGTTGTGACGCCGGCGTCAATATCAACGCCCACGCCGCGCAGCATGTCAGCCACGCGGTCATGGGCCTCGGCCTGGTCTTCGGAAAAGGCAAACGCGGGCTCGGCGGTCATGCGGCGACCCTAGCCCGCCCCCCCGGCGGTGGCCAGCAGGTTCAACCGGCCTTCGCCAGCTCCGGCACCGGGCCGGTGCCTTGAGCCAGCGCATAGCGCAGCCAGCCGCGCGAGATTGCACGGCTCACGCCGACCCTGCCGAGCGTCGGTGCAAACGCGTCTTCCCGCATCGACCAGAGCCCGACCCCGATCGCGTCGCGCCCTTCGCCGCTGCGGCCCAGCACCTCCGGTTCCAGCCCCATCCGGGCGTAGATCCGTTCCATGCGGGCGTCGAAAACTCCGACGAAATGCTCCAGATGGAAGGCTGCCATGAGTTCTCCCGCACCAAGCGCGAGCGCGGCGGCCGCCCGGCGGTCGGCGCCCGGCGACAGGCAGAACCGGGTGCATTCCCAGATCAGTGGGCTCCGGATCGGTTCACCGTCGTTGAGCAAGGCGAAGTGGTCGTTGACCATCGTGCGCCCCGTGGTCGGCAGGAACCGCATCGAGCCGCCATGGCCGCCGTCGGCCTGCTCCCAGATCACGTAGAGCGGGTTCAGCGCGTCGTACTGGTCGCGTTCTTCCCCTGCCGCGTTAACTGTCACGTCCCAACCGAGCCGGTCGGCGAACTGATGCGCGCGGTCGCGAAACATCGTGCGCGAAAGCTTCGGGAACCGGTTCAGGTCGTTGCCGTAGAGATAGCGTAGCATGGGGGCCTCCTTGTCCGACGCTGCTCGGGCAAGGTGGCGCGCTCATGGTAAACACTTGCCGAACAAGCGTACGGTGGGGTTAACGAAAGATTGACGCGGCCGGACGGGGCAAGGCTGTTTCCAGACCCGGATCTGGCCTAGACAGGGGGCATTACACATCCGCATCCGGGGGGCACATGCAGTTTTCGATTGCCAGTTTCAACGTCAAGAATCTGATCGGCCCGGACAAGGAATACTACCGCTTCCAGAGCTATACCCCCGAGGAATACGCCTGGAAGCGCGACTGGACGGCCGATCAGCTTGTCGACCTTGATGCCGACGTGATCGGCTTTCAGGAGATTTTCGAAGAAGACGCCCTGCGCGACGTGGTGGAACTCGCCAGCCGGCGGGCCCGTGCCCTGAACGAGGCGGTGATTCCAGATCGTGGCAAGGCCTACCGGCGCAAGGTGATCTTCGAAAAGCTCGGGGTTTCGCCGTGGGACGACGCGTCGCTCGCCTTCGCGCCCAATGCCGCCGACGTGGGCGTGCCCGGCGAACGGCGGCCGGGCGTCGCCGTATTGTCACGTCTCGGGTTTTCCGGCGCGCCGGAGGTGATCCAGGACCTGCGATCGCCGGTCACGATCCCGTTCCAGGCGCTGCGCGGCATGGACCCGAACCTCGAGGGTGGGCAATACGTTCTGCGGCGATTGTCACGACCGATCCTGAAGGTGAAGATCCCGGTGGGCAACCATGTCGTTACCCTGTTCAACTGTCACCTGAAGTCGAAACTGGGAGAATACATTCGCCCAGAGGGCGCAGCCTTTGCGCCCGAAGAGGACCTGACCCGTTACGATCCGGTCGGGCGCGCACTTGGCAGCTTGCGCGCGGCGGTGCGCCGCATGGCCGAGGCCTGGGTCCTGCGGCGCGAAATCGTGTCAGAACTCGCAGCCGGTAACCCGGTGGTGGCGCTTGGCGATTTCAACGATGGCGAGCACGCGGTGAGCTCCGAGATCATCGCCGGCGAGGTTCCGTTCAAAAACTACGCCTGGATGTTGCGCCACGATGCCGAAAGCTATTCCGACCGCTACTCCGAGGAAGAGCACCTGGCGATTACCGAGGCCGTCGAACGGACGCGACTGCACTCTGCCGAGAAACTCTTCGTGCGCCGCAGCCTGCGCGACATGGTCTACACCTCTGCCTTCGCCGGGGTCTACGAGTCGATCGACCAGATCCTCCTGTCGCGCCATTTCCATCCCGAGTACGACAGGCGGATCGCAGACATGGACTATTTTTCCGTGTTGAACGATCACATCACCGATGGCGCGCATCCGGAAGCGCCCTACAACAAACTCGCTTCCGACCACGGCCAGATCAAGGCGCACCTGCGACTGCGTCGGGGGTGAGCCAAATGTGCGGCTGCGCCGCGCTCGATTGATTTGTGCTTGGGGGTTCCACCCCCAAACCCCCGGGAGTATTTCCGCCAAGTTGAAGGCCTCTGGGCTTGCCTTCGCCGGGGCTTGGGCGCAGCGTGATCGGTGAGGACTGCCCATGCCGCACGATCACGGCCATCACCACCATGTCTCGCCCGAAGCCGGCGATCGGGCGGTTGCTGCCGCAGTCGCGATAAACCTGGCGCTGAGCGTTGCAGAGATCATCGGTGGCCTGCTGTCGGGCTCGGTCGCGCTGATCGCCGATGCGGTACACAACCTTTCGGATGCCACCGCGCTTGCGATAGCCTGGGGCGCACGCCGGATTGCGCGGCGCCCGACCGACGCGACGATGACCTTCGGCTACAAGCGGGCCGAACTGGTGGCGGCGCTGATCAACTACACCGCGCTGATCATGATCGGTCTCTACCTGGTCTGGGAGGCGGTCGAGCGTTTCGTCGCGCCGCGCCCGATCGAGGGGAGCCTGGTGATCGCGGTTGCCGGGGTGGCCCTGTTCGTCGACGCGGTCACGGCCTGGCTGACCTTCCGGCTGTCGAAGGAGAGCCTGAACATCCGCGCCGCTTTCCTGCACAACCTCGCCGACGCGCTGGGATCGGTCGCGGTGATCGCGGTCGGGATCATGGTGATGCTTTATGGCTGGCACCTGGCCGATCCGATCGTCACCCTTGGGATCGCCACCTACATCCTGGCGATGGCGTTGCGCGAGATCCGGGCGGTGGTGCGCATCCTGATGCTCGGCAGTCCGCCCGAGATCGCGCCGGGGGCGGTTCTGCGCGCGATGGAAGCGGTGGAGGGTGTTGAGAACGTCCACCATCTGCATCTGTGGCAGATCTCGGAAGCGACGGTCTCGCTCGAAGCGCATGTCGTGACGGCCGCGCGCGATGTTGCGGAGGTTGCCAAGGTCAAGGCGGAGATCCGGGAGATGCTGGGCGCCCAATTCGGGATTCACCACGTCACGCTCGACACCGAAACGCGCGGCGACGACTGCCGGGATGCCGGGCAGAGGATCGGACGGGCCGGCTGAGGCGGAATGAAGACCGGGTGTCAGGTTTTTCGCGGTTTTGCCCGCAGCGTCGGATCGGCCGTGCGCGGATCCTCCGGCCAGGGATGTTTGGGGTAGCGTCCGCGCATGTCCTTGCGCACCTCGGCGTAGCTCGTGTTCCAGAACGCCGGGAGATCGGCGGTGGTCTGCACCGGCCGGCCGGCTGGGGAGAGCAGCGTCACCCGCATCGGTGTGGAACCGACCCGGGGATGTGCGGTGACGCCGAACATCTCCTGCAGGCGCACCGCGATCTCCGGGGCCGCGCCAGAGTAGTCGATCGGAACGTTCCGGCCGAGCGGCGTGGTGAAATGTGCCGGCGCGGTTTGGTCGAGGTACTGCATCTGGTTCCAGTCGAGCCGGGCCCGCAACGCCGCGAGAATGTCGAATCGCTTCCAGTCCTCGGCACTGCGCACGCCGGCGAGGTGCGGCAGGAGCCAGGCCTCCAGGTCAGACAGAAGCGCTGCCTCGGTCATTTCCGGCAGATCGGGCTGGCTGGCCCGCAGCAACTCGACGCGCGCCATGAACCGCCGCGCCGCATCGGACGGAGCAAGCCCGAGCTGACGCACGCCGTCGAGCATGGCGCGCGCCACCATTTCGGGGCCGGCCTCGCGCCAGACCCGGTCATCCAGGACCAGCGCCCCGAACCGTTCCTGTTCGCGCGCTAGGACACGGCTTTCGCGCCGCGACCAGCGGCAGAGCTTGTGCCACCGGATAGTGTCGCCGTGCACATCCCGAAGTTCCGCCTCGCCTATCGCCGTTGCCATGCGCACACGGGCCTCGCGCGGGTTGCCATCTGTATCGGTGACGACGATCAGGCGCTGGCCGGCGAGCGGATCGGCCTCGTCGATCATCGCCCCCTTGCCGCCCGAGAGCACATAGCGCGGGGTATTTCCCGGGCGGCGCAGCCCGACCCTGTCGGGATAAGCGAGCGCCGCCATCTGACCCGGGCTCAGCCCGGGGCCGCCGGCCACGAGCTTGGTCAGGCGCTTCGCCTCGGCCCGGATGCGCTCGACCGCGCCACGATTGGCCTCGATGCCATGATCGTTGCGCACCAACGCGGGATCGGCAATCGCGGACAGGCGGAGCACCAGATCAACCGGTGCGCTGCGCGGCAAGGGATCGCGCTCCTGCATCAGCGCGGCGAGCGGCGCGGCCTGCGGACCGGCGAGGACCAGCATGTGGCCGAGGCGCGGGTGCAGGGGCAGTCGCGCCAGTTTTTGCCCATGTGCGGTGATCCGGCCGTCATCGTTGAGCGCCCCGAGCGCGCGTAACAATGTCCGGGCCTCGGTCAGCACGCCCGGGTTGGGCGGTGTGAGAAAGGCGAGCCCGGCCCCGTCGCCAGCGCCCCAAAGCGCCAGTTCCAGCGCGAGCGGGGCCAGATCCGCCACCTCGATTTCGGCGGGGGGATAGGCCGGCAGGGCGCCCTCTTCCCCCTTCGTCCACATCCGGTAGCAAGTGCCCGCCGCCACGCGGCCGGCCCGACCGCGGCGCTGTTCGGCCTCGGCCTTCGATACCCGCTCTGTCACCAGGCGGCTCATGCCTGAGCCGGGATCGAACCGCGCACGCCGCGCGCGGCCGGTGTCGACCACCACGCGGACATCCTCGATGGTGAGCGAGGTTTCCGCGATTGCAGTGGCGAGCACGATCTTGCGCTG
>Ga0180436_10001760_pt1 | contig 20959 bp, 16 predicted proteins | sample SS_ome_2_FD_132434 | JGI IMG/M metagenome (GOLD analysis project Ga0180436, IMG submission 132434) | Hypersaline lake sediment archaeal communities from the Salton Sea, California, USA - SS_3_S_2 metaG | ecosystem: Environmental > Aquatic > Non-marine Saline and Alkaline > Hypersaline >...
CAGTACAAATTCCTGGTTGCGGCCGCCCTTGCCGTTTCCCTGCAGCGTAACCGTGGTCTCGCCACCTGACAACAAACAGGCCGGCGGTTTGGCCGGATGGCCGGATTGCAGGATTTCTTTAATTACAGCGGCATGAAACTCAGCCGCATCCCGGGTTTCACCGGTTAACTGGGAAGACAACATAACAGCCTGGTAGCCGAGGGACTCGGCCTTTTTCTGAGCGGCAACCAGCGCCTGCAGATTGTTGCCGATGATAAAATGCTCGGCCAATCCAAAAGCGGGATGATCGGATTTCGGCGTTTCTTCAACTTGGCCGGCAACACCGGCGGTCAGATGGTACCGAACGGCGGACGGTAATTTAGCCGCGAGCTCATATTTGTTTATGATTTCCAGACAGTCCTGGAATGTACCGGAATCCGGGACTGTGGGCCCCGAAGCAATGATATCCAGGTCATCACCGACCACATCCGACAAGATCAGGGCAACCGTTCGGGCCGGATAGGCTGAAAGGGCCAGGCGACCGCCCTTTATTTGCGAGAGATGCTTCCGCAAGGTATTGATTTCGTGGATGCCGGCGCCACAGGCCAGAAGGATCTGGCTGGTCAGTTGTTTATCGGCCAAGGTCAATCCTGTGCTGGGCTCGGGCATCAGTGCGGAACCGCCGCCGGAGATCAAAAACAGGACGAGATCGTTTGCCCCGGCATTTTCACACAGCTTCCGGATTTGACGGGCGCCTTTTTGGCCCTGCCGGTCCGGTATGGGATGCCCGGCTTCCACCAGGGATATTCGCGAAAGATTCGCACCATGACCGTATTTAACGATAATGCAGCCGGCGGTGATACGGTCTGTGAGTATGTCCTCCATGGCTGCCGCCATGGCCCCGGAGGCCTTACCCGCGCCAACGATAAACAGCCGATCGAATTCGGACAGATCCCAGTGGCTATCGCAGATGGTGAGTCGATCTTTTGTCAGTTTGACATTTTTTTTTACCGCAGCCACCGGATCGACAGCCTTGAGACCGGCCTGAAAGATCTCATGGGCGTCCTGGCGCATTTGTTGAAGCAATGACGGGGACATAATATTAAACTTCAAAATCGAACAACAAACATCGAACATTCAACATCGATAGACTCGGAAAAAGTCAGAAAAATAGCAATATTCAAATTTCACTCCTAATAATTACAAAAGGTTATAGAAACGAAATTTGAGAGTTTGACTTTTTACGAGTACATCAATGTTCGATGTTGGACGTTCCTTTTTTGGTATAGGCGGATTGTTACCGGTAAGCGTTTCCATCAACCCAATGAACTCAACAAACTCAATGAACCCAATAAACCAGGGCTCAAGTGAGAATCTCGATAATCGCCTTCATAAAGGCCGGTAAATCATCCGGTGTTCTGCTGGTCACCAGGTTGCCGTCCACAACCACCTCCTGATCCACCCAATTGGCTCCGGCGTGCACCAGATCATCTTTGATGGCAAAAAATGAAGTGACGGTTCTACCTTGAAGTATATCGGCCGAGGCCAGCATCCATCCGGCATGACAGATGGCGGCCACCAGTTTATTATTCTGGTGCATGTCTTTGACCAGGTCGACCATGGATACATGTCGTCGCATCATATCCGGTGCATAGCCGCCCGGAATGACCAGGCCGTCAAAGTCAGCGGCACTTACATCGGCGGCACTCACGTCTGCGCGGCATTCTGTGGCCGGTTTGCCCGTAAATACGTCGGTTCTGCCGGACCCCACCACCACGACTTCAGCACCGGCTTCTTTCAAACGATAGTAGGGATACCAGAATTCAAATACATTGAACATGTCTTCTATCAAGATGGCGATTTTTTTATTTTCAAGCATGTTTCATCTCCTAAAAACAAATCGCTACGCGATTTGTTTTATTAAAGCTGCGCTATATCAGCGCAGAGCTGGTTTTTGATTTAAGGTTCTTCTCCAATTTCGACAAAGTTTACACAGCAGCGATATTTTATGTATGGTGGCTATCAATGTCAACAAATCCAAAGCTGGTATTTTATATCTGAATTGTACAATGTTTGCGGCGCAGCCGCCCCATAAAGAAATTGCGGTGATTTAACGTAAAATGACTAAAATATTTAAAAAAAAAGGAATTTCGAATCTTCTGAGCCTGAAATATCCAATTTTAGCAATTTCTTTATTTCCATTCAATCCGAGGCGGCAAGCGCTCCGGAAGTCGATAATATTTAGGCTTGGTGTAGCCGATCATCATGGGGTAAAAATAGGGAACATCCTCGGGAATGCCTACAGCCACTTTGATTTCAGGTCGTGACTTCATAGCGCCAAGCAACAGACCTGCCCAGCAGGTGCCCAGACCAAAGGTTGGTGCAAGCAGATCCAGATAGGTCAGGGCTATAGTTAAATCCACCATTCCGTTGTTGGCTTCCCTGGGTGCCGAGGCAACGATTAATCCGGGTGCATGCCGTAAGACGGCATCGTAGCCGCGATCCCATGCCGCGGCCAAGGTCGGCATATAGGGTGCGTTGGCCGGTTGGGGGTCTTTGGCCAAAACCGCCTTGACCCAATCAATGACTTTTGCGGCAATGGTTTGAATTTGATCCGCATCCGTGTGAACAGTCCAGTTCAGCGTCTGTGAATTGCTACCCGTAGGGGCATAACGGGCGATTTCTATCAGTTGTTGAATCACATCTTTTTCGACAGGCTTATCTTTAAACTTACGGATCGAACGACGCGATCGCAGAAATTGGATGGCTTGCTCGGAGGTAATCTTGAGTTCCTTTTGTATCGGCACACATGTCTCCAGCGTTACATCCTTGTGGCTCAGGGCTTGATGCGGACAGACGGCGATACAGTGCCCGCAGCGCAAGCAGGTCAATTCTCCGCCGTTTACAAGGCGGGGACCTTGCTGTTGATCTACTTTGATAATTGCCGTGGGACAATCGGCTGCACAAATTCCGTCTTTTTTACATTTTTCCTGATCGACAATTAGTAGACTCATTAACGTTTTCCTTTCTAAATTTATTATATTAATGGATTAAGCTTTGATCGATCGAGGCTGTTTGTCGTGTTCATTGAGTTGGTTGTGTTTATTGAGTTTAAACTGCCATAAGGCTGGGATGCCAGGATGCTTGGACGCTGCTCAAAGCGTGAAGCGCAACACGCAACCCGCAACCCGCATCCCGAAACCCGTAACGCGTTTGATTCTCAAAGTAAGATTCGATTTCGCGGCGAACGGCTCTCACCGGCCGAGATGACGCGAATGGCCGGTTTGGATCTGACCGGGCACTTGTTTTCACAGATGCCGCATCCGGTGCACCGCGTCAGGTCCACCTGGGGTAGTTTTACCCGGCGCATTTGCCCACCCGGTCCCACGACCGAATCCTCATAAAAATAAATCGCTTTGGGCGAGGTGGGACAATGTTCTTCACATACGATGCAGGGTCCGTTACCTGACCAGGGCAGGCAGCGGCCACGATCAAAATGGGCGGATCCGATGCGAATGGGTGTTTGGATTTTTTCAGCGCTGGTCATATCCGCTATGGCCTGGGTGGGGCAGACCGAACCACAGAGCGTACAGGTATGTTCGCAGTAGCCTTGGGTCATGATCAATGTCGGGGTCCAAAAACCGGCCAGGCCCGCTTCGGCCAATGTGGGATTGATGACGTTGGTGGGACAGGCCTTCATACAGAGGCCACATCGCAGGCAGCGACTGAGAAACTCTTTCTCGGGTACAGATCCGGGCGGCCGAATGAGTTCTCCCGGTGGTATGGCGTGCGCATTACCGTCCAGGCTGCCCAAAAATGGGAGGGAAGCGCCTGCCGCCAAGCCGCTCAGCACGGCCCGACGCCCCATATCCGGCAAGCGTTGTTTTTTTCGCGGGCGTTTGAATGTAAAGCTGAGGGCGTCTTCCGGGCAGGTATTGGTGCAGTTGAAACAGGTCAAACATTCAGCCGGCTGCCAGTTGTGTTCCGGCATGGGCTCGGCCGCACCCTGGCAGGTTAAAACGCATTGGCGGCATCGGGTACATTTGTCATTGTCTTTCTTTAGGTGCAACAGGCTGAACCCGGACAACAATCCCAACAAGGCGCCCAAAGGACAGAGTGTGCGGCACCAGAACCGCGGTTTAATGCGATTCAAAAAAATAACCAGCAAAAAGAGAAAGCCAATGAACCAGCCGGTTTGGACAGCACGAAAATCATAACCAAAAACCGGCCACACTAGTACTTCACCGTAGCTCAGGTAATTTAGGAATTTAACATCACTGCGCGCCAGCATACCGAAAAATTCAGTAAGTCCATTACCCAGCCCCGGAATCACGGCCAGGGCGATGGATCGAAACAGAAAGGATATGGGATCCATCCAGCCGGCAATATTGAGGCCAAGCCATGCGGACAACAGGATTGTAAACAGAAGGGCATATTTGATTTTTTGGGAACCGGATTTGCGATTGGCCTTAAACAGGGCTTTACCCTTGAGAGCTGACTTGATGACACTGATCAGGTGATGCAGCGACCCAAAAGGACAGATGAAACCGCAAAAAACACGCCCCAGCAATAAGGTGATGACCAAAATGGCGATTGCCCATCCAAAGCCCTGGATCCACACGTGATCGGCCAGAAGCGTCGTCAACCAGACCAGGGGATCGAGTTGAAAGAAGAAGCCAATCGGTTTCTGGATGCGCAAGTCGCCGGCATTTCCCAGGGATTGCGAATAATCGACGACGATATCCTGGGGCAGACGGCTTTCAATCAGGAGAAAAAGGAACAGGCACAAAAAGAACGCCTGGCTCACACGCCGGATCCAGACCCAATGTTTTGATTTCAAACAGTCACCTCATGCTGTTGCGGTACCTCGGCGTCATAAAGCCCGAGCTGCCACTTTTTTCCCAGACGAATAAACCCGATGTCATCGGGTGCATACCCAAAAATTCCGGCAGCGCGCGCATCCGCGGCAACCGGGTCATTGCTGAGAATCAATCGATTCATCAGCGCGACATCAGCCAGACTGCCGCCCGAAGGGCCATTATTGATCATAACCCGGATGGCGTCGATGAGGGTTAGGGTCGGTTGGAAAAATTGGGCCAGGTCGACAATGGTCTGATGAATATCCTGGTGCAAGGCATAACGGCGGCCGCCCACGGCACCGATCCAGTTTTTCATGCCCAAGGTTAATTCGCTGAGGCCGTGAACCTTGGCTACCGGTAAATTAATCAGTTTGTCCGCCTCCATCACTGGCGTAAAAACGGGCCAGATATCCAGACGGTGCCCATGTATACGCATGTCACGCATGAGCGAAGACCTGGGAGCAACCAATTTGGCACCGGTTTTCTTGGCGACGGCATTGGCGCCGGTGATGGCAAAACATTTGCGGGCCCCATGAATGGTATTGTCGACGATGTTCACTTTTTTAGCACCAGCTTCCTGGCACAATTCAATCACAGCTTGAAGGACCTCCGGATGTGTAGTGGCGGATAGATTGGGTGTGCGTGCCCAGGAAATATTCGGTTTAACGGCCACGACATCGCCCCTGTCGATAAAGGTTTGAATACCGCCTACGGCATCAAATGTTTTTTGTACCAAATCGCGGATGGCGTAACCGGGTGTTTTTCCCAGGGCATCAACAAGAAACGGTTCGGTCGTGTTGGCGGCCACAACCGGCCTGGGATTGTGGATGGATAACAGTGCACTCCCGGATAATGCCAAACTGCCGGAGAGCTTCAGCAATTTTTTAATGGATTCTCTACGGGTTATGTTTTGGTTATAATGTGCCATGATATATTTCTCCCATCGGCTTTGGGGGTCGATTTTATTGATATTTGTCAATGAACTACACGGTTTTTTGCGTTTATAGCACTTATTGGGTTGATGAAAGTTTAGAGCTATCTTTATAACATTAATCAGTGAAATGAACCGGGCAAGCCCCATATGCAATTTTCCCTACGGCATTCTGCCTGGAAATTTGCTGTGGCGGAAAGTATAGCATCGATCACCACTGGGTGGCAATAACCAAAAAGGCCGTCTCATTTGAGACGGCCATTTGGTGTGCGTGATATATATGACTTGCCCGGTTAGATCGTTCAGCGACTTTATTCAGTATGTTGGTACATGTGCACATCCTGCTGCGGATAGGGTATCGAAACGCCGGCCTCATCAAAGGCCTTCTTGATATTTTCCATGGCATCAAAGTAAACGCCCCAATAGTCCGCGATGTTAACCCAGGGGCGTGCAACAAAGTTGACGCTGCTGTCGGCTAGCTCGGATACCGCGATTTGAGTCGGTGGATCATTTAGAATCCGTTCATCCTTGGCCAGTACGTCGGTAATGATTTGCTTGGCTTTGTCGATATCGTCGTCGTAACCGATACCGAAAACCATGTCGACCCGGCGGGTACCCTTCACGGTCCAGTTGACGATATTGTCACCGGTGACACTGGCGTTGGGAATAATGACGGTTTTATTGTCCGGTGTTTTCAGGGTGGTGGTGAAGATCTGAATCACTTCAACTGTACCGGCAACACCGGCTGCTTCCACGTAATCACCCACCTTGAATGGCCTGAAGATGAGCATTAAAAACCCAGCCGCAAAATTAGCCAGACTACCCTGTAGAGCCAAGCCAATGGCCAGACCGGCGGCACCCAGAATGGCGATGAAAGAAGTGGTCTGGATACCCAGTTGTCCCAGGGCGGCAATAATGACAAAAACCAACAGCGCAATATAGGTCAGGTTGCCCACGAATCCGGTGATGGTGGGGTCGACATTTCGTTTTTCCATCAAACGTTCGGCTACTTTACGAAATCCTTTGGCGACCCAACGACCGACTATGAATATGGCCAGAGCCGCAATAACTTTGATGCCGTATAACATCACGAGATCATAAATCTTTTGAATTGTTTCTTCCATGTAAACCCTCCTTCAATGATTGTATTAGTATGAATTAAATTTGGATCAGTATCAAACGGGTGGATCGGATTGTAAATATAATAAAACATTTAAAAATGTTGTCAAAAAAAAAGTATCCTAGCAGGTTATAATGATCGCTCTAATCCAATATTTTGGAACCCGGATGTCGCTGTTGCCATTTTTCCCAACGCGTATCCGTAGAGGAAATTTTGGGCAGCCAGCGGTTGAAGTAAGGCCCCTGGATGCCCGTAAGCCGTCTGGGTATGGGTACCAGAGCGTCAATGCATATTTTCCGATCCCATATTGGAAGTTATCAGGCTAGAAACCGAGTGATTTGGCCTGGGTCACATCCCATTCAACACCGGTTTGATCCTGGATATAGACGCGATCGTCTTTATGGATAACCCTGGCGGCCTGTGAAGGGCCGATTCCAAGGGCCATAATCAAACAAATTATTAAATTGTAATATATTTTTTCACCAGATCACCTCCTGTATTTTCGACTGCGCACGCTATAGGTAGGGTTTGAGCTAGCTTTTAGCATTAATGTCGAAAAAAATTAGCTTAGCTTACAGTTCATTAGAAACAAATAGCGTTTTTTATTGTTGTCACATATTTATAGCCTTTCAGCGAGAAGCGGATCGATTTTGATATTCAATGTTTTGAATGGGTGGAACCACACTGTCATTATTGAGTAGGTCCGATTTGGTTGTGGCTCAAGGGGTGGGGGAGACAGAATAACATTTTGTTCCAAAATGTTATATGGGGCGGCTTCGCCGCTAAAATAAATCGTTTGCGTTGTCATTTGCTGATGGCTGACGGCCTAGACTGGATCCCCCTTCGACTGCGCTCAGGGTGGTGAGCCTGTCGAACAACGGGTCAAGCCCGGGTTGACGGGAAGGGTAAAAGGTGGTTCCTGTGGACGTATAAGTCTTAGAGAGTGACACCTTTTATCAGGACTTGACCTATCCGGCATCCATGTCCTGGACATATGTGCATGGAAACTAAATCATAAGCTCAATGGCCTGGATCGCTGCTTTAATTTTACGTTCGGACACGGGCACGGCGGTTTTGAGCTCCTGGGCAAATAGCGATACATGATACTCTTCCAGTAACCAGAAGAGATCTTCGATGGCTTGACGTTTTTCTTGGGTGGCATCCGGCTTTAAGTTTTTGATCACAGTATTGAGCTGATCGGTATAAACACTCAAAAATTTTTCCTTGGTTTGATCTTTCTCGAAGTTAACAACGCCTCGTTGGGCCCGGATTTGTACGGCTTTGACGTAGCGGGGGATATGTGCCATTTGATCCCGGGTGTAGAGGTGTATGAAATTCTGGGGTACCAGCCGGGAAAGATGCTTTTCCAGCCGGGTGAGGAAGTCCATGATATGGGTATTGTTGAGATTGGACAGCGCCCATTGCTTGAGGTTCGACTGCGTCGATTCAAGGCTTTCTAAAATCGGAGCTACCGCCTGAATCAAATCTTGTCCCAAGCGGTGAATACCTTGCTGAGATAGATTTTTGAGATAATCGAAAAATCGCTGTTGGGTGCGGATGTTTTTTTGAAAAAGATTTGCGGTTACCTCTTCGTAAATTTGCTTTTCGACCTCGGCCACGCCACCAAAGCGGGCAGCAGCTGCGTGGTATTCCTTAGGCAAGCGCAAATTTTTTTTAAGGTGTTTTAACTCTTTGGCCAAATATTTACGAAATAAATGAGCAACCCCCTGGCGATGCGATGCGTCAGCCGCAGCTTTATCCACGAACAGATAGATGCATACGGTTTGATTCTCAATTTTAAGGGACGGGTGTAGGATCCAGCTGCCTTGCGGTTTAGCACCGACCGCGATCGTATCCGGCAAATCACCAAAATCCCAGGCTTCAATATCTTGGCGCTGCCATTTTAAGCGCGCATCGTTGAGAATCTTGGGATCCGGTTCGGAAGCATATCGTGCTTTGAGGCCGGCAATATCTCTGCCTGCAGCTAGGATGTTGTCCTCATTATCCGTGAGGGCGATTCGCATTTTGAGATGGTCGGGAAGCGATATTTGCGACCAGATTACTGCTGGAATGTCCACCCCCAGGCGATCATGAATAAAGCTGCTGAGTGCAGTGGCCAAAGGTCCACTATATCGTGGCATTTCATTCACGATTACTTGCACGGTTTTGGATATGGGCAGTAGCTTTTTGCGGTACGCTTTGGGGAGGCTTTTGACTAAAGATTCAATTTTTTCCTTGAGAAGACCGGGAACCAACCAATCTGACTGCGCGGGTGTTATGGCGCTGGTAAATGCTGCCGGTATATTCACGGTAATGCCGTCATTTTTAGCCGAGGTATCGAATTCATATTGGACCGGGAAGGACTGCTGTCCGATCTGGATCGTATCGGGGAAGGCTGCCAGCTCTACCGGGTCTGGATTGTAAAGCATGAAATCTTCGGCTATCATTTTCAAAAATGTGTCACCACCTTTTGACGCAATTTTCTTTTTCAGACCATCGATATCATAAACTCCGGCGAGACGTGTATGATAGAATTGGAAAATGTCTTTGTCATCCACACGAATATCTTTGCGACGGATACGGTGCTCCAAATCCACGACGCTTTGATCCAGACTTTGGTTATGGTTCAAAAAGGCAAAAGATGGATTAATTTTCCCCGGTATGAGCCCCTGCATGATAAAAATGCGATTAGACTCATCAGGATCGATCGGTCCGTAGTTTACGACCCGACCGCTTACGATGATGAGCCCAAAAAGCGTAACCTGCTCATCGGCGACGACGGTCCCTTTTTTGGCGGACCAGCGTGGGTTGCGGAAGGTTCGATGACATTGCTCACCACCGAACTCCTCCAGCCAGGCAACATCGATATTGGCGCAGGTACGCGAAAATAATCTGGAGGTATCCACCAACTCTGCAGCCACAATCCATTGACCGGGCGTGTCAAAAATACCGGATCCGGGGAATATCATTGTTTGTCGGTCCCTGGGCCCTTGAAAATACTGCTTTTCCTTTTTCTGGGCGATATTGGAAAGAAAGCCGCTGAGAATTGATTGATGAATCCGGGTATAGCGCCGACTAAAGGGGGTATCGATTTTGATCGGTACCGGCTGAACTTCACGTTCAACGCGAAAACCGTTTTCCTTTAGCACGGTCGTAATCTGTTGATAAATATCCTGCCATTCACGCATGCGCTTAAAAGAGAAAAAATTGGTTTGGCAAAATTTTTTTAAGGATTGCAAATACCGATCGCTGTGGGTTTGTTGCCGGAGCGCATGCCAGATGTTGAGCAGAGACAAGAAATCGGATTGCGGGTGCGCGAATGCTTTATGGGCTTTATCAGCCTGGGCTTCCTTTTCCAACGGTCTTTCTCTCGGATCTTGAATACTCAAGGCGGCAACGATCACGGCAATTTCACCCAGGCATCCCCGATTGTCAGCCTCGATGATAATACGGGAAAGCCGCGGATCAATGGGCAACTTCACCATTAAACGACCGATCGCGGTTAGCACATACTGAATTGGCGTTGGTGATACCTGCGATTTTAGTTTGTTCGATGATTTTGATTTGGCAGCTTTGCGGGGGCGTGAATACTTGCGGCGTTTGATTGCACCCAGTTCCACCAGTAAGTTAAACCCGTCCTGAACACTTTTTTCCTGGGGTGAATCGATAAACGGAAATTGACCCGGATCTCCCAGTTTGAGATGCAACATCCTCAGAATAACTTCCGCCAGATTTGAACGCAAGATTTCAGGTTGGGTATAGCGCGGACGCTGCCGGTAATCATCCTCAGAGAATAAGCGTATGCATACGCCAGCGGACATACGCCCACAACGGCCTAGCCTTTGGTCGGCGCTGCTCTGAGATATGGGAACAACCGGCAGGGAAGTGATTCGCGATTTAGGTGTGTATTGCGCGATGCGTGCCAGACCCGTATCTACCACGTAACGGATGCCGGGTATGGTTAGCGATGTCTCCGCAATGTTGGTGGCAACAATGATTTTTTTCGCCTTGGTGGTTTTGAACACGGCTTGCTGCTCGCCCGCCGACAAGCGGGCGTACAGGGGTAGCAATTTCGTTTTTTTCAGCTTGCGACCAGCCAAAAGGTCGCAGGTGTCTCGGATATCCTGCTCGGTGGGCATGAATACCAGGATATCTCCGGAAGTTTTTTGTCTGGCCAGGTTTTCAACAGCATCGGCTGCCAGATCAACATGCGTCGCTGCGGAATTGTCGGTGTGATTATCTTTTGGGGGCCAATAATGGGTCTCAACAGGATATGTACGGCCCGAGACCTCAATAACCGGCGCGTCGTCAAATGCAGCCGAAAATTTGACGGTATCGATGGTAGCCGATGTGATTATCAGCTTTAGATCCTTTCGTTTCCTCAGCAAGGTTTTAAGAATACCGAGTACAAAATCGATATTGAGACTTCTTTCATGGGCTTCGTCTACAATAATAGTGTCATAGCGGTTTAGGTAAGGATCGCCCTGGGTTTCTGCCAGAAGAATACCATCGGTCATAATTTTGATATAGCACTGATCGCGGGTTTTGTCTTGAAAGCGAATCTTATACCCCACCGATTGGCCCGGGGTTTCTCCGATTTCTTCAGCGATACGGGCTGCAACCGTTATGGCGGCAATTCTTCTGGGCTGGGTGCAGCCGATGAGACCGTCAACGCCTCGACCAGCTGCCAGGCAGAACTTGGGGATCTGGGTCGTTTTGCCGGAACCCGTTTCTCCGGAAATAATCACAACCGGGTTTTTTTTGATGGCCCGGACAATGACAGCTTGCTTGGGGGTTATAGGGAGCTTCGCCAGCTTCGGGACTCTGGGTACGTTTTTGCGTCGCAAGGCTTTGATCTGAATCTTGGCCCTGATATCACGCTGGAGCGTTGTAATTGTTGCTTGCAGTCGATCGGATGGGTGGCCTTTTTTGATTCGCTTTCGAATTTTGCGGATATTTCGCTGAAACACCTGGCGATCCGCCGCCATGGTTTTTGACAGACTTGATTGCAATTGATTGAGATGCTTATGGAGATGTTTCACGTCAGGATTGCCTCATTGAATATAATGCTGTAGTTTATAAGAAATATTACTCATAAACACAAGTCTAAGGAGGTGCTATGCTTACCTTTCGAAAAGAGCTTACCTTTGAGGTGCCAACACGACGGGCGTTCATCAATATTACACCGCAGGTAGAGGACTGTCTTCATCAGAGCGGCATCACTGAAGGCCTGGTATTGGTTAATGCCATGCATATAACCGCTTCAGTATTTATTAATGATGATGAATCGGGTTTGCATGCAGATTATGAGGAATGGCTGGAAAGGCTGGCTCCGCATGCGCCGGTTAGCCACTATCGCCATAATGTAGGGGAAGATAATGCCGACGCTCATATGAAAAGACAAATCATGGGACGGGAAGTGGTCGTGGCAATTACCGCAGGCCGGCTTGATTTTGGTACCTGGGAGCAGATATTTTATGGTGAGTTTGACGGCCGCAGACCCAAACGGGTATTGGTGAAAATATTGGGCACATAAATTTAAGTTATTACTTTTATGCCAATTGCAAAAAAAAACGCCCTGGCCATACGCGGTCAGGGCGTTTTTAATTTTATTGGAGCCGAAACAGTTTGCGCGACACCGACAAGCTATCTTAAAAAATAGAGAAAGCTTGCAATAGGTCTTGAACCGTGGCCAACGTTTTCCCGCTGCAAGTGGTTTCTGGCTGACAGTTTAAGATTTTTTTACGTTCTTGGCTTCAGGTCCCCGATCACTCTCTTCAATTTCAAAATCGACATTGTCACCCTCTGATAAGGTTTTGTAACCCGGTGCATCAATGGAAGAGAAGTGCACAAAAACGTCATTGCCGTCTTCTTGGCTGATGAAGCCATACCCCTTTCTATCATTGAACCATTTAACTATTCCTTGTGCCAAACCACCAACCTCCTTTTATAAATATTGCTATTATCCCGTGATCCAAGTCTTCACTCAAGTAAAGGCGAAGCCCTTAAGAGCGAAACCGATTTGCGAACCAGCCGGGGCCCATTGGGTGAGTATTTTAATCCAATCCCATCGCCTACGTCAAGAAAAAATAAAGATCCCCATAATTCGATGAGATCCTTATGATGTCATGCGATTAATTACAGCTTTTTTTCGCAGTTCATCAAGGTATTGCTTGGTTTTGGTTTGAATTTTGCGCCCATGAAGCATTTCAATCAATTGCTGTTTAATATTGGCGAACTCATAGGATGATTTGGGCTTTTTATCAATGACTTTGATTAAATGATAACCAAAGCGGGTTTCAACAATATCGCTGATTTGACCCGGTTCCAGGGCAAAGGCCGCGTCTGAGAAAGGTTTGACCATTTTTTTGCGATCAAAATAGCCCAGGTCACCGCCGTTGACGCTACTGGGCCCCTCGGAAAAGGCTTTGGCCACTGTGGCGAAATCTTCACCGGCGGCGAGCTTTTCGCGGATAGTCTCAATCTTGTCTTTGGCTGCTAGTTTCTTTTCCTCATCATCATCAGCCGTAAATTGAATTAGGATATGACTGGCTTTGACTTCTTCGGGCTTTTTGAAAAACTGAGGATTATTTTCAAAAAAAACTCGGGCCTCTTTTTCAGAAACACCTGTCTGGGTATAAATATCCATTTCCAGGAGTTTCTGAATGGCCGTAGCCTGGCTAACCAGGGTGCGGAAGGCACCCATGGTAATTCCCAATTGCGCCACCTGATTTTCAATTTCCTGGCCAGCGCTGAGCTGTTGCTTAATTTGTTCCATGCGCATGTCGATTTCAATGGCGTCTACCGAAATACCCCTGGCTTTACTTTCCTGATAAAGAAGTTCACGGTTGATAATCGATTGGATGACCCTTTCGCGCATTTCCTCCATCATGGAATCATCTAGCGGTTGCCGCCTGTTTTTAGCCTGCAACTGGATGCGCTTAATTTCCAATTGAACATCTGCTTCGGTCAGCGGGATTGCATTGACAACGGCAACCACTTGGTCATTAGGGATTTCTTCCTGAGCATTTACGCCCATACTAACCACCGCCACCATAGCGATGATCAAGACGACGGCCTTAAAATGATGAGATCCTGATTTCATATTGAATTTTCCCTTTTTTTAATTTGAATTCCCCGCTGCTTGGCAGCGGCCGCAGAAATTGTGGTAGATGAATTCAAATTATGGTTTAAGATCCTATTTTCCGGGTGAATACCTTACCAATTCGCCCGTGAAGCTCCCCACAATGACTTCGCTTCTTAATTTAATGGGCAGTCGGCGTTCATCCGCAGACACCCATAGCTCGATTTTAGCATTTTTACTCTTTTTAAAGACACCGCCCACATGTTTAAGATCCGGCACCATCAGAAAGGTATCAAACTCGCCTGCCGGTACCGTTATTTTTTCACGACGCAGAACTTTGGCCTTCCCCACCACACATTTTTTGCCGTCGGTTACGGGCCGCTGCAATTCCTCACCGACTTGCAATGACTGTTTGCGCGTGTAGTAGAAAATGGAAAGTGGATCAAAAGCCCCGGGCATAAGCGCCACAGGCCCTTTCTTGGCATGTTTGATGAACTCTGTATATTCGGCAGTTTGTGAATCCCAATCAAAGTGCACGACCACATTTTTTTTGGTTTTGCCCTCGCGCTGTCTCTTAGCATAGAAAACCGAGCGGGTGATATCCATATCGGTATATCCGTCGATGCGATCCCTGACTTTGTAAAAGGCATCAACAAACCGATTGGATCGGGCCGTTAAACGGAAATGATAAGCATCTTCACCGTCAACCTGCTTAATGGGTTTGACCTCAAGGGTCGCTTGACCGGCCGAGATCATTGTCCATTTTAACACGAAAGTCAGTTTTTCTCCCGGCCGAAATGGCAGTTCCGCAGGATCGGCCAGGACAACACCACTCCACAATACTACAATACCAGCACTTAGGCATCCCACCAGCCTGCCTAATCGCAGATTAGCGGATAGACCGAGATTTGCCAAGCCGTTTGGCATCCTCATTCGACATCACCTGTCGCATTAGAGCCTACCATATTATGTGAGGTGAATAGGTGCATCGGCAGATTATCGGCATTTGCAAGCAGGACAGCGGCAAGGATTCTAGGCACCCACATCCACCAAGGGCTAAAGCTCAATGGTACAAAGCCATGCGAGCCATTGCGAGCACCCACAGGGAACAATTGGATATGAACGGATTTGGATATCATGGGGGAAGTGCTCAATGGGTGGTCATTAGCTCATGAGGTAAAAGCCCAGAACGGGGTCATAGGTGTCGGCATCCTTGAAAGCAGTACCATAATAGGACTCGCTGACGTTGCGGATTGCGACCGTTTTTTGGATAAGGGTTTGCTTTTTGTCGTCCAGTTTAAATTCAATTTGGAGCGTATCTCCGACTTTAAAGGGGCGATTGACTTCCAGCTTCAATTTTACACCACCGGCGGAAAGATCCACAACCTTCATGGTACCGCGGTCCATTTCCCTGCCATCAACCATAAATTTGTAGATACCGCTTAAGTTGGCGCCTTTACGGTATTGTTTTCTTTTCTCCAGTACAGCCGTCCATTTATGTCCGCAGGAACATTTGGATTTGACCTTAACTGTTTGTTCCATTTGGGCATATCTGCTGACATCGACCGTCTTGGTTTTCTCGCAAAGCGGGCAAATGAACGTGGCTTTATTTTCATTGGTTATGTATACTTTTTCTACCATAAAATCGTTCCTACGATTTTAATACCCTCATGATCTTGGGTTTGTAGGCATCCCGCTGTCCCATTTGATTGGCTTTAGATCGAACAACCATAACGGATAATATCAGGGCGCTGAAGCCCGACAAGGCTGAGACGAGGGATGTATCTCTGCCAAGGGACAAAGCGACCCAGTGCCCCAGGATCGCGCCTACTAACATACAACCAACCGGCAATATATAAAGCAAAAAACAGGCCTTTAAGAGCGAAAGTGTTTCAATTTGCATCAGAATCCGATCGCCTTTACGGGCGCCCGCCAGGTTGAGTGCCAAAACTTCCGCGCGTTTGCCTTCGGCGACAATATGGCAAGATCCTTTGGATGTACAGCCTGTACACGCGCGCGATTGGGTAGTCTCAACCCGTGCCAGGGTATCCTGGGTATGAATAACGACGCCTTCTTCAGTAGCCACTGCTGCTTCCCTTTATCGAACCTTTAGATTGGATCAGGCATTATCCGTGCCGGTTTTTTGGTAACATATCAGTCCGCATTGCAGGCAGCGAGCGGATTCCTTGTCGGCCATTGTTTTTGAGAATCCTTTTTCAAGTTCCTCATTCAAAGGATCTGCCGAGGGGTCAGCCATAGGCATGATTGTCCGCGGTTCGGCCTTCACCTGGCAGATTGAATCGACATTTTGAATTAGGGATGATGCCGTAAGTACGTTGGTCGGATGGGCCAAGGGAATCCCGTAAATTACATTGTGAATAGATGCTGCAGCTCTGCGGCCACCACCGATGGCCCGGATGGCACCACTGTAATCGCTCAGAACATCACCTTGGGCCAGCAAGCCAACCTGGTCGCCAAAATAAGGATTTTTGCTCGGAAAGAAGCCTTCCCAGACCGTTTCACTTTCGGTTTCTTCAGGAGATGATGGTTCTTGGTTTTCCGATTCCTCTTTTTGGGGTCTGGCAAAGATCATCTCGGGAAATCGTCCGGATGCTATCACGACAGTGTCAGCTTTCAGCTGCTGGGCAGAGCCCGTTGCCAGATCGATATATTCAATTTCCTGGAGTTTATCCTGTTTTCCGAAAATACGGGTGATGGCAGCCCCGAATATTAGATCGATTCCAGCTTCTTTGGCCGTCTTGATGAGTTGTTTTGATACTTCATTTATATCGGCTGATTCCCGAAATAGAACTGAGACCTTTTCAGCATGTTTTTGTCTTAGTTGCAGGGCCGTTTCGAGGGTTAAATCGCCCCCCCCCACAAGAACCATGTGCTTGCTGGCGCTAAGGCCTGGTGGTACTGCTTCCGGCAGTCCTTTGGCGATATCTATCAGCAGATGCATACCGGGTACCGGCTGAATAGAACCGGCCGTTGCACCGCGCATTATGCGGCTGTCCCAACCACCGAGCGCCAGAAAGACGGCGTTGAATCCATCCGAGAGCAGGGAATCAATACTGATGTCCTTGCCGAGTGATTTTCCAAGTTGTGTGCTGACTCCCATTTCAAGGATACCGGCGATGTCCCAATCGAGGATGTCCATGGACAGCCGATTGGTAGCGATAGCATGTCGTAGTATACCACCCAATTTGGATGAACTTTCAAAAACTGTCGGTGCGTGGCCCAATCTGGCAGAAAAGAAAGCCGTGGATAAACCTTCGACACCGCCGCCCACAACGGCGATACTTCGACCCGTATCCGGTGCTTTATACGGTTGAACGCGTTCTCCCTTTTCCTGCTCATAATCGGCCACGTATCGTTTCAGGAAATTAATGGCCACGGGTTCGTCGATCAGTTGCCGACGACAAACATCCTCGCACGGACGCGGACAGATTCTGCCAATAACCGCGGGGAAAGGGTTTCTTTCTTTGATGACCTGAAGGGCGCGACCGTAGTTTTCCTGTTGGATCTGGGCAATATATTCACAGATATCAATCCCAGCAGGGCAGGCACGCTGGCACGGCGTTGTGCAGTCGTCGGTTGTATATTCCCGGATGATGCGACGGGTTACGGATGATAGGGTAATTATGTTTTTAGGGCATACGCGTTCACAGGTCCCACAACCCGTACATTTTACTTCATCGACTACCGGCAGACCTTCGGGTCCCATGACGATGGCATCAAATGGACAGGCTTTGGCACACGTTCCTAGACCCAGGCACCCAATCTGACAGACTTTCATGCCGCCATTGATTAAAGCCGCGGCACGGCAGTCTTCCAGGCCGTCATAAAGGAATTTTACATCGGCATCTTTCAGGCCATAGGTACATCCTGGTTTAGCAATATCCGGTTCCTTGGCCTCAATGGTAACGCCTAATATTGCAGCGATAGCCTCGGCAACGTCATCGCCGGCGGCTACACAGGAATTGGGGGTTGCATTGCCGGCTACAATAGCCTCCGCATTGGCGCTACAACCGGGCAGGCCGCAACCGCCGCAGTTAGCCCCGGGAAGGGCCTCATCGACTGCAACGATCATAGGATCGACATAAACGTAGAAAATCTTGGATGCCATGGCCAAGCCAACGCCGACAACCAATCCCAGACCTCCCATCATAAAAACCGCTTCAATCATTGGACACTCCTAACTAGTTTGCAACACCATCTATTCCCTAATTTATTGTAATCACATCATGTTTGAGCTGGATATTGAGATTTATAATTTGTCCTTCGACTTGGCTCAGGATGGTGAGCCTGTCGAACCATTTGGTATTTGGTGCTTGTGTATTGTTATTTCCAGTTTTTCGGGTTGGGTTCTACCAGGAACCATCTAATCCGCGTAGGCCCTCCATATAAAGCTTGCCACTGGCGACAAACAGCGAATATTGCGTGCACAGACATGGTATTTTATAGGAGACTGCCAGCTCAATCACGCTTCTTTCGGGCTGTTTCCCGCGCACAAAAACTATGACCCCGACCTTGGCGATAATAGCGGTCCGTACAACTTGCTCAGTAACCACACCAGTCAGCAAAGCACACCCTTCAGTGGCAGCTGAGAGCACATCCTCCATAAGATCGGCACTGCCGGCACCGACAATGTTTTCATCCAACTGGTTTTGGCCTGCAAGGACCGTGGCCTTCAGTGCATCTTTTATTTCAGTAATTTTCATCGATCGACCCACACTTGTTTACGTTCGTTCACAGCACCATATTTTTCAATTTGAAAATCCCACCGAGCGGATCAATTCAGAGTCTACATTTCATAATAATCTTAGAATGTCAATGCCATCCTGACACTGTTTAAATCGGGAATTTATGTTTCTTTTTTAATATGATATGAGGGGGATTGAGAAGAAAGGGCACTATAATACGCGGTTGGCAGTAAGTGCAATAGGTAATGTTCTAATAATGGAATTTAGGAATGATGGGATACTGGGTTATTTTGTAACCCATTTTTCCAACATTCCATCATTCCATGCTTCGGATTGCAGATGTCGCCTTTAAAAAACTGTACAAATTAGTATTATCTCCCGATTGGTTGGAGTAATGTGGTTGGTGGAAGCCTTGTCGAAATCGGGATCCCGATAGCGATTTCGATAGGATAAAGCCCGATCTAAATTTCCTTTGACCCGAATTTTAGAGCCCTTTCCTCCAATTAATTGGAGAAGAAATATACCGATAATATATTTTAATTTTCTGGAGCGAGAGGTGTTTATGAGCACATATCGTCACAAGGTAGAAAATGCGGCCAGTTTCATCCAAGAAAAAATAGATCAAGAACCAGTCGTGGGTATCCTGACAGGTACGGGGTTGGGCGACAGTGTCAATTCCTTGGCCATATCCCATTCAATAGCTTATGCTGAGATTCCTAATTTCCCGGAATCAACCGCACCTGGGCATGCCGGTAAGCTCCTATGCGGCAACCTGTCCCAGCAATCATGTCTGGTCATGCAGGGTCGATTCCACCTATATGAGGGGTATACACCTTTGGAGGTCACGTTTCCCATTCGCGTGATGCAGACTTTGGGTGTACAGACGTTGTTTGTTACCAATGCGGCCGGTGGCATTAATCCTGTACTAACACCAGGTGACATCATGATTATCAAGGATCATATTAATTTAACCGGCACCAATCCCTTGATTGGGCCCAACGATGATGATTGGGGCGATCGATTTCCTGATATGAGTGCCACCTATGACCCGGGACTTATTTCTGCGGCCCAAGATGCCGGCTGGACACTGGGGATACCGATTCAGACCGGCATTTATGCTGGCCTGCGGGGACCGTCGCTGGAAACACCGGCCGAAGTGCGTTACCTGTCAACTATTGGGGCCGAGGCCGTTGGTTTTTCAACGGTACCGGAAGTTATCGCCGCCGGTCATGCCGGTATGCTCATATTGGGCTTGTCGATCATCACCAATGTTCATCGTCCGGATCGGCCTGAACCAATCAGTGTCAAAGATGTCCTGCGGGTGGCCACTGAAGCGGCCGGCAAGGTGGATCAAATTCTCTCAGCCGTCATCAAAACATTACATTGATAGGAGTGCTGCATGATTGAGAAAGGCCAATACGGGCAAGCGGTAGATACGTTGATTACCAATGGCATCGTACTGACCATGGATGCTGATGGCCATGTAATTGATAATGGATCGGTAGCTATCAAGGACAACAGTATTGTTTGGCTGGGTGGGGTGCAGGCGATAGATCATGGTCAAGCAGAAGAGGTGATCGATGCCAAGGGCGGCATCATCATGCCAGGTTTAATCAATGCCCATACCCATGTTCCCATGTCCATATTCAGGGGCTTGGCCGATGATTTGCCTTTGGACACGTGGTTGAACCAACATATCTTTCCAGCCGAGGCCGAATTTGTAAACCACGAGAATGTGGCCCTAGGCACACAGCTTGCTTGCGCTGAAATGCTGCTATCCGGTACGACCTGTATCTGTGACGGTTATTTTCTGGAGGATCAGGTGGCCCAGGAGGTGTTGAAGGCCGGCATACGTGGGGTGCTGGGTCAGGGGGTCATCGATTTTCCGGCGCCAGGTGTTGCCGATCCGCAGAAGAACATCGACGTAGCCATGGCGTTTGTTGAATCCTGGCATGATAAATCTGCCTTGATACAACCGGCAATCTTTTGTCATTCCGTGTATACATGCTCCGCCGCAACCTTGCGTGCCGCAAAATCGGTAGCCCGAGACTTGGGTGTCATGTTCCAAGTTCACACGGCCGAAACCAAGCATGAAGCCGGCAGGATTCAATCAGGTCGAGGCCAAAGTCCTGTTCAGTACTTGAATCGGCACGGTATCCTGGATGCGAACACACTATTGGTGCATGGCGTCTGGGTGGATGACGATGATATCGCAATTATCAAGGCAAGCGGTGCGGCCGTTGCACACAATCCGGAAAGCAATATGAAGTTGGCGTCTGG
>Ga0180436_10001762_pt1 | contig 20951 bp, 6 predicted proteins | sample SS_ome_2_FD_132434 | JGI IMG/M metagenome (GOLD analysis project Ga0180436, IMG submission 132434) | Hypersaline lake sediment archaeal communities from the Salton Sea, California, USA - SS_3_S_2 metaG | ecosystem: Environmental > Aquatic > Non-marine Saline and Alkaline > Hypersaline > Sediment...
ACGAGCTCGGCGTGCAGTACGCCTCGGACGTGGGCTACGACACCCGCGACATGGCCGAGTCCTTCCGCACTCTCGACCGCCTCACGCCGCCCGACGGCCGCCTGCCCTCCTGGGCCAGCACGCACCCGGATCCGGGGGAGCGCCACGTGACCGTGCTGGAGCTCTCCGAGCAGCGTCAGGCCACCGGCCCCGGCCCCTACCTCACCGAGCGGGACGCCTTCCTGCAGCGCCTGGACGGCCTGATGTTCGGGCCCAACCCGCGCGAGGGCTTCGTGCGCGACGGGATCTTCCACCACCCCGACATGGCCTTCCGCTTCCCGGTGCCCGCCGGGTGGCAGCTGCAGAACACCCGGACCCAGGTCGCCATGATGTCCGGGCAGCAGGACGCCCTGGTGATCTTCACAATGGCCGAGGGGGAGAGCGAGGAGGACGCCGCCGGGCGATTCGTCTCACAGCAGGGGATGGTGCTGCTGGACCAGGGCCGCGTCTACCTCGGCTCGCTGCCCGCGGTCCGCACCCTGGTCCGCATCACGGCCCAGGACGGATCGACTCAGGTGGTCATGTCCACGTTCTTCCGCCACGGCGATCTACTCTTCGTCTTCCACGGACTCTGCGCCGAGGCGGGCTACACGACCCACCGGTCCGTCCTGGCTTCCGTGCCGGACGGCTTCCGGACGGAGACCGATCCGGACGTGCTGCAGATCACGCCGGTGGTCCTGGATGTCGTGGCGGCGCCGGTGGCCGGCACCTTCGCCGAGGTGGCGGGGCGCTATCCCATTCCCGCGGAGGCCGGCATGGATATGACGGGTCTGGCCCTGCTCAACGGGATGACCACGGAAACGCGTGTGGAACGGGGTAATCTGTTGAAAACACTGACTAAACCGTGACGGCGACGACCGGCCCCGTGCGCGTAATTCTCGCGTAACGGCCTCTCCGTAACCTGGAGTCGTGTTCGTTGAGGAGACTTACGTCCGGGAGGCCGACCATGTACCGCGCGCGACCCCTGTTCACGATCCTGTTCGCCCTGCTGATGATCGCCGCCGGCCTGTCGGGCTGCGGCGGCGACGATCCGGCGGCGCCCGCGCCCGATCCGGGACCCGACTGGCCCGAGAACGACATCCTGCTGCCCGCCGCGGACGTCGCCGCCCTGGACGCCGCGGCCGACCGCTGGGAGATCCTGCGACTCGGAAAGGACCTGTCCGACGCCCGCGCGGCCCTGGTCGCCGAGCTGAACGACGCGTGGCCGGACATCGACGGCGCCGGGATCACGAGCGACGGTTCCACCGTCGCGGTGCGCTTCTCCGACGGCGCGACGGCCTTCCTGTGCACGTACGAGGACCTCGCAGTCCAGGACGACCCGCCTCCCGCGACGATCGCCGCGGCCGGCGCCGCTGCGGCCCTCCGGTTCCGGCCCGACGCCATCGCCGCCGTGAAGTCCGGCTGCGCGGACATGGTCCCCCCCGAGACCAAGGTCCACATCGTCAACACGATGATGGCCACCAACTTGGACAGCCGCTACGCCGCCGGGGCCATGAGACAATTCTTCGAGAGCGCCGGCTGGGATCCCGAGGACATCGAGACGACGGTCCGCTTGGATATGGACGACACCAGCTTCACGCCCGAGTCGCTGACCGATCAGTACGGCTACGGGGTCGTCATCTTCATCGGCGGGGGCGGCATGGTCGCCGACGCCCAGGGGGAGGAGCACTTCTTCATGCAGTGCTTCTCGGGCGGCGAGGCGGAGCTCTACGAAGAGCATGTGGGGACGCGGACCTGGGAGAAGTACCTCCAGTGGTACCAGGACGGCGAGATGATCTCGGGCGAGGTCTGGAACAGCAACGAAGAGGCCATGGTCGAGGAGACCTGGATCCGCGGCGACCGCCTGGCCGAGGAGATGTTGATGTATGACGGCACCCTGGTCGGCTTCGTGTGTCCCCATTCCTCGGAGATCCAGGATGCGATGCTCGAAGCGGGGGCCGGCGGCGTGATGGCCTGGGACGGCAGCTTCTTTCTGCAGGACGCGGTCGATTCCATCAACGGGATGGCCGTGCACCTGGAAGGCGAGGGCGATGCGGACTTCGCCGCACTGCTCGCCGAGACCCAGGATGGGGGTCTGGGCTACAGCGAAGATCTGTTCGGGGCGCAAACCAGCATGACCTTCGCCACCGGCGGCGGCGACTACTACCTCCCGGCCTCGGTCGAATTCGAGTTTCCCGCGGTGTGCCAGCCGCCGGGCTTCGAATACTACGATGTCCTTATCCGCTATCCCGATTGTCCGGAGCGGGACGAGACCCTGATGCTCTGGCCCGGTTCCGACTGGGATTCGGCGACCGGACTGTTCCCGGCCGGCGCCGAGATCTACATCGAGGCGAGAGACGAATACGGCGAACTGCTCGATACCGGCTATTGGAACCTGGACCTGGACAGCGGCCCCAATGCGGTCGAGCTCTGTCCCTGCGACGCCACGCTGGACATCGATTTCACGGACTATCCCCAGGACGGGCCCTACGCCGTGGATTCCGTGGAGTTCTGGGTCTTCTATCCGGGCCCGGAAATCCCGTCGACCGAGGCCACGATCGCCATGCCGGTCCAGGAACTGCCGGATATGACCGCCGCGCCGGACGTGTCGATCGTGGCCACGGCCTACAACGCGGCCGGCGAAGAGGTCGGCTCCCAGGGTATCGAGGCCGATCTGCCCTGCGGGCGCTCGCCCGGTGTCTTCTGCTTCGGCTGGCTGACCTTCACGGCGGGCAACTACCCGACGGACACGGCCGAGATCGTCGTGACGGTTCCGGACAACGAGAGCGCCGTCCCGGCCTCGGTGTCCTTCGCGCCGGGCGGGGAGGCGTCCATGTACGGGTTCTCCGTGGGCTGGGGCGAGACCTACGAGGCGGAAGCCTTCAACAGCCTGGGGGTTTCACTGGGGACGATGAGCAACACCACGCCGATCGAATGCGGCGCCAACGAGGTCTCCCTCGACTTCAACATCTACGGCATCATCATGGACTCGGATCCCCGCATCGCGGCCGGCTACGGCTGGGAGAACGTCACTGTCACCGCCACGCTGCGCGAATGGGCCGAGGGTGATCTTCTCGCACCGACGGGCGACCCTCGAGTGGGCGTGTACGTGGAATTCGATACCGACGAGGGCTCGTTCATCGGAGATTCCGCCGGCGTCACCGACGACGCCGGCGAGGTCTCCGTCGAACTCTACTACGACGATGTGGGCATCGTGCGCGTGCGGGCCTTCAGCGAAAGCGACGGCGTCGAATCGCGGCCCCTGCCCATCAACTTCGGGCTGCCCATGTCGTTCCAGGTCAGCGCCACGTCCGAGCCGTATCCGTACGACGACATCGACGAATGGGACGCCTATATCAGCTTCAGCTGCCACGAACGATTCTTCTATCTGAACGGCGAGGAATGCTTTTCCTGGTTGTTGTCGGGGAGCAACAGCGGCTGGTTCGGTCCGTTTCCGTACCGCTGCACGGCCGTGGCGGGGGATACCCTGAAGCTCCGCGTCGAACCCCTTCCCGAGGAATCGTGCTATTCCCCCCCGCGTTTCGGCAGCGCGGAACGTCCGGAGCTGTGGCTGCACACTTGGTACGGCGACGATTACGACCATCAGTCGGTCGTGCAGCTCAGGGCCGGGCCCTACGTCGAACTGACCGAGCCGATCGAGTTCGAGGCGGTGCTGGAGGAGATTCCGTATTACGACGGGGGGAAGTCTCGGTGGAGATGACGATACCTGGTGGCGCGGTCATCGCCGCGCCCGCACGTCGTCTCGGTGTCTACGCGACGGCTGCCAGGTGTCGTATTGACGGGGTGAGCGTGACATGACATTGTGACAGAATGCGCCCGAGCGGCGGTGCTGTTGCAGAGAGTCGATCACTAAGTTATTATATGGCGGTCTGTTATAGAAATTCCACGTGTACTCCATTCTGGCACGCCAACTGCAATCCCTCCTCCCGGAACCTGAATAGCGCCTCCGGGCGCATCCGGATAGAGAGGGAGAGCCCCCATGAAGAACATGACCGTCAACGCCGCCGAGACCCTGCAGCGCGCCCAGTCGCGAGCTTATGAATCCGGCCATGCCGAGCTGGCGCCGCTGCACCTGCTGTGGGCGCTGCTGGCCGAGGCCGGCGTCACGGGCAACGCCCTGCGGAGCCTGGAGATCGATCCGCAACTCGTGCTGCGCACCGTGGAGGGCGAGCTGTCCAGTCTGCCCACCGTCGATCAGAAGGACGTGCCGGCGCCCGGCCGCGAATTGCAGCAGACCCTGCTCGAAGCCCAGTCCCTGGCAACCAAGCGCAGCGGCGGCATGGTCGGCACGCGTGAGCTGCTGCTGGCCCTGGCGACCGGCAACGGCCGCGCGGGCAGCGTGCTCAAGACCTTCGACGTGACGGCCGAGAAGCTCGCGCGCGCCCTGGAGTCCATCGGTGCGACCGGCGCCTATGAGGGCGACGAAGAGGGAGAGTCCGGCAACGAATCCGCCCTCGACCGCTACGCCCGTGACCTCTGCGCCGCCGCCCGCGACGGCAAGATCGATCCGGTGATCGGGCGCGACGACGAGATCCGCCGCGTGGTGCAGATCCTCTCGCGCCGCACCAAGAACAACCCCGTGCTCATCGGCAGCCCCGGCGTGGGCAAGACCGCCGTGGCCGAGGGGCTGGCGCGTCGTCTGGTGGCGGGCGACGTGCCAGCCGGCCTGCGCGGCAAGACCCTCTACACCCTGGACATGGGATCGCTGCTGGCCGGCGCCAAGTATCGCGGCGAGTTCGAGGACCGGCTCAAGTCCGTCATCAAGGAGGTGACCGAGCGTGAGGGGGAGGTGCTCCTGTTCATCGACGAGATGCACACCCTCGTGGGCGCCGGCGCCGCCGAGGGGGCCATGGACGCGTCGAACATCCTCAAGCCCGCCCTGGCGCGCGGCGAGCTGCACTGCGTGGGGGCCACGACCCTCGACGAGTTCCGCCGCCATATCGAGAAGGACCCGGCGCTGGAACGCCGCTTCCAGCCGGTGATGATCGAGGAGCCCACGCGCGAGCAGGCCGTGGCCATCCTGCGCGGGCTGAAGGAGAAGTACGAGGTGCATCACGGCATCCGCGTGTCCGATTCGGCCGTGGTCGCCGCGGTCGATCTGTCCAGCCGCTACATCAGCGACCGCATGCTGCCGGACAAGGCCATCGACCTGATGGACGAGGCCGCCTCGGAACTGCGCATGGAGATCGACTCGGTGCCCGCCGACGTGGACGCCCTGCAGCGTCGGCGCGACCAGCTCGAGATGGAGAAGCTGGCCCTCGAGAGCGAGACCGAGAAGCAGGCCGTGGCGCGGCGCGAGACCATCGAGCGTCAGCTCGGCGAGCTGGAAGACGAGCTCGCCGTCCTCACGGCGCGCTGGGAGCAGGAGAAGGCCGTCATCGACGACATCCGCGCCCTGCAGGCCGAGCAGGAGCGCCTGGGCACGGAGATCGAGGGGGCGCAGCGCTCCGGGGATCTCGCGCGGGCGTCCCAGCTCAAGTACGGACGCGCCAGCGAGATCGATACCGAGATCGAGGACGTCCGCGCGCGCCTGGTCGCCGTGCAGGGCGACCATCCCCTGCTGCGCGAGGAGGTGGACGAGCAGGACGTGGCCCGCCTGGTGGCCAAGTGGACCGGCATCCCGGCCCAGCGCCTGGTCGAGGATGAATCCGCCAAGCTGCGCGAACTGGAATCGCGCATCACCGCGCGTGTGGTGGGGCAGGACGCGGCCGTGGCCCAGGTGGCCCGTACGGTTCGGCGCGCCCGCGCCGGGCTGACGGACCGCCAGCAGCCCCTCGGCTCCTTCCTCTTCCTGGGCCCGACCGGCGTCGGCAAGACCGAGCTGGTCAAGGCTCTGGCCGCCGAGCTCTTCGGCGACGAGGGCCATATGGTGCGCCTGGACATGTCCGAGTACATGGAGCGCCACAGCGTGGCGCGCATGATCGGCGCGCCCCCGGGCTACGTGGGCTTCGAGTCGGGCGGCCAGCTCACCGAGGCCGTGCGGCGCCACCCCTACACGGTGATCCTGCTGGACGAGGTGGAGAAGGCCCACCCCGAGGTGACGAACGTCCTGCTGCAGCTGCTCGACGACGGGCGCCTGACCGACGGCAAGGGCCGCGTGGTCGACTTCCGCAACACCCTGGTGGTGATGACCAGCAACCTCTGCCAGGACGAGCGCTACGCGCCCCGCGAGGATCTGGACGAGGCCGGCCGCCGCGAGCAGGAGCAGGAGCTGCTGCAGACCCTGGCCGGCCACTTCCGGCCCGAGTTCCTCAACCGCCTCGACGCGGTGGTCCGCTTCAACGCCCTGAGCCGCGACCTCATCCGGCGCATCGTGGAGCTGGAGCTGGCCAAGGTGGACGCCGCCCTGCGCGAGCAGGAGATCCGCCTGACCTGGACCGCCGCCGCGGTGGACCGCCTGGCCGAGCTGGGCTTCGACCCGCAGTTCGGCGCCCGTCCGGTCAAGCGCGTGATCCAGCGGGAGGTGCAGGACCGCCTGGCGGACGGCATCCTGGCGGGCGACGTGCTGCCCGAGCGGGAGGTGGAGCTGGACGTGGTCGACGGCGCGTTCGAACTGGCCTCCGTCCTGACGGCGGAGGTGAAGGCGGGCGAGGCGTAGGGAGCGTTTTATCGTTCGCGAGCTGCACGAAAGGTGACGTTGCGATGCAGCGCCCTTTCGTGTGGTGGCTTTCAGATATCACCAAGCACTCGTCTCGGGCTGGTGTCATCGAATGATGGGACCGGATATCGATCTGTGATGGACAGGTTACCTCACATCTGGTCCCCACCGTTTGACATGGGTGACATGCTGTGATAGTGTTGATATCTCAACATCAAGTAAACACTCACTGACATATTCAGATTGTCGATTTCCTACTCGCCCATTCAGTTCAAAACGAGGTGATACCGGGTATTGATACTAGCCGGGGGGAACTAGTATGCGCGAGCGAAGCCGCTTTTCCATCAAATCCGTCCTTGCATTGACCATCGTTCTCATCAGCCCCGCCGCCGTCGGAGGAGCTCCAGGCCAAGCAGAATATGGAGACAAGCCCAGGATCGAGGTCGTCGATCCTGATCTACTCGTGAAAGGACGCAGCCTGGAGCGGACGACCAAGTCCGCGATCGACCTGCTCGTGAACCAGGATCTGGAGGATCTGGGTGATTTCCAGACCGAGGACGGACGACCCTCATGGGACGGCTGGCTCCCCGTCGATAAGACCGAGGATAGGGTCAACCACTGGGAGGTCGATTCAGATACGGCCCTCCAAGGCTCGTATTCCATGTGGTGTGGGCAGAGGATCCGCTCCTGTGGATCTGGAGAGCCGACCGGCGGGTACGGAAACGACTACGATGAGTATCTCGACCTCGTCGTCACCGTCGACGATCCGGACGGCAGCACGGATGTGCATATCACGGCCCTTATCAGCTATGACACGGAGCCGGACACGGATTATCTCTTTTTGGAATACGAAGACGCCGGGGGCATGCAGGTCCTCGCTTCTTGGACGGGATACGGGAGCTATATCTCCGTAGACGAGACCTTCAACATCGATCATTACGTCGACACGGATAAACTGCACCTTCGCTGGCGGGCCTACTCCGATGGTCTGTGGTCCGACGAGGATTGTCTATTCCCTTCATCCGGACTCGCCAGAGTTGACGATATCAACGTAACCATCGACTCGGGCGCACCGCTCGTTGACAACTTCGAGGATGGGACGGCCGGAAACTGGACGGTGCCGCTCAAGGAGGGCCGGGCGGGCAACTTCGCTCACGTCTGGCCTCAGCTCAACGAGCTCGATACATGCGAACAGAACATGTCGCCGGTCGTGGCGTTCATCGACGACGGCGTGGTCGAGCCCGGGACCGGTGGGACCATCGGTTCAACGTGGACATACGGACCCGGCGGGTTCGTCTTCGATCCCGAGGGGGGGCTGCTGGGGCCGGGCCATGCCGTGGACAACGAGATCTGGTCGCCGATTCTCGTGCGGGGCGATCTTTCGATGCAGGGCGTCCGGCTGGTATTCGATGTGTATTCGCATCTCGAGTTATTCAACGGCGTCTTCTATGACTGGAAGGTACGATCGACCGCAAACCCGATCCTGGAACCCCTCGAAGATGCGCCCTGGCAGACCGATACTCCAGTCTATCAAAGCTATCAGAGTCGTTGGAAACGACGGTCGTTCGAGCTCGGTTCGTATCTGGTCCCCGGCTGGCTTGAAATGCAGGTCGCGCTCAGCGCGAAGGACTACGGTGAATATTTTGTAGACTATAACGACACGGACACCACGCCTGCGCCTTACTTCGACAACGTCTCCGTCGAACATTATGGGACGTCTGGCCCCCTGATCATCGCGGAGGAAACCCATCTCGCGCAGGATAGTTTTCCCGAAGCGGGCCTCAATCCGTCCGTACTCTCCGAAAACTGGGTCCGCTTCGACATGGCGGCCAACATTTCCCCACCCGAAGACATGAGGAACGACCCGGGTGATTCGATCAGCTTCACCGTGGAGTCAACGAGAGTGGGCGGAGGCGTCTACGGCACACCCACCATCCAGATCATCATGGATGCCAACTCCCTGTTCGATGACGACCGTGTACTGCCGCCGGGTTTCTCACAGGCCGACACCATCATCACCGGATCGGTCGCGGCCTTCACCGAATCGGGCCCCGGCCATTATTTCTTCGATCTGCCCGATTCGACATTCTTCTTCCCTGGGGACGTCATACAGTACTACATCCTTGCCGGGGACATCGTCGAGGGTGATATCGAGTACACGACTTTGCCATCCGACGTGTCGTCGTTCGGCGATTTTTCTGTCGACTCTCCCTACTCTCGGGACTTTACGGTCAGGGCGCTTCCCAGCCTGAAGAGCGACCTGAGCCAGCCGTCCGTGTTGTTCGTGAACGAATCCGCTCGATACGAGGGGCTGAACGCCTGGACCAACGCGCTCCGATACTACGGATACCTTCCCGGCCTCGATTACGACCCCTACTTCGTCAGGGGGGCTCTTTCGGGTGTGGGCAACGGGATAGGTGGTCGCGCGACGTCGGCGGAACTTTCCGACTACCAGACCATCCTGTATGCGTGCGGCAGCAACACGAACACGCTGGGCGACGCCCAGTACGGACCGTATGACGATCCGAGCAACGACATCGAGGAGCTGGAGGCTTGGCTCGGACAGGGAAGCAAGAATCTCATGCTGTGCGGCAGCAACCTCGTGTCGGATCTATGGAACAACCTGCCGGGCGGTGGAATCATCTTCATGATACACCGAATGGGCATGGAGTGGGTGGATGGCGACCTGACGCCATGGATCGGAGCTGAAAATCCGGTGGTCGATGTGGTCCCGGGCAACCCTGTTTTCAGCAACGTCGCGTCCTGGAGCGTCGAAGGTGAATGCCCGCTCCATCTCGGCATAGATGTCGTGCAGGACTATCCTCCCCTCGGCTGCCAGGCACTGGCGACCTATCCCGATATGCCTTCGTCTCAGTACGAGCAGGCCGCAACGCTCCATCTGTCCTCTCCGGACGCGAGGGTCGTCTACCTGCCCTACGATCTGAGCATGATCCCGGGGTCGAGTTCCGCCTGGAACGCTCCGCTCCGGAACGTGCTTCTGATGGATATTCTCGATTATTTCCAGACCCCCCAGGGTTCGGGGGATGCATGGATCCCGCCGGATGTAAACGTGTCGCATGTTGAGATGGTCAATCCCGTATCGCCTGTTTCGGTCTTCACGATTCCCGGCGGTGCCGGGGCCGCTCTTGATCATGCCCGTGCCGACGACGGCAGCATAGTGGACGGATCGATCCGGGTGACGCTTCTCTCGATCGCCGGTGATCCCGTGTACCGGTATCCGGGGGAAGATCTCTGGCTGGCGACGGATTCCGGTGGTTTCGTGGCCTGCCACAGCGGATCGATTGCGGATGCCGATACCGACGAGAACGGCGAAACCTATTTCAGCGGCGCCCTGTCGGGGGGCGGTTACAGCGGGCCGGGCGAACTTGTGGACATCCTGGTCGCCGGGGAGCTGTTGAACCAGATTCCTGGATTCGATATCCGTGTGAACAGCCCGGATATCGATGGCGATCTCCAGGTGACCCTGGCGGATCAGGCGACGTTCATCGGTGACATGAACGCCTTCGCCGCGGATCCGGGTGACTACGAATACCGCTCCGATTTCTTCTGGGACGGAACTCTGGATCTATCCGATCTGGTCCTCATGGATTATGGCCAGGAAGTGGGCGTTTCTTGCAGCGCCCACCCGGGCAAGATGGACGATCCTCCGACGCTCAGCATGGGCGACAGGTTCGACGCACCCAAGACGCCGCCTGATGCCACCATCGGCGTCTTCTTCGATACCGAAGGACAGAGCAACATCATATCCGCCGAAACCGGCCAGGTGATCACCGCCTACGTCATTCTCGACGCGCAGGAGCCGACCGGCGTTCGCGGCGCAGCCTGGAGCCTCACCCTGCCAGCTTGCGTGACGCACATGAGTACCGTGTACGGGGGGATATCCCGCGGGGTGTCCCACCTCGAAGGCGTCGAGCATGGCCTGGGCCTGTGTGCGGACGCCGGTCCCGACAGGCCCGTCGTGTTGGCGACCGTACAATTCTTCGTGTCCGGATCGACGGGCGGCCTCATCGAACTATCCCCGCATACGTCGAGCGGTTATTCGGACTTCGTCTACGCCGACTGCTGGGGCGAGAAGGCCACCAACGTGTCCTACGCGGGGCCGGCCGTCGTGTCCTTCGCAACAGATACCGGAACGATCAACATCGAGCCCGGTCCGGTGGCCATCGACGCGCCCTGGACGCTCACCGGTCCCGAGTCGCACACCGGCTCCGGTGAGGCCCAGCTCGATGTTCCCGTCGGCATCTATACGATCGTATGGGAAGAGCCGGTCGGCGCCCCGGGCTGGTATCGGCCCTGTCCGGCCACAGAGGCGCAGATGTTGACGCCCGACGGCGACATCACTTTTTCCGGACACTATCTCAATGACGGCACGCCGCAGGACATGTTCGGAATCTTCCTCGACGAGGAAGCCACGAGCCTCCCCTACGCCGACTACGGGATCGGCGAATCGCTGGTATTCTATTACGTCATAATCAACCCATCGGAAGATGATATGTCGTGGTGCGAGGGCTCGATTCCGATCCCGACGACGGAACTGACTTCGCCCATATTCTGGGAGTATCTCCATACCGCGAACAACTATGTGTCGCCGCCCGATTTCCAGCTGGAGTACGTGGTGCCCATTGATTTCAGCGGTCTGGACGCCTTCCCGATCATCAGATTCAACGCCATGGTGAGCGGGACCGCCCCCGGCGTATTCGACATCCTGGCCTCTGCGACTACGGCGACCGTGCCGCCGGTGCCCAACTACACGTCGTCGGGTGGAGTCGTCCCATTGGCGCCCGTGGGCGGGGGGGGCGGGTCGTTCCTGATCAATCCTGGCGAGACGGGCGTGTTGACCGTAGAGGTCACTCCCGACGCGGCGCCGTGGACCCTGATCGGTCCCTACGGCCTGCACCTAGGCGGCCAGGGGGATGAGCCGGGCCTCACTCTGCCCGCCGGCGGATATCGACTGGTGTTCGAGCCGTTGAACGGGCACGCCCTGCCGGAACCGTCTACCGAGTGCGGCGAATTGACCGCCCTGGGTCTGACGCTCTCCGGGACCTATCTCCTGGAGTATGAAGCCGACCTGGTCTTGACGAAGGACGTGGACGACGCCACACCGACGGCCGGGCAGGTCGTCACGTACACGATCACGCTCGACAACGACGGTCCCGATGCGGCCACGGGCATCCTGGTCTCCGATCCACTGCCCGCCGGCCTGATCAGTCCTGTCTACACGCCCGAGCCCGGGACGACCTTCGATGCTGCCGTCTGGACAGTGCCGACTCTCGCCCCCGGCGGTGATGCCACACTCCTCGTCAGCGCGGAGATCGCCGCGGCCGGAGGCACCGAGATCACGAACACGGCCGTGGTCACCGCTCTGGATCAGTACGATCCTACGCCGGCCCAGGCCTCGGCCGATCTCACCGTCGAGGCGAACAGCGGGCTCGTGCACATCCGACCGGGACCGGCCGCCATCGGCGCTCCCTGGGAGATTGCGGGCCCCCAGACCCATAGCGGAAGCGGTCCCGCCGACCTGTCCGTGATATCCGGATCATACACCGTGACCTGGGGCGAACCGGCCGGGCATCCGGGCTGGGATCTGCCCTGCCCGGCTCAGCAGGCGATCTCGGTCGGTGTCGGTGCGGAACTCGACGTGATCGGGAACTATCTCCACGATGGGACCGCAGCCGATATCGTCGGCGTGTATCTCGATACCGGAGGTCTCGGCGATCCGTTCACGACGCAACCCGCGTTCAACCAGTTCACTCTGCACGTGGTGATTCGGAACCTGTCACAGACGACAGACGTGGGAGCGTTCGAGGCGAGGGTGGAACTGTTGGGTGACCTGGTGCCTATGGGGACGGATCTGCATGGGGCGACGAACCTGTTGATCCCACCCGAATACCAGTTCTCCTTACCGATGCTGTCCGGAAGCGAACACGCTCTGATCTCCTTCACCTTGATGGTCACGACAACCGATCCCGTCTACGCACTCGTGGGCCCAATCGCGAACTCGAGCCTGGATCCGCCGGCCCCTTGCTACGTCGGCGGTCCCTCGTATGACATCTTCGCCCTGAGCCCCGCGGGCGGCGGCGCCGAGGCCTTCGTCGTGAATCCGGCAACGGGCACGATCAACGTCGACGTGACCCCGGATACGGCCGGATGGCGACTGCTTGGGCGCTACGGATACAACCGTACGGACACGGGCGACGACTCGTTGTCGTTGCCCGTGGGGCATTACCGTATCGTCTGGCTGGATCACGCAGGGTTCGATTCGCCGGATCCGGCCGAGTCGTGCGGCGAATTGACGGCCGGCGGCACCCTGGACTTCTCTGGTGTCTATGTCGCGATCAGCGACACGGTCCACGTGGCCACGACCGGCGACGACGCCACCGGTGACGGCTCGCACGCCAACCCGTTCCGGACGATCCAGCATGGCCTGGACAACGCGCCGGTCGACGGCACCGTCGCGGTCCATGCCGGCGTATACTCGACTTCCACGAACGGGGAGGTCCTGCCCGTCCAGATGCGGGACGGCATCACGGTCTGGGCGGAAGATGGGCCCGGAACCTGTGTCATCGACGGTGACGGCACCTCGCGGGACCTGGTCTTCAATGGGTCCGGCACGGCCCGCCTCGAGGGTTTCGAGATCGTGGGCGGTCTTGGGAATCCGACCGGTGGCGGCGTCCATTGCGACGGCGGGGGGACCCTTGAGTTGGTCGATTGTCGCCTCGCGAACAACACGGCGCCCGGTTCCTACGGCGGCGCGATTCGCGCCGCATACGGCACGCTGGTGATCGACACCTGCGTGTTCGAGAACAACACGGCCGGATTCGGCGGTGCCATCGCTGTGGATCACGTCGATCTTCAGGTGCTCGACAGCGTGATCACGAACAACGATGCCGATACGAGAGGCGGAGGGATTTACTGGCTCTATGACCACGGGGGGGCGGGCGTCCTGGATCATTGCGTTTTCGCGGGGAACACCTCCGGCGAGAACGGCGGCGCCCTGCATTGCGCATTCACATCGCCATCCTTCGAGAATTGCACAATCCACGAGAACACGGCCGGAGGCGAGGGTTCCGCCCTCAGCTTCTTCGGTTCCACGACCGCCCCCTCGGTCATCGAGTCGATTCTGGCCTTCAATCCGGGCAACAGCGCGGTGACCTGCGGGGACAATGCCACGGTCACGCTCGAATGCTCTGACGTGTACGGGAATGTCGGTGGTGACTGGACGGGTTGCCTTGCCGGGCAGCTGGGTGTCCTGGACAACTTCAGCGCAGACCCCCTGTTCTGCGATGCGGGCGTCGGCGATCTCTCGCTGCGGGCAAACTCGCCGTGTCTGGGAATCAACAGCCCCTGCGGCGAGAATGTCGGCGCCTTGCTCGAGGGGTGCGCGGAGCTGCACCCGCCGATGGTGACAGATATTCCGGACCAGACCGTGTCTCACGGGGCGGCGTTCGCTTCGATTGCCCTCGATGACTACGTGAGTGACGTCGAGGACCCGGACGACGCCCTGATCTGGGGCTACTCGGGGAACGTCGAGCTGCTGGTGGACATCACCGACCGGGTGGCGACCGTCACCAAGCCCGATCCGGACTGGTCGGGGAGCGAGACGATCCTCTTCACGGCAACCGACACCGATGCCATGTCGGATGCCGATTCGGCGATCTTTACCACGGAGGCGGCGCCGGAAGGCACGATCGAGATCATCGTCGAACCCGGCGACATCACCGCACCGTGGACACTGTACGGTCCCAGCAGTCTCGTACAGGCCGGATCGGGCGACGACCTGTTGAACGGAATGGAGCCGGGCACCTACAACATCGTCTGGGGGGAGCTGGGGGGCTGGATCACGCCGTCCGCACCGCCTTCGCAGATCCTGGCCGCCATGGACACCCTCACCTTCGCGGGTCTGTATGGCGACCCCTTGCCCCTGATCACCGAAGTTTCGGATGTTCCCAACGACCAGGGACGACGCCTGCGGCTCGTGTGGGACCGGTCCGTATATGACGCACCCGGCAGCGAAGTGGCGATAACCGGTTACGAGGTATATCGGGAACAGGGGGAATTCAAAACGGCCGATCCACCATCGCGCCTCGAAGGCTGGGATTTCCTGTCGTTCGTTCCGGCCCACGGCGACGACGTGTACCAGTTCGTGGCGGAGACCCTCTGCGATTCCACCGCCTCGGGCGTTTGCCTGTCGACGTTCTTTCTCAGAACGACGACGCCCGATCCTTTCACCTACTACGACACATCGACGATCCAGGGGTACAGCATCGACAACCTGGTCCCCGGCATGCCGCTCGGCCTGGTGGTCGATTTTGCGGCGAGCGGGAATCACCTGAGCTGGGACGAGAACGACGATCCGGACATTCAGGCCTATGTGATCTATCGCGGCCTCCGTGAGGACTGTTCCTTCGACTCGAGTTCGGCTCTCATATCCGTACCCGTCACAACCTGGTCAGACGATCTGGCGGGGATGCCCGGCGCCCCCTGGGATTATTGCTATTTCGTGACGGCGGTCGATGCCGCCGGCAACGAGGGAGAGCCGACACGATGGGAGGGAGCGGAGATCACCGGCGTCAACGCGAACGAAGTGCCTGATGCATTCGCCCTGCATCAGTGCTATCCCAATCCATTCAATCCCAGCACGACCATCCGCTTCGACCTGGCCGTCGCATCCGAAGTGGATCTGCTGATCTTCGACACGAAAGGGAGGATCGTCAGGACTCTCCGGCGCGGCGTACGCGAGGAGGCCGGCCGCAAGGAGACGACGTGGAACGGCCTCGACGATTTCGGACGCCGGGTCGCCTCGGGCATCTACTTCTGTCGCCTGCGCGCAGGGGCCTATAGTGAAATTCGTCGGATGGCGCTCATGAAGTAAGCGTCCGCTCGGGCGAAGGACAAAACGGGCGGGGCCGAAGCCCCGCCCGTCCTCGCGTCCACCTGGGGGGTGGATTACTTGAGCAGCGTCATCTTCATGGACTGACTGAAGCCGGAGCCCGTGGTCAGTCGGTAGAAGTAGGTGCCGCTGTTCACGGGGCGTCCGCTCTGGTCGCGGCCGTCCCAGTTGTACACGTTGACGTACTCGCCGGCGCCGAGGTTGGTCTCGACGACCGTGCGGATCTCGCGTCCGCGGATGTCGAAGACCTTCAGGCTGACGTGGTCGGCCTGCTGCAGCGAGAAGCTGAAGTTGGTCATCGGGTTGAAGGGGTTGGGATGGTTGCGCCCGAGGGCGGTGACCATCGCAGGGGTGACGTCGACGATGGTCGTCACGTCGTTGACCGCGCCGGGCGTAGCCTGGTCGCCGTCGCCGAAGAGCGGTCCGCCCGCGCCCCAGTTCGTGCCCAGGTTGTTGTCGCCCAGCTCGTTCCACTGCATCGAGCCGCCGTCGGGATCGGGGAAGGTCACGCCGTCGTCGTACGCGACGATGTCGATCTGCACCGAGTCGCCGTCGTAGAGGATCACCTCGTCGGCGCTGTTGGACAGCGTGATGCCGGTGTACTCGTAGAAGGCGGTGACGCCCTGGCCGGCCATGGCCGTGGCGTCGATGCAGAACACCTTGTACTCGCCGGCGTTGATGACCAGCGGGCCGCCGTTGTCGATCACGTGGGAGTCGAAGTCGGCGTCGGCGATGGTCCAGCCGTTCATGTCCACGGCCACGGTGCCGTAGTTGTGGACCTCGAACCATTCGCCCTCCGAGTCGTACAGGCGCAGAGGGTTCTGCATGATCTCGGTGATCTCGATCTCGGCCAGCACGGGCTCGGCGATGGGCGCGGTGGTGTTCGCGGCGATCGGGTTGCCGTGCTGGTCCTCCACGTTGTTGATGCGCACCGTGTGCGGCGTGCCCGTGGGATCCGACGCCAGGGTCAGGTGCACGACCGTGGGATCGGTCTGCAGGGCGGCGGCGGTCACGGCGATGGTGTTGCCGGGCGTCGCGGTCTCGTAGACCTCGTAGTTGGCCGCGTTGTCGCAGGTCGTGGCGTCCATGACCTCGTCGAACTGCAGGATGACCGTGACCGGCGGCGACAGCGTGGCGCTCACCAGCACCGGCGGCGTCGTGTCGGGCTCCTGGCCGTTGTTGGTGATGTCGGAGAGCAGGCCGACGATGATCTGACCCTGATCGGAATAGGAGCCTCCCGCGCCCGCGGCGACCAGCTCGTCGCCGATCAGCCAGCCGGACATGTCGACGATGTCGTCGTCGATGCGGATCACGACTTCACCCGAACCGTCATCGACGGTCCAGTTGGTGGCGGGGTTGGATCCGGTGGTGGTCGCCATGGCGGTGATCTCACCGGTGGTCTGGATGTAGGTGCCCTCGTTGCTGAGCGCCGCCGCGGCGCCGGTGGTCTGCACGTCGGGCGTGAGGGGCGGGTTGCCGCTGCTGACCAGCTCCACCTCGTAGTTCAGCAGCTCGAGCGTCCGGAAGTAATAGTCCACGCGACCGGTCACCTTGACGACGTTGCCGGTGTCGTTGAGCAGGTCCATGCCGGTGCTGTAGTAGGTGCCGTAGATGTTCAGGCCGCGACCCGACGCATCCTGGACGTAGGCGCTGACGGACGTGCCGTCGGCCTTGTAGTCGCCGGGGATGAAGACCTGGCCCTGGATCAAGACCGTCGTGCCGTCGTAGCCGGCCGAGTCGGCGTGGATGAAGGCGATGGGCGTGACGAGCTCGGGGGCCACGGTGTAGCTGAAGAAGCCGACCGGGGCGTCCGAGGGGTTGGTGGTGGTCTGCATGTCGTCGTCGGTGGCCGACACGTAGTAGTCGATGGCGGAGCCGTCGGGGGCGCCGGGGATGGTGCCCGCGTAGGTGTCGCCGGTGTCCAGGGTCATCGACGCGGTGTTGATGAAGCCGCCGCCGTCGATCTGGTAGATGATGTCGGCGCTGCTGATCGTGCCGTCGCTGTCGGTGATGTCGGCATAGACCGTGACGGCCTCGCCGGGGATGGGCAGCAGCGAGCGGTGGATGACGTTTTCGATCTGGGGCGGCTGCGGGAGTACGCCGCCGTTGGTGGAGCCGGGTGTCGGTGCCTGCACCACGTACGACGTGGTGACCAGGGCGCCGCCGCCACCGTCGGGGATGCGCTGGCAGGATTCGGTGGTGCCGTTGCCGTTCTCGTACTCGTCGATCTGGGGCTGGCCCGGCGTCAGGCCGGCCAGCAGCTCGGCGTCGTCGGCGTCGCCGGTGTCGTAGACGATGGCGTCGATCAGGCCGGTCGACGTGATGGGCGTGTCGTTGGGAAAGTCGACGGCGTCGCCGGTGTAGAGGGCCACGGCGTCGGCGCCGTTCTGCAGCCAGCCGTCGGACACCACGTATGCGGGTGTCGGGACGACGGCGGCGCCGCCGATCACGAAGAAGCCGTTGGCGTCGAGGGCGTAGCCGTCGAGGTCGTAGGCGCTGTTGTAGGACAGGTTGTCGCTGCCGTTGAAGGTCACGAGGACCTTGCCGTCCAGCGACTCGAGGGGCGTGCCGTAGAGCTCGACGAATTCCAGGGTGTCGGTACCCACGTTGTCGGCGTCGGTCTCGTTGATGAGCACGTCGGCTTGGGCGGAAACGGCCCCGATCGCTGCGATCGTCAGGGCCAGCAGGGTCATCCAACCGAGGCGACCGCTTTCGCGGCGGAACATTCTGCGCATTTGAATCATCTCCCGTGTTTCTGCATGCATGTACGACGCCCGGCGTCCGACAGGCGTCGGGGTCAGGGGTGATCCGGGATCATAGCACAACGGCGCCTCAAGTGTGAGAAAATCTGATGAAAGGCGGCCCTGTCGGACCTTTTGTTATTTCGTGTGAAACCAATGTGTTACGCCGTTCAACGCAGTCTCGCCAATCGCTGTGTTTCGCGCACGCCGGCGGCTCTGAAACGGATCATGTAGATGCCCGCGGGCGCCGCGCGCCCCGCCGCATCCCGTCCGCGCCACGTGGCCCGGTGGGGTCCCTCGATCCTGTGGCCCTCGATCAATACCACCAACAGGCGGCCGGACAGGTCGTACACGGCGAGGGTGACCGGTCCGGCGCGCCGCAACTTGAAGAGAACCGACGTGGATTCGGTGAAGGGATTGGGCCGGCACGGGCCCATCGACGCGTCGCGGGCGGGAGGCGCGGCACAGCCGTCCGACTCGCCGGGGACGGGATTCTCCGGTGTCGCGATCAGGTGATCCTTCGCCACGGGATACTCCCTCATGCAGCCGATCAGCAGGCTGCCCGAGAGGATGATGAGGATGCGCGGGATGTTCGGCATGACGGCGCCTCCGGATATACGGGTCCGACCCGACGTCTCCGCGGGGCGGAGCATCGACGGCTTCGTCCATCGTCATGCGAGTGCGTGTGGGGTGGGCGCGCGGCCCGGTCGAGGTGAGTGGATCGAGGCCCGCGGCGCGGGGGCGGCGTCGCGGGCCCTGCATATGACTGAGACTAGGGAGACGGCTCGGCCCGGTCAAGCAGGCCGGCGAGCATGTCGATGAGTTCCGCCTCGACGGCGCGCCCGCGGTCGCGTCCGTACCACAGGTGGAGCCGCTCGAGCAGCTCCGGCTTGTCGAGGCCTTCCGCCTTGGCCGTGTCGAAGACCGCCTGGGCCGCCGCCGGTCGCGGGCCCCAGCCGGCGAGCTCGTTCCCGTCCGCGTCGAAGACGACCAGGCGCGGGATGCTGCGGCTGCCGCCGGTGAGGTAGAGGTCCATGATGTCCAGGTTGTCGTCGCGCGTCAGGATGCGCAGGTCGACGGCGGGACAGCGCCGCGCCAGGGCCGCGACATAGGGCAGGCACTGGGCCGAATCCCCGCACCACGGCTCGGTGAGCACCATCCAGAGCTGCGGCGCGGCGATGCGCTCGAGCAGGTCCGTCGCCGCCGTGGAGGGTGCGTAGGTGCGGTCGATGCGTTGAGAGCGATGCAGGTTCAGCTTCGTGTAGCCGATGCGCTCGGCCTCGTCCGCGTCGAGGCCGTCGACGGGCGTCGCGGCGCGCTGCGCCATGTGGGCGAGGTAGGCGTCGTAGTCGAGGCCGTCGTGGGGGCGGCGGTCGGTGAAGAAGGTCCGGGTCATGGGCTCATCCTCCCTGGCGATCCTGTTACGGGACGTCTGCGCCGATCATGATAGGCCAACCGGCCCCCTCTGGCGACCGCCCGGCGGGCCGGTGCCGCGGGAACCCGTGGCGCCCGTCGCGTTTTCATGTTCTCATGCCATGAGAAAGGGAGGTACGCGGATATGAAATACGTCATCGCAACGATCCTGCTGGCCGCGCTGGCGGCCGGCTCGGCCGGGCTCGCGGGCAGCCGCCGCCCGAAGGCCCCTGAGCCCGTCGACGCGGCCGCGTCGGGAAACGCCTTCGCCTGCGATCTCTACGCGATGCTGCGCGGAGGCGACGGCAACCTCTTCTTCTCGCCGTCGAGCATTTCGGTGGCCCTGGCCATGACCTACGCCGGCGCCCGCGGCGAAACGGCGCGCGAGATGGCGGAGACCCTCCGCCTGCCCGACCGCCGGGACGACGTGCACCGCGCCCTCGCCGGGCTGCAGGCCGACCTCGAACCGGCCAGGGACGCCACGCACACCCTGCGCGTGGCCAACCGGCTCTGGGGACAGGACGGCTACGCCCTGCTGCCGGACTTCCTGGCGACCGTCAAGGCGCACTACTACGGGGGCTACACGCCCCTGGACTTCCGGGCCGACGCCGACCGCGCGCGCGTGACCATCAACGACTGGGTCGCGGAACGGACCGAGGACAAGATCCTCGATCTGCTCCAGCCGGGCACGGTGGACGGGGACACGCGCCTGGTGCTGACCAACGCCGTCTACTTCCTCGGCCTCTGGAAGCACGCCTTCGAACCGCGGGCCACCCGCGACGCGCCCTTCCACACCGCGTCGGGCCGCAGCGTCGAGGCGCCCTTCATGCTCCAGGTCGAGCGGCTGAACCTCGGCACCGCCGACGGGCTGCGCGTCCTGGAACTGCCCTACGACGGCGAGGCCCTGTCCTTCTGGATCCTGCTGCCCGACGCGCACGACGGGCTCGACGACGTCGAGCGGCGGCTGGACGCGGACACCCTCGACGCGTGGCTGGCGACCGCGACACCGCAGCGCGTGCGCTGCAGCCTGCCGCGCTTCGAGATGACCTCGCAGTTCGATCTGGGCCGGACCCTGGCCGCCATGGGCATGCCCGCGGCCTTCTCCGGCCGGGCCGACTTCTCGGGGATCACCGGCGGCCGGGACCTGGTGATCAGCGACGTGGTGCACAAGGCCTTCGTGGACGTCTACGAGGAGGGCACCGAGGCCGCCGCGGCCACGGCCGTCACCATGAAGATGACCAGCGTGGCC
>Ga0180436_10001763_pt1 | contig 20951 bp, 15 predicted proteins | sample SS_ome_2_FD_132434 | JGI IMG/M metagenome (GOLD analysis project Ga0180436, IMG submission 132434) | Hypersaline lake sediment archaeal communities from the Salton Sea, California, USA - SS_3_S_2 metaG | ecosystem: Environmental > Aquatic > Non-marine Saline and Alkaline > Hypersaline >...
ACCGTCGATGAAACCGCACCCGCGATCCTTGTCACGCGAAATGTCTAGCCCTCCACCATCTCGTCGACCACGTCGGGAGGAGGATGGGTGAGCTTTCCGTGATGGACCGGTGCGGGAACATTCTTTCCCATCATGACCGCGATCCAGCGAAGGTCGGGGCTGTTCTCCAGCATGACCTTGATCATCATGGTGAGCGGGACGGCGAGAAACATACCGACGGGTCCCCAGATGAATCCCCACACCATGACCGAGAGGATCACCACGAGGGTGCTGATCCCGAAGCGGCGCCCCATCATCATCGGTTCGATGAAATTTCCGATCGCGATGTTGATGGCGAAGTAGCACGCGACCACGATCATCGCGGGCCAGAAACCCCGTTCCATCAGCATGAGCAATGCGGGGGGAAAGCCGGCCACGATGGAGCCGATCACGGGCACGTAGTTGAAGAGAAAGGCGACGAGCCCCCAGAGGATCGCGAAATCGACCCCGAGAATGGAGCACGCCGCTCCCGCGAGGACCCCTGTGGCGGCGCTGGCGATCGTCTTGATGCCGAGGTAGCGCTGGAAGTCCTGGGAGGAATTCTGGAAGCGGCGCAGGTCGGGGCCGCCGATACGCAGGACGCCCTGCACCTTGTCGAGATAGCGCCCGGATTCCGCGAGAAGAAAGACCATGATCACGAAGGCGAAGAACGACTTCGAGGCGATCGAGGTGAAGCGGGAGACGATGTCGAAACTGCCGAGCGCATCGACGATTCTCGTCGAGTCCCAGTAGCGGTTGAAGAGCTCCCGGAAAGTGGGAATCTGCTGGTCCTCGAGATCCTCGGGTGGGAGGATCTCCTCCCCCTCCTCGGAGTGGGTCCAGAATCCACTGAATCGTTCGATCTGTTGGTCGGCATTCTCGGAGAAATCGAGGAAGAGCTTCCGCATGTTCTCGGCGTAGACGACCCGCTTGTCCTGGAACTCGGGAATGGCTCCGGAGGCGACGAAGACGAGACCGCCGATCACGAGAAAATCCACGCCGATCGTGAGAAGGATCGCGATCGGGCGGGGAAAACCCCGTGCCGTGAGCCAGTTCAGCACCGGCATTGAGAGAATCGCGAGGAACAGGCCGAGGAAGATGGGAATGAACAATTCGGAGGCGGACTTCAGGCCGGTCACGACGACCACGATGCATGCCATCGTCAGCAGCATGCGCACGCCATTCCCCATTTGCCTGTTCGCGCCAGTAGCCGACATAGACCGAAATATCCGGGTAAAGCGGGAGCCTCTCAAGGGGAAAGTGTGGGATTTGCCCGGACCGGGGCACCTCTACGAGAGGGGCTCCGGTGCGGCGGGAAGCGAATCGCGTTTCCGCGTCAGCCTGCGGTCTTGCCACGGGAGAACGCAGGCCCGTATTCTGCGCGGGTCATCGCTTCCCTCGAACCCGTCTCTCCATGAAGGACACCATCCGCGTCATCACCCTTCTCGCAGTCATTCTCAGCGGACCGCTCATCGTCTATTGGGCGCTCTCGAAGGAGGAGTCGCTCTACTACTGGGTCATCCTCGTGACCCCGGTCCTGTGGATCGGTCTCCTTCTCTTCTGGTATCTGGTCCTCGGGTGGGGAAAGTGGCACCGGAGGCTCCTGCGCACCGTCCTGACCGTTGCGGTTTTCGTCGTTCTCGGCGTCGCCTTCGGCTATCTCTTTCGCTACGAGGGATCGCTTTCAGGCACGTCGTTGCCGAAGTTCGTTCCGAGGTGGCAGTCCGTCGAGGGGGTGCCCGCCGAGCCTACCCGGGGCGCGGCGATCGCCGACGCGAATCCTCCGGGCGAAGAACTCCTGTCGGCCGCTCGTGACCTGACCCAATTCTTCGGCCCGGACCGGAACGCGATTCTGCCCGGGGAGACGGTGTCATTCGACTGGGAAACGACACCTCCCAAAGAGATCTGGCGGCGCCCCATGGGTGCGGGATGGTCGAGTTTCTCCGTCGCCGGTAGGCGGGTCTATACGCAGGAGCAACTCGGTGAGGATGAATGCGTGACCTGCTACGACCTCGTCACGGGACAGAGGGTCTGGAAACACGCCGACGAGGGAGTCCGGTTCCTCGCCGTCATGACCGAATTGCGGGGGGCCGGGGCGCGCATGAGTGGGGAGGGGCCGCGGGCGACTCCCACCATTCATGGCGACCGGGTTTACACTTTGGGTTCCACCGGCATCGTGAACTGCATCGACCGGGAAACGGGCGAGAACGTCTGGAAGAGCAACGTGCTCGAGGACTTCGACGGGGCCATTCCGGAGTGGGGAAAAAGCACCTCCCCCCTGGTGCTCGAGGAGGCGGGCATCGTGATCGTGAGCGGCGCCCAGGAGCCGGGTTCGACGCTCACCGCCTACGATCTGGAGACGGGCGACGTGGAGTGGAACTATGTCGGCAACGGGGCCAGCTACAGTTCGCCCCGGCTCATGACCCTGCACGGTGTCGAACAGGTCGTGAGCGTGAATGCGAAGGACGTGTCCGGTGTCGAGCCGGCGACGGGCAAGGAGTTGTGGAGGATATCGTGGCCGGGGTCGTTTCCCAAGGTGGCGCAGCCGATGGATGCAGGCGAGGGGAGACTACTGGTGACGGCCAGCTACGGGATGGGTTCCCTCCTGATCGAGGTGACGCGGGACGGGAATGCATGGGGAGCGGAACAGATCTGGAGGTCCCTGCGCTTGAAGACCAAGTTCAGTTCCGCCTCCGTCCGGGAGGGGTTTGCCTACCTGCTTGACGAAGGGCGACTCGCCTGTGTCGAGATCGAGACCGGTGAAAGGATCTGGAAGAGCGAGCGATACGGGTTCGGCCAGCAGCTCCTGGTGGGGGATCATCTTCTCATCCAGAGCGAACCGGGAGCGGTCGCCATCGGTCGCGCCAGTCCCGAGGAATTCGTCGAGTCGGGCCGCATCGAGGCTCTCGATTCCATGACGTGGAATGCCCCCGCCCTCGCGGGCCGGATCCTGCTCGTGCGAAACGACCGGGAGGCGGTCTGCTACCTTCTACCCGGCAAGCCATGACTCGCGTGCATACCGGCGGTTTCACCGTTTCGACCTCGGGAAAGGGGACCTACGAAATCACCGGGGACGTTCGCCGTATCGTCGCCGAGTCGGGGGTCGGGAACGGGCAGGTAACCGTCTTTGTGGAGCATACCAGCGCGAGCCTCGTCATCATGGAGAATGCCGATCCGTCCGCGCGAACGGACCTCCACGCATTCTTCGATCACCTCGTTCCGGAGACTCTCCCTTTCCTGGTCCACACATGCGAGGGGCCCGATGACAGTCCGAGCCACCTGCGCATGGCTCTCACCCGTACGTCCGAAGTCGTTCCCGTGATGGACGGGCGAATGCGTCTCGGTACGTGGCAGGGAATCTTCCTGTTCGAGCACCGGCGTGCGCCTCATCACCGCCGCCTCTCCGTTTCCGTGATCGGTGATGCATCGTGACGCGGGCCGGTTTCGAGATTTTACCCGGTAGCGCGGCGGGATGGCGGAAATTTTCGCAGAAATGTCTCGCGGCACGACTCGGAATACGGGGAAATGACAAGAGAGGGGAAAAAGGACACCCCGTGTTCCGAGGAACGAAGGCCCGGGATCGAGAGCCGGGCGAAGCTGATACAGTTTCTAATAATTTTAATAAAAGTGGCAAATTCAGGGTCGCCATGGTATTATTTGCAAAATTTTCTGCATGACGGACGAGCAATTCCCAGATTTGGAGATCGGAGAATCGCTGGGACGAGGGAGCGCGGGCGAAGTGTTTCGCGTTCGGGAGAAAAGCACCGGGCGAGAGGGGGCGTTCAAGCGCTTCAGTCCGATGTCGATCGACCGGAGGTTCCTGGAGCGAAACTTTCGCCGCTTCGATCGCATGCCCGGCCATGCCGGGATCGTTCCCGTCCCCCGCTTTCGCTTCGACGAGACGCCCTACTTCGTCTTCATGGATCTCGCCCAGGGCAAGACCCTGGCGAGCCGTCTGCCGCAGGGGGAGTCGCTCGCGTGGGAGTGGATTCGCCAGGTCGCCGAGGCGATGGGGCATGCCCACAAGCATGGCGTGGTGCACGGAAATCTTCATCCGGGCAACATTTTCGTGGACGGGGACGAATCCGGCGCCCGACTCAGTGTTGCCGACTTCGGCACGGGCATGGTCGGTGACGTCCACCACATTTATCTCGACGAGAATACCTATTTCGCTCCACCCGAGCAGCTCGAGTGCGGAGGGTGCCGTTGGTCCGACGGGGCCGCTCAGCGTTGGGACGTCTATCGCTTCGGTGCGATCGCCTTCTATCTCGTGAACCGGGAACTGCCTCGGGGCCGGCGCTACTTCAAGGAGAGGGAGCGCCTGATCGCCAAGAACGGCGGGCGCCCGGTCCCGGTCGATCCGGAGGCATTCGCCCGCATCGTGCGGGAGACGCCCGGCTACCGGTGGAAGGACAAGGCGGGAGGGTGCGCCGAGATCGAGCGGTATCGAGCGATCATCGACGCGTGCCTCGCGATCGATCCGGAGGAGCGTCCGGTCGATTTGCGCGAGGTGCGAAATCGTTTTCGCGAGATGGATCAGGAGCGGGCTCTTCGCGAAGGGATGGAACAGCTCGACGCCGAGCGTCGTCGCCAGCGGGCGAAACTGGCAGGGGCCCGCGTGGTGTCGATCGTGCTCGGCATGTCCTTCGTGGCGGCGACCTACTTTCTCTTCGACTATCTCGAGAAGACGCACGATTTCCGGAACAAGGTGTCGGAGCTGGATCGCGTCGTGACCGACCAGCGCGCTCACATCAATCAACTCGACGAGCGCTGGGAGGAGACCGTCTCCGACCTGAAGCAATCGCGGGAGGCGGCGGATGTCTTCTTTTCCCAGGTCGCCCAGGGAACAAACGCGGGCGGAACGGGCGTGGCTTCGATGCGGGCCGAGGATCTCGAGGACTCCCGGGACTACTATCGCAGGATACTTGCCGGTTCGGGTGGAGGCGAGGAATCGCTCATCGAAGCGGCGCGCGCCCGTCACAGTCTCGCCCACATCGAGCGAAAGATGGGAAACACCGAGACGGCCCTCGACCAGTTCCGGCTTGCGATCGAGGCGCTGGACGCCGTTCTCACCAACCGCCGGGGAGGAACCGAGGCGGTTACCGACTCCCTTCGCCGGCTGGGGGACTGCCACGAGAACATCGGCAGCCTGCTCGCCAATCCGATCGGTGAGGAGGCCGTCGTCCATCTCGCCGAGGCGGTCCGCTATTTCGGCGAGGTGCTCGAGCGAAACCCCAACGATACCGCTCTGGTCCTCCGCCAGGCCGGTACGAGTTTCCTCTACGGCAACGCCCTCCACGCCCACAAGCGCTACAATGATGCCATCGCGGTCTATGCCCATGCCGCGGATCTCGCCGACGGATTGGGGGAATCGTCGCCGGACTCGGGGGTGCCCAACGAATTGATCGGGAAGCTCCAGTTCCGCGTCGCGAAGGCCCTGCGCGGGGCCGACCGTCCCGGCGAAGCGATCGATGCGCATATCGCGGCGATGGAATCGATCGAACGGGTGAAGGATGTGCGGGGATTCACTCCCCTGCAGTCTCTCCAGATGGCCGAGAGTTATCTCGAACTGGGCGAATTGTTCTCGATGAGCGACGCGGAACCGGCTGATCTCGACCAGGTCTACAACGAGGCGCTGCGCCTGCTCGCCCCGCTCCGGAACGAGAATCCGGAAGACGTCGAGGTGGCGATCCTCCACTGCCGCAGCCTGCAGCATCTCGGCGCGATCGAGCGCGAGGCGGGCCAGTGGTCCGAGGGATTCCGGCTCTCGGTCCGGGGGATCGAGGCGCTCGACGAGGCCGTGAACCGGAATCCGGATCACCTCGAGGGGCGGCTCGCGCTCGCCGAGGCACGGCTCGGTCACCTCCTCTTCCTGGAGAACGAGTCGGACAAGGCGAAAGACGTCGCCGAAAAAGGGGTCGAGGCTGCCGAGTCCGTCCTATCCACCCTCGAGTCGGGGAACTCCGTTCCGGAGCCGCTGCGCTCGCGGTACCACGAGAGGCTCGAGTCGCTCTTTCGCCGGTTCGGAGATGCCTTTGCCAGGCTCGGAGAGGCCGGTCCGGCCGACCGGTGTTATGCGCAGGCGGCCGAGAGTCTCAGCTATCTCGAGACGCAGGGCCGGGACCGGAACAGCGATCCCCTCGTGCAGTAGCGACGCCGGCGTTCGCCCGGTGATCCGATCAGTCCTCTTCCTCCGATTCGCCACACGAGTCCTCGTTCGGACCTCCGTCCTCCGGTCTTTCTCCTTCCTTCGGCGCGCCCGCGATCTCGTCGCTCCATGCGCCCCGGTAGAGTTTCGTCTCGACGAACGACACCGGTTCGCCGGAAAACGGGGTCGCGATGAGGACGGCGCGCCCGGCCAGGGGAAAGAGAAGCGTGTCGGCAGGGGCCCGGTGGGTGAGTTGGGGATCGGAGGGGCGCTCCGTTCCCTCCCTCCAGATGCGTCCGCTGACGACCCATGCGGGCGCTTTCTCGCCGGTCGCCTCCACCCGGAGATCGAAGTGCCACGCCACGTCCGCTTCCCACGCGAAAGGGGCCGACACGAGAGATTCCCCGTGGCGAACGATCTCGATCGTGCCGGGGCCGGCCGAGAGACGAAGCTGGAATCCGTTTTTCCCGAAGAGGCCGACACCGAAACGGGGTCGAATCCGGGGAGGCGCACCCGCTCTTGCGACGGCAAAGACACCGGCGCCCTGTTCGCGCATCTCGGGACCGAATTCGATCCAACCATCGATGAGGGGTTCCGGCGCGATGCGGAGCACATCGGCGTCTCCATCGACACGCCACCTACCGCGGATGGGGGTGAACCCCTCCGGTCCGCCGTCATCGTCCCAGAGAAACTTCTGGGCAAAAAAAACGGGAGACTTCTTCTCCTCGTCATCCGGACCGGACTCACCTTCCTCGCCTTTCGGACCGGCTCGACAGGCGGTGCTGGAGAAGAGCAGGGCCACAGCTCCCGCCGTGACGGTCCGGCGGAGGAGGCGCGCCGGGAAGCCCAACCGGCACCTTCCGCCCGGGGATGCGGGAATGCGCGCGGAGATCGTCATTCTCTTCTCAGGTCGTCCATGAGTTCTCCCCGGACCACGACGCGGGCGGCAAGCCAGCAGAAGACGAGGCCGCCGGTGAGGATGGCCCCGTTCAATCCTGCCAGGAGGCCGAGTGGAATGCCGGCAAGTCCTCCCTGCAGTTTCGGAATCACCGCGATCGCCGCCGCGAGGAGGCCCAGCAGGACGCCGGAGGCATGGAGAAACCAGTGCTCGGCGAGTACCATGCCGGCCAGGGAACGCCGGGTGAAGCCCATCGCCTGCATCACGCCGAGCTGTCCGCGCCGCTCCAGCACGTTTCGGCCCACGATGATGGCGAGTCCGACCGTGCCGAGGAGTACCCCCAAACCGCCGAGTGTCGAGAAGATGCTCAGGTAGGTGTTCTGGACCGCATTGAAGTCGTTGAGCCGGTCCGAGGCGGGGCGCATCGCGAGGCCGAGATCTCCGAACATGCGGGTAAGATGCGCGGCGGTCGCGTCCGCCTTCTCCGGGTCGGGACTGTCCAGCAGGAAGTAGCGATAGCCGCCCGCATCGGGGTAGAGGCGAAGAAATGCGTCTTCCGCAATCACGATATTCCCCTGGAGGATGGAGGTGGCGAGTAGCCCTGCGATCCGCACACGGAAGGGATCGCCCGCGGCCGACTGGTAGGCGATGGTGTCCCCCAGTCCGAGTTGGAGCGCATAGGCGGCGGTGTTCTGATCGACCACTCCGGGAATGACCGGGACCCCATCCTCCTCGGACGGTGGTGCGGTGAGAACCTCCCAGGGCGAGGACTCGTGTGTCCCCTCGACAGCGGTGAAGGAAAAGGGATCGAGTGCGGCGATGCGACCGGCCGCGACGGCCATGATCCGGGGGCGCTGGGCCCGGTTCAGATTGAGGCAGCTGGCATCGTCGCCATCGCTGACCCGGAGCGACAGGAGGTCGACCTCTCCGGGCGATTCGGTCACGCTGTCGAGACCGTGCTTCTCGCGCCCCTGGACGCTGTTCAGGTCCTCGTAGACCGGCAGCGTGGATTCGCCCACCCAGGCGAAGCCTCCCGTTCCCGAGTCGCGCCGGTCCGCTCCGCGGGAACCTTCGAGACGAAAGGAATTGATCGCCGTGACCATGAAGACGCCGGCCGCCATCAGTCCGATCACGGCGAGAGAGCGTCCCCGCCGCCGGACGGTGTGTTGACGGCCCAGCGCGGCGAGCGAAGTCAGGGTCGGGGCCGGTTTTCCGAGGCGCCCGATCAAGAGTGACGAGGCGAACACGCCCGCGAGGGTGAAGAGAAATCCGGCACCGAAGAAGAGTCCCTGCTCCGCCATCGATCCGGGGAGTTTCGGGGCGAAGAGACAGCCGAGACCTCCCGCGAGGGATGCCGCGATTCCGGTCACATCGCGGAACCGGGCCCACCACGAGGTCCGGCGGCCGCCTCCGAGGTCTTCCGATCCCGTGATCAGCTCGCTCGGTTGGAATGCCATGATGCGCCGGCTCGCGAGCCAGACCGCGCCGAGGGCGAACAGGACGGTCAGGAGAAAGGCAACGGCGAGGCTTACGATGCGGACGTGATAGACGAACTCGATGCCGGCGGCCGCTTTGCGCCAGGCGCCGGACATTCCCACGAGAGCGAGTCGCGTGTAGAGCCAGCCCACCGCGAGTCCGAGGAGGCCCCCGGCGACGGAAAGCAGCGCGGCCTCTCTCAGGAAGAGGCGGCGTACCCGGCCCCGGGTGAATCCGAGGGCGAGGAGCAGGCCCACCTGCGAGCTTCTCTGTTCGATCCCGAAGACGAAGACCAGTCCCGCCAGCACGAGCGCGGAGAGGATGAGGAAGAAGCTCATGTAGGCGAAGAGTTGGCCGAAGTCGAAGGACTGCGCGACCGCGCCTTCGGCCTCGGCCGCGAGATCACGGAAGGCGATGCCGAGCGAGGGGAGGTCCAGTTTCTCGCGAAGGGAATCGGCGAAGGCGGCGGATCCCGTATTGCCGGGACCGGCGAGGCGAACCGCGGTGGTATCCCCGAACCGGTTCGCCCAGAGCTTTCGGGCGTCGGCGAGAGAGAGAAACGCCTTCGGGGTGGCGCGATAGGTGTCCCAGTAATCCTCGTCCTTCTGGCGGATCCTGTCCCGGTCCACGGGGATGCCGGGCTCCCACGAATCCAGGTCTTCCACGTCGAAGATGCCGGGAAAGTTGGGCGTCCAGCTCGCGTCCCAGCCCTCCTGACCGATCGGGAGCACGTGGGCGACCGTGAACGCAGCGCTCTTTTCCACCAGTTGGCGCCCGGTTTCCATCGCGTAGTATTCGAGTGTCAGGGTGTCGCCCAAGCCGGCTCCGAGATCATCGGCGAGCCAGTCGCTGATCACGATTTCCCCTTCTTCGAGATCCTCCGGCACGAGTGGGGTCGATCCGGGGACGGCGCCGCCGACCATGGAATACGGGGTGGCTCCTCCGTCCGCCACGATGTCGTTCGCGAGATAGGTGAGAATCGGCGTGGCGGTTTCGTCGACCCCTCGCACCGCCGCAACGGTGGGGGCGTCGAAAAAGACACGCTCGCTGAGCAACTGACTCCGTGGGGAGTCGGCGAGCGGAGCGAGCGAGAGCGCGATGTCGGAGAGTTGCCACTGCGATTCCACGGCCGAGGCGAAGGACTCCGGATCGATCGCGCGGGATCCGAGAAAGACGTTCGCCTTGTCCGGGAGTTCGAGGGTCTCCTGGAGTTGGGAGATCGGGACGAATATCGTCGGTGCCGGAACCTGCTCGGCACGCAGGGAGTAGCGACCGAAATGATCGGAGCCGACCACGGTAGTGATCTTCTCCGTGAAGGGGACGGTCTGCTCGGATTCGCCGGAGAGCGGCGCATCCTTCGAGATCTGACCGGGGATTTCCACTCGGACGATCAACGTGGAACCCGTTTCGGCTCCGAGCCGGTCGGCGAGGGGTCGGTTGACCGCCATCCAGTCGTCCCCGGCGAGTTCTTCGGGAGGAGATCCCGCCCGGGAAAGGAGCCAGAATCGGTCATCGACGCCGACGATCTGGACGCGGTTGGCCCTCCGTCCTTCGTTCCGGGCGGCGACGGTTCCCTCGACCTGGAGGAGCGGTGCGACCACGGAATCCGGGGAGTCCAGCCCGGTGGCGACTCGTTCGGCGAGATCGACCGTGAGGAAGCGCTCGCCCCCGACAAGGATCGGTCCCGCACCCGAGATGCGGGCGGCGCTGTTCTGGCGCAGGCTCTCCTTGACGGAGTCACCGACCACGAGGGCCCCGCTGAGGATCGCCGAGGTGAGGACGACGCCGCCGAGCACCGCGAGATTGATACCGCGGTAATGGACGAGAGACTGGAAGGTGAAGCGGGAGAGATTCATGGGATCACGACACCGTTGCGGACGGTCGGTAAGGTGCGAGGAATCAGCCAGCGGCGTCGGTGAGCTTGCCCCGGTTCAGCGTCCGAACCGCGCCGATCCGGCCCGCGAGTTCGCGGTCGTGTGTAACGACCACGAGCGAGACTCCGGAATCGCGGTTCAACTCGACGAGGAGATCGATGAGCCGCGCGGCGTTGTCCTCGTCGAGGGCTCCGGTCGGTTCGTCCGCGAGGAGGAGCTTCGGTTGATTGATCAGCGCCCGAACCACCGCGACGCGCTGTCGCTCACCGCCGGAGAGCTGGGCCGGACGGCTCGCGAGCTTGCTGCCCAGACCCACCTTCTCGAACCACTCCGTCGCCCGGTCGGCCGCCTCCTTCGGATCCGGTCTTTCCGGCAGGGCCAGGGTGGGAACGAGGGCGTTCTCGAGAGCGGTACACTGGGGAAGGAGGTGGTGCATCTGGAAGATGAAACCGAAATGGGCGGCACGAAGCGCGGCGAGTTCGTGTTCTCCCAGGCCGGAAGTCGCGGTGCCGGCCACGGTGACCGACCCCTCGGAGGGCCGGTCGAGGGTGCCGAGGATATTCAGCAGGGTGCTCTTGCCACAGCCCGACGGGCCGACGATCGAAAAGCACTCGCCCGGGGCGATGGACAAATCGAGTTCGTCGAGAATGCGGCGTCCGGGTGCGGAATCGTACCACTTCGTCACCGCCTCGAGTTTCAGGATGGGTTCGCTCATGACAGGGAAGGGCGCGCTCTGCACGGAGTCGCGGCCCGGCGAAAGCTGCCCGCATCGTGGCGTCCGGTCAAGAGACGGAGAGAGGATGGCGAACCGCGGGCAGCAACCGGGCGGCGTGCCACCGGGGCGAAGCGAGGCAAACCGGCCCGGAGGACGGGCCCTCTCCTCACTGCTTGATCCAGCGTTTCGACTTGAATTCGAAACGGGGCAGGGAACCTTCGCCGACGACACGGACGGGGATGCGGAGGGTGAAAGCGTCGGCGAGTTCCCGCGCGATCCGGTCGGCCAGTCCGTCGGGAGAGTCACCGGTCGGCTCCACCAGGATTTCGAGCTCCGCCATCGATTCGCGGGTGGTCTGGATCACCTGGAATTCCGCCACCTCGGAGAATCCACGAATGATCTTCTCCACCGCGGTCGGGTAGATATTGACCCCCCGGATGACGACCATCTCGTCGACGCGGCCGAGGATTCCGCCCTCGAGGCAGAATGTGGCAGGGCGGCTTTCGGATTCCGCGAAGTAGGCCTTCTGGACGAGGTCCCCGGTGCGGTAGCGAAGCAGGGGAGCCGCCGCGCGGGTGAGAGTGGTGAGGACGAGCTCGCCCCGTTCACCGGGATCGACCTCGCGTTGGGTCTCGCGATCGATTACTTCGGCGAAATAGGCGTCCTCGATGACGCAGAGACTGCAGGGTTTCCCGGGGTGCTCGTAGGTGACGGGTCCGACCTCGGTCATGCCGTGGTGATCGAAGACGGCGGCTCCCCGCCAGAGTTCGGACAGTTTCTCGCGGACCTCGGGCAGGCTGCCCCCCGGTTCCCCGGCGACGACGATCTTTCCCAGACGGTAGGCCCGGAGGTCCTCGTCGGTCTGCTCGGCGAGGCGTTCTCCCAGGCGCAGCGCGTAGGTCGGCGTGCAGCAGAGCACGGCGGCGTCGTGGGCCGCCATCGCCTGGAGACGGGCCTGGCTGCTCAGGCCCCCGCCCGGGATCGAGAGGTTGCCCCGCCGTGTCGCCGCCTCGAAGGCCGTCCAGAAACCGAGGAATGGACCGAAGGAAAAGGCGAAGAAGATCGTTTCCCCCGTGTCGATGCCCGCCGCCTCGTAGACCCGGTCCCAACAATCGAGCATGGCGGACCAGCTTTCCGCGGTGTCGAGTGAAGGAAGCGGTCCGCGGGTGGTCCCGCTGCTCTGGCAGTAGCGCGAATAGCGCTCGAGCGGATAGGTGAGGTTGGTGCCGTAGGGGGGGAACTCCTCGCGATCCCAGACGAGATCCATCTTCGTCGTGAACGGCATTTTCCGGGAGAACTCCGCCAGCGAGCCGATGGATTCATCGACGCCGGCGGCGGCGAGGCGATCGCGGTAGAACGCGTTGCCGCCCGCCAGTTCGGCAACGAGCGAGCGAAGGCGTTCGAGCTGGCGTGTTTCGATCTCGCGGCGTGATGGGGTTTCGGACATGGTGAGGAGGCGACGGGTGAACGAAAGGGGGCGCTGGCGGCTTCGCGCCACGGAGGGCGAATCATGAACCGGCCGCGGGAATCGAACCCTCGGGAGCTTCCTGGATAACGGCGCGGATTTCCTCGGGAACCGCGACCGCCTTCATCCGGCCGCTCTCGGGATCCATCGATACGGCGACAACCGTGAACCGGCCGACGGCCGCGATCTCCCGCCGGTCCGGTTCCCGGTCGGGATGCTTCCAGAAGCGAAAAAAGTAACCGATCGTCTTGCTGCGGATCTCCTCGACGAGCAATTCGATCTCGATCTCTTCCTCGAAGTGAAGCGGTTGGCGAAAGTCCGCCGAGGCGTGGACGCGAGGCCAGCCCACCGCCGGCTCGGGTCCCGGTTCACCGGTGCGCCGGAAGGGATGCACCGAGAATCCGAGCGACCGGTAGAAGGCGTGCTCGGTCACTTCCATGAAACGGAAGAAATTCGAGAAGTGCATGATCCCGGCGACGTCGGTATCGGCGAATTCGACGCGGCGCCGGTGGAGAAATCGATCCGTCATGGTGACATCTTGGCCCGGAGCCACCGAAATGCAACGCCTCCCCGGACGGGTCGCCCTCGCGAGGTCCCGGGAAATTTCCCCTACCGGTTTCCGGAATCCGCGCTAGTCTCCCCGGGCCATGACTTTCTGGTATCGAATCGGACATTCGCTGTCGAACGCCCTCGCAAAAGGGTATCTCTCGCAGCGAGTCGTGAATCCCGAAATCATCTCCCGCTGCCGGGAAAACGGAGGGATGCTGATCGCATCGAACCATGTCAGCTTCCTCGATCCTCCGCTGATCGGCACCGCCTTCGACGAGCCACTGCACTTTTTCGCCCGGAAGACGCTCTTCGACAATCCCGTCTCGAGCTATCTCTATCCGCGCGTCAACGCCATCCCGGTGGACCAGCAGAAGCCGGAGTTGTCGACGCTGCGCTACGTGATTTCCCTGCTCCGGTCGGGAGAGAAAGTGGTGATCTTTCCCGAGGGAGAGCGCTCTCCTGACGGCACGATGAAAGAGAAGGCCGCTCCGGGTATCGGCATGATCGTCTCGAAGGCCCGTGTCCCGGTGTTACCGATGCGGATTTTCGGAGCGGAGAAGGCGATGCCTCGCGGATCGACGCTGATCCGCCCCTGCCCGGTCACGATCATGGCAGGCGAGCCGGTCGACTGCTTCGATCTCATCGACGACGAATCCCTGTCGACGAAGCAGCGCTACGAGAAGATCGCGGACAGGATCATGGGAGCGATCCGGGAGTTGCACCTGCCCGCGTGGGAGCGGGCGGATAAGGGCGGATGAGAGCGGAGCAGACGCCTGAGGCAGGGACGCCGGTCAGACCTGCGCCTTGAAGAGAGTGAGGATGTCCTGCACGTCTTCAGTCTGCAGTTCCTCCCGGACCATCGAGCAGATGTGCTTGACGGCCTTGCCACGCACGGGAACCGGGAGCTTTCTCCAGCAGCGTTCGAGTTCGGCCTCCACCATCGCCTCACGCGAGACGATGGAACTGTAGAGATAGGCTTTGCCCTCGCGCGTGGAGGCGACGGCTCCTTTCTTGAGCATGCGGGCCAGGTAGGTCTTGACCGAATCCAGGTCGTGAGGATGGCCTTCTTCCGCGAGGATGCGGTGAATCGACTTCGCACGAATGGGACCGTGTTCCCATACGACGTTCATCACAGGCCATTCCGACGGAGACAATTGGGGGAGAATCATGGAAATGGGGGGGGGGAGGAGGGATATGTGTGTAACTCAGTGGTAAACTAATCGATAAGCACGAGTGGGTTGATGTTTGTGCGGAGGGGCAAGAGCGAAGGAAAACGGTAGGTGGCTGAGCCGGAAACGCAATGTGTTTTCTTGTGAAAGAAACAAATTTTTATGATTTTTCTCAAACGTGACCCAAATGCCGGTCGACCGTCCGTCTGCCGACGAGGATCCGCCGTTCGCGGATTCCGGAGCGTGGCGACACCGCTTGCGCTCCTGTCCCGGCTCGAGAGAATCAGTCAAGGATGAGCCGGGTTCCGCCTGTCGGGGGCTCTTCCTCCGGTTTTTCTTCTTCCGGCTGGGGTGGCTCCGGTGGCTTTGCCGGCGGCCGCGAGGGCTTGAACACGCGGATGTGGGGAATCTCGGGGGGGTGAATCTCGACCTGGACGATCGCCTGTCCCGATGCCTTCGAGGCCGCGAGAGCCGCCTTGAAGGGATCGACCGCGTAGGACTGGAACTGGCGCGCGTTCCACTGGTTCCGGTGAGCCGTCAACTCGGCGATGAACTTCTGTTTCTCCGGACCCTCGAGATCCTCGGGAACGGCGGCTGCGACGCGATCGGCGAATTCCTCGCGCTCCTTGTTCAACTCCTCGACGAGAAAGGGGCCGACCGAGTGGGCGATCTGCCGGTAGTCGCCGGCGGGAAGGGTATCGAGGTTGTATTCCACCGTGCTGCGCTCCGGAATGCCCCGCATTTCCAGCCTGTCTCCCTCCCAGATGGTCCACCCCGCCGGAACGCGGTGAAACTCCGACATCGTGCGGGCCTCGAGATAGGTGTCGAAGCTGTCGGGTGCCACGTAGTAGTAGAAGAAGGTGCGGCGGTTGGTTGCCGCGCGTTTGCACTGTTGATCGAAGGCGGAATCGCGTTGCTTGAACTGCTCGACGGTCCAGCCGCCCTCCTCGCGGAATCCGAGAAGAAACTTGATCCGGTCTCCCCCGCCGGCGCTCACATAGTAGCGAAAGTCCTTCGGCCCGAATTTGCCGTCTCCGAAGAAGTCGGTGATCTTTTTCAGGTCGTAGCGAAACTTCATCACCGCGAACTCACCCTTCTCGTCCGCCCCGAAGAGTCGTTGAAGGAGGTTGCGTTCGGGGGTCGCCACGACGCCCTCGGCATTCGCCCACACGGGTTTCAGGGCCGCCCAGGAAGCCAGCTCCTTCTCCAGTCCCCGCGTTAGCCGGACATCCTCGAGCAGCGGTTCGAAGGCGCCGTTGTCGTTGGTGCGGGTGCCGCGAAGCCAGTAGGTGTAGGAGCCGACCTGTTTGCCGGTGAAGGCGAGATCGGAGAAATTCTGGTCGATCACGTCGCGGATCCGGAAGGCGTGGTCGTAGGGATCGCCGGCGAGATACAGCTTCTTGTTGCGGCAGACGACGTAGACCGCCCTTGCTTCCTCGGGGGCGAGACGGGGGTTCGGGATCGTGATCTCCTTGGGAGGAGGCGCCGCGACCTCCGGGGTCTGCGCGAGAATGGCGGCCAGTTCACGGTTTCTCTTGTCCGCGTCGAGAACACGTTCCTCGCGCTCCTCCTTGATCTCCGTCTCCGCCTCGACCTTCGCCTTCCATTCCTCGATGTCCGAGGTCTTCTCCGCGAGTTCCGCATTGTCCCTCTCGAACTCCTCGAGGTCGGCGACGAGCTTGCGTGCCTCCTCCTCGGTCGGCATGTTCTCGACCGTGTTGCGGTGGGTCTGGCGCAATTCCTGGAGATTGTCGAGCGTGTTCTGCCGGCTCGTCCGCATCGCCTCGAGTTCCTCGACCGTCACCTCGGGCAGGTTTTCGACGATCTTCTTCACCGCGGCGGTGATGCCGAGGCTGCTCACGATCAGGATGAGGAGAAGGACACCGACGACGTTGGTCATGGCGTCCATGAGGGAGTCCATGCTCCTCTCTTCTTCGACTGGTCTTCTGCGGGCCATGGCGCTGTCAGGGTTGCAGGAACTCGGCGAACATCGCGAGGTCGATCTTTCCCTCTCCGGGTAATGGAATGCGGCCGGGAATGATCTCGGTACCGTTCGACTGGTTGAACGCGCTTACCACGGCGGTCGCCTGGCGGAGCGATTGCACGGCGCCCTCCTTGCCACGGACCAGGAAAATGAGGCGGTTGTAGGGTTGGGCGGCCACCGTCTCCAGCAACTGGATGAACTCCGCGCTCTGGTTGATCGAGGCGAGAGGGATGGCCACGGGTTCCTCCGACAGGCTCCGGTGCAGGTAGACACCCGCGTCGGAGATCTCCGCGAACAGGGGACGCGTCGATCCGCTGCTGCCGCTGGGGCGCACGCGCAGGGCGGGCGGATCGGGGGGCAGATTGCGCTTCGCGATCTCCTTCTCCTTTTCCTCGATTTCGGCGAGTAGATTCGTGTGGTCCTGCAACAGGTCCTTGTTCGTCTGGGTGAGGATGTTGAACTTGGCGATCAGTTCCTCGCGGGTCTCCTCGATTTTCTCCTGGTTTTCCAGCATGTCCTTCAGCGCCGTCAGCTTGTCGCGCGCCGCGAGGGTGTCCTTGTTCTGCTGGATGAGGTTCTCGATGAGCTGGCGGAGCTTGTCGAGTTCGACCTGTTTCTCTTCCTTTTCCTTCTTCAGGGCCATGTATTCGCGCGCCCGCTCGACTTCTTCGGGCGTCTGGCCTTCTCCCTTGTTCATCGCGATGAGATTGATCACCACGATGACCAGCGTGAGGCATCCGATGATACACACCAGGATGCTGAGAAAGGGGAAGAGATTGACGGTTTGACCCGTGTCCTGTCTGCGTCGTGCCATGGCGGGGGATGGGAAGGGGATGGGGAGGAACCGGGAGGGTCCCGGGCGGAATTCACCGGCCGAAGAGGCCGCGCTTCTTCACCACGACCTGCTTGCCGTTGAGTTCCTTGAGGACGGCGTTGAGGTTCTGGATGCCCTCGGCGAGCGGCTTCACGTGGCTTTCGATCGCGGAAACCGATTCCTTGCGGATCCGGTCCAGCGAACCGAAAAACTCCTCGTCGAGCCTCTCCTCGTACTTCTCGGCGCGCCGGGCGATCCCGTCGAGTTGCTTGTCGATCGTCTCGGCGACGCGCCGGTGTTGCTGGAGCTGCTCGTCCAGGTTGCGGGACATCGTCGTCTGGGCTTCCTCGAACCGGCCCATGATGTCCTGCTGGTTTCGGGCGATGGCGTCTCCCACGGCGTGGAGCAGTTCGGCGTCGGTGCCATCGAAGCCGGAGGAGGCGCCTCCGTCGTTGAGCCGCTTGAGGAGATGGTCGATGCAATATTCATCGACGTCGGTGACGAGGTCGTCCTCCTGGTTCTGGAGTGCGCTCGCGGGGAAGCTGAGGAGAATGCTGAAGACGAGGGCGAGAAGGGTCGTGTCGAAGGCGACACCCATGTTGCCGAGCACGGCGGTGAGAGGCTCGCTGATCGCGCTCATGTCACCGCCTTCCCCTCCCGCCTCGAGGACGGCTCCGAATCCGCCGATGGCGCTGCCGATACCGAGCACGGTGCCGATGAAACCCATGATCGGGATGGCCCAGAGAAACACCTTGACGAGGGCATAGCTGCCCGATGCCTTGGCGGCGTCGACCTCGGACTGCGAGGTGATCATCTGCGCGACCTCGGGGTTGTTTCGCCGGATGTAGAAGAACTCCAGTGCCTTGCGGATCCGGTTGACGATGTAGGTGTTGCGCAGGGCCTTGGGAAAATGGATGACGTGGTCGTGGAATTCCTTGAGATTCTGCGGCGTGATCTCGATGGCGATGTCCTCCGGCAGGGCCTGGATCAACATGGCACGGCGCTGTTTGCGGAGATTGAGGATCTTGAGAATCAGGATGCCGAGACACCAGAACATCAGCAGCGTCGAGGCATACTGCACGACGCCGCGCTCCGTGAACAGAGCCCTCAGGTAATTGTCGGGAACGAGAAACATGATCACATACCAGATGATCGTGCCCATGATTCCGATCCCTCCGGCGGCCCAGATGTTGACGTGCGAAGGGTGGGGACCGGCGGGTGTCGAACTGAGGTCCAACTCGGGGAGATCCGTCGAGAGAGACCGGGAAGTGTCTTCGGTTTCCTGGGTATCGGAGGGAGCTCCAAACTCTTCCGGGATCTGGATCTTGGTGGAGCATCCGGGACATTTTACCGCTTTCCCGGCCAGGTCGGCGTCGGCTTGAAGGGTGATGCTGCAGGAAGGACAGACAAAATTCATCGTGGATATTTAAAAAGAATAGGGGGATTGGGGATGGTTGGGATGTCAGGGTAAGATAGGAGCAGCTTTGCAACAATTTCGAGGAAAAAATATTCTGGCGTGGGCCCGGGAACGGGGCGGGATGGTCTCCAGAGATTCCCACAAGATTCGTTGCGTCCGGGGGAGGATTCTGGCAGAAGTGAGAGATCCTCGGGGGAATGCGATTCGTTTTTGATGGCCGGGCGTGGTTCGCTCTGACGGCAGCCTGCTTGCTCGCAGGGTGTGCCCATCCCATCAAGGTGAAAGAACGATGGCGCCTGGGCCCGTCGCAGGCAGTCGATCTGACCGAGGCTTCGGCGACCTGGCAGATGCTGCGCCGTGGCGACCTGGTGTCGCAGGAGGATTTGGTCGCCTACAACGAGGCGGTGCGGGACTCGGTGGTTCAGGTCGCACGCAATTGGTCGGGGGACAAGGTGGTGACACCCGTCCTCGAAACGACGGCGGGCCCGGTTTCGCTCTCGGTGGATGCGCGGGCGATTCGCGAGGTCTCCGAGATCGATCATCTCGTGCCTGCGGACTTCGTGGCGATCAAGAGGGGACTCGAGGAGACGACGATCGTGGATGGGCTCGGTGCCTCCCTGGTCGTGCGCCGGCGGTGGAATCAGCTCGATCCGCTCGTTCCGAAGACGGGGCTCTGGCTTCCCATGACAGGTCTCCTCGATCTGGATGATCCCGGGCGTCCCGTCCTGTTGCTGCTCGATTCGATGAACGAGCCGGATTTTCGCTCCGGACCGTTCACCTATCCGCTTGCGGCGAACTATTCGGCCTTCCTCGCGAAGGACCTCGAGGAGAGACAGCGGCAGTTCCTCCGCGTGCCGGCGCTCTTTCACTATGGGGATTTCGAGGAACGCATGGGGATTTACCGGATGTCGGGTTTCGACCCCGCCAAGGAGGTCTGCGTGTTGGTTCACGGTATCAATTCGCGCCCCTCGACCTGGAATGTGACCTTGAATCGACTCCTGGCCGAGGAGGAGATCCGGGACCGCTACGAGTTCTGGCTCTACGGCTATCCCACGGGAGCGCCCATCCCCTATCTCGCGGTCAAGTTTCGCGAGTCGCTCCAGCGCATGACCGAGTTCCGCCGGGTTCACGGAGCGACCGATCTCGACATGACCCTCGTCGGGCACAGCATGGGGGGCCTGCTCGCCAAGGCGGCGACGCAGCGAAGCGGGCAGGAAAACTGGAGCCGCGTCTTCACGGTGCCACCCTCCGAACTCAATATTTCGCCCGAGCACCGGGAACTGCTGGAACGGATGATGTTCTTCGAACCGAATCCTCACGTGGAGCGGGTCGTCTTCGTCGCGACTCCGCACCGGGGGAGCCGGGTCGCGCAGAAGTCGGTGGTGCGTCTCGCGGCCGATCTCGTCGAGGTGCCGGGGCAGCTGATCGCCCTCTCCAGCACGATTGTCGAGGAATCCGACCGGGTCCTCACTCCGTTCGGACAGCGTATCGCCGAAGAGATTCCGACGAGCATCCACCACCTCGGGTTCAATTCCGAACTCACCCGTACCTTTTCCAACATACCCCTCAACGACTCGGTCGAATACTATTCGGTCATCGGGAGAAAGAAGGGTAGCGGGAAGAGCCTGAAGACCTCCACCGACGGGGTGGTGTCGTACGAGAGCGCGCACATCGAGGGTGTCGTTGCCGAGATCGTGCTCGATTCGCCCCACGGTGTGCACAAGACCGAGAAGGGGGCGGCGGCCATCGCACGTATCCTGAAGGAGGCGGAGTGAACCGGGTCACGTCGTCGTGCGGGCCCTCCCGGCATTGCCTGCACCGAGGCGCGTTCAGGGAGGGAATTTCGGTTTCTCTTTGCGGGCGGCATGAATAGCCTTAGCGCATGAGCAGATTTCGGATTCCGGCCCTCCTCTTCCTCGTCGTGACCCTGATCCTCGCCACCGGCGCGAAATGGCACCTGGCGCAGGACGCAGCGGGGCCGGACGGCACGATTTCGGTCCTCCTCGTCGATGGACAGAACAACCATGCGTGGCAGCAGACTTCACCCGTCCTCAAGGCCATTCTCGAGCGGTCGGGGCGTTTCGAGGTGACCGTTTCGACATCGCCCCCGGCTCCACCGCGGGCTCCGCGTCGCCCGAAAGACCAGTCCGAGGAAGCCCGGAAGGACTTCGCCGCGAAGTTGAAGGCGTGGGAGGCCGAGGCGGCACGCATCAGGGAGGAAAGCGCCCCGCTCTGGGAGGCGTGGCGTCCCGCCTTCGGTGACTACGACGTCGTGGTGTCCAACTACAACGGAGAACTCTGGCCCGAGGAAGTGCAACGTGCCTTCGAGGAGTACGTGTCGGGAGGCGGAGGATTCGTCGCGGTGCATGCCGCCGACAACGCCTTTCCCCAGTGGCGTGCCTACAACGAGATGATCGCCGTGGG
>Ga0180436_10001764_pt1 | contig 20949 bp, 20 predicted proteins | sample SS_ome_2_FD_132434 | JGI IMG/M metagenome (GOLD analysis project Ga0180436, IMG submission 132434) | Hypersaline lake sediment archaeal communities from the Salton Sea, California, USA - SS_3_S_2 metaG | ecosystem: Environmental > Aquatic > Non-marine Saline and Alkaline > Hypersaline >...
CCTACGGTTTCGCACCCCAGAGTTCCGCGCGGGGAAAAGAGGACATGTCGGTATCGGGCTGGCAAATACAGGCGCTCAAAGCCGCCTACAACACGGGCCGCGATTTTCCCGGTCTCGAACGAACCCTCGACAAGGCACTCGAGGACTACATCCCGTCGATCCAGGACAGCCGGGGCGCGTTCAAATACCGGCCCGACCAGGGAAGTGGCAAGCCCACCCTGACGGGCGCCGCCCTCCTGGCGATGCAGATCTGGAAGGGCAAGGGATCGCCCGAATACAAGAAGGGGTTGAAGTTCCTGGAGAAGCACTATTCCAATCCGTCTCCCGGATCCTACTACTACGCCCCCTACTACAACACGCAGGCCTTCTACATGCACGGCGGCAAGGAGTGGACCAACTACAACAAGCAGTTCGCCCCGCGTCTCCTCGACGCCCAGAATGCGGACGGATCCTGGACCCAGCCGGGCGCGGCACGGCACGGAGGCAAGGATGCCCAGATCATGAACACGGCCTGGGCGATCCTCATGCTCGAGGTCTACTATCGCTACCTGCCGACGACCGCGAAAGTGGAGGGACTGGAGAAGCGCTGAACCGGTCCGCCGGACACCCTATTCGGCCCTCGCCGGATAGGGGACCTCCCATCCCCCATCGGCGATGGGAAAGGGAGCGGCCGTCAACTGCTTGCCCCAGTAGAAGAGCCGGAAGTCGTCCGTGTCCTTCGGGTAGGCGTAGATAAGCAGATACCGGTTCGCCCGCGGAGGCGATGGAGGTCCCTCGTCCGGCGGCATCAGCTTTCCCTCGAGATCGAGGAATTCGACGTGGGGATCGCTCCCGTAACTGAGAAAGGATTTGCTGTCGACGATCTCGATGTCGTCGACGTCGAAATGGGGGGTATGTCCCGTCACGGTCAGGTCGACCGCGACCAGGCGCGCCTCGATCGCCGCGTTCGGATCCGGACTGAGAAAGCTGTAGCCGGTGTAGTTCCACGCACCGTTGACCGTGACGCGCCCCGTTCCCAATCCCTCGGCCTGGAGCCGGGCCTGTTGCTGCAGGATCCGGTCGACGACCACGGCCTGCTCCTGTTCGGTGAGGGGCCGTCCTCCCGGCCCGCCCGCCGCCTTACCGTCTCCCGTCCCCGGGACCGCGGAGTTCGTTGCCGGGGGAGCGTCCGGCGACGCGGGCTCGGTGGGCGTTCCCGTCTCGGCGGGAGGCTCCCCGCAGCCGACCAGTGCGGTCAACGCCACCACGAGCGGCGAAATTCGTAACAGAAGAGGGGGTCGAGTCATGTCTCTACGGGAATCCGCAGTGTGGCGTGGTCCTCGGACGATTGCAAGCCTCCCACGCCGGTCGTCGTCTCACCTCGTGAAGCGAGACTTTTCATTCCCCTCACCCGCGCTACCCTTTCCCATGGCCTCCGAAGTCATCGCAGAAAACTTCCAGATCGCCCGGCTCGACGAGATCGCATCGACGCCCTGCCCCTGCGGGAGCGCGCGGCGAGCTTTCATGAATGAAGAGAATGACGTCGCCTCGCTGCACCTGGTCGACATCAAGAGGGACAGCGAGGTGCACTATCACAAGAGGATGACCGAGATCTACTACGTGCTTGAAGGCGAGGGCGCCATCGAGCTCGACGGACAGCGGTTCCCCGTCGCTCCGGGAACCGCGATCCTGATCAAGCCCGGCTGCCGTCACCGGGCCATTGGCGAAGACCTTAAAATCCTCAATCTTCCCGTGCCCAAGTTCGACCCCGCGGACGAGTGGCACGACTGATCCGCAAAACGGTAACCCCTCACCCATCCCCCGAGAACAACCCGAGAGCTCAGTATGGACTTCAGCCCCATCGACGAACTCCTCGCCGACATCCGCGACGGAAAGATGGTCATCATCGTCGACGACGAGGACCGCGAGAACGAAGGCGATCTCGTCTGCGCCGCGCAGACGATCACGGCGCAGCACATCAATTTCATGGCCACCCATGGACGCGGCCTGATCTGTGCTCCCCTCATGCCGGAGGCGACGGACCGGCTCGGCTTGCCCCTCATGGTTCGACGGAACACCGAGGCTCACGGCACGAATTTCACCGTGGCGGTCGACGCCGCCGAAGGCGTGACGACGGGAATCAGCGCGGCGGACCGGGCCCGCACCGTCCAGGTTCTGGCGAATCCTCTCTCCGAGCCGGCCGACCTCGTCCGTCCCGGCCACATCCTTCCCCTGCAGGCCAAGGTGGGGGGCGTGCTCCGCCGCGCGGGACACACCGAAGCGGCCGTCGATCTCGCCCGTCTCGCCGGTTTCGAACCCGCCGGAGTGATCTGCGAAATCCTCAACGAGGATGGAACGATGGCGCGCCTTCCCCAACTGAAGGAGTTCGCCCGCCTTCACGACCTCAAAGTGGGCACGATCGAATCCCTGATTCACTACCGGCGCCAGCGTGAGCGGCTCGTCGAGCACGTCGAGCAAATCGAACTTCCCACGGATTTCGGCCCCTTCCAGCTCCACGTCTACCAGAGTACCCTCGATCCATCCGAACATCACCTCGCCCTGGTACGGGGCGAGATTTCTCCCGAGAAACCGGCCCTGGTGCGCGTGCATAGCGAGTGCCTCACCGGAGACGTCTTCGCCTCCCGCCGGTGCGATTGCGGGAGCCAGTTGCACACCGCCCTGCGCCTCATCGACGAGGCGGGATGCGGCGTCCTCGTCTACATGCGCCAGGAAGGCCGCGGTATCGGCCTCGTGAACAAGATGCACGCTTACAGGCTGCAGCAGGAAGGACTCGACACCGTCGAAGCGAACGAGAGGCTCGGATTCCCGGCGGACCTGCGGGACTACGGTTTCGGAGCGCAGGTTCTCCACGACCTCGGGGTGCGGAAGATCCGCCTTCTCACGAACAATCCCCGCAAGGTGGTGGGACTCGAAGGGCACAATCTCGAAATCGTCGAACAGGTTCCCATCCGCGTGGAACCGAATGCGGACAACAGGAACTACCTCGACACGAAACGGGACAAGCTCGGGCATTCCCTCTGAGGGCTTTTCGGTCCCGGCTCCGAAGCGGCCGAAACGACCGGAAAAAGACTCATCAATCAGGGTGCCCCTCGCCGTAACCCTTGGTCGATGATCCGAACAACGCTTCTCTCCCTCGTCCTGGCGGTCACTGCGATCGCGCTGGCATCCTGCAGTTCGCACGACTCATCCTCCGGTCACGGGGGAGCCACCGGTTCGCCCACGTGACAGCAGTGACCTTTTTCCGGTCGGTCGACCGGGAACTCTACAGGTTTACGACGCCCTGCCCCCGCTCCCACCTCCTCCGGGGCGGGGACCGGGTGTTTTCGTGTCGCTTCCGAAATTTCCTCCTCGGGCATTGACCAGGGGGAGCTTCCGGTCTTTTCTCGGAGTCGTCGTTTGCGACCCCATCCATGACGAAGACCGCTCCCGAGAGTCCCGCCCCCTCCGACGCTTCCGGCGTCGTCCACATCGTTGCCAGCCTCTACAACCGGCAGTATACCGATGCCCTGGTCGCCTCGGCGACCGAAACACTCAACCGTCTCGCACCGGATCTCTCGGTTCGGCTCACCCGCGTTCCCGGTGCATTCGAGATTCCCGTCGTGGTCGAAACCGCGGCCTGCGCTCCCGAACCACCTCTCGCGATCATCGCCCTCGGTGTCATCATTCGCGGCTCCACCGCCCACGCCGATCTCATCGCCTCGTCGATCACCGATAGCCTGCAGCAGACGAGCCTCACTCATCTCATCCCGGTAATTCACGAAGTGTTGTTGGTCGAGACGCCGAAGCAGGCCGAGGAACGCTCGCTCGGAAACGAGTTGAACCGCGGATGCGAGGCGGCCGAGGCCGCCCTCGCCATGATCGAGGTGATGGACTCCCTGCTCGACGATCCCTCCTGATAACCCAGCCCGTATTACCATGGACCCTTCCCCTCGAATCGTCTTTCTCGATCGCGATACGACCGACGCCGGAGACATCGACCTCGGTGGGATCGAGGCACTCGGCGTATTGGAGACGTACGGTATGACGCGTCCGGACGAGACGGCGGAACGAATCTCCGGTGCGAACATCGTGCTTTCCAACAAGGTCGTCATCGGCGCGGCGGAAATGGATGCCGCAACCGGTCTCCGCCTCATCCAGGTGGTGGCCACCGGAGTGAACAACGTCGATCTCGAAGCCGCGCGCGAGCGCGATGTCGCGGTCTGCAACGTGAGCGGCTACAGCACTCCCTCGGTGGCCCAGCACGTCTTCGCCTTTCTCCTCAATCACGCGACGAAAGTCGACCGCTACACGGCCGAGCCGGAAAAGTGGGCGGAATCCCCGATCTTCACCCGCCTCGACCATCCCGTCTTCGAATGGGCCGGGAAGACCCTCGGCATCGCAGGTCTCGGAACGATCGGCCGGGAGGTCGCATCGATCGGCCGTGCCTTCGGCATGCGTGTGGTCGCCCTCGCCCGCGAGGGAGCTGGGGAATCGGGCGGCATCGAGCGCCTGCCCCGCGAACGCTTCTTCGCGGAGTCCGACGCGATCACCCTCCATTGCCCCCTGACACCCGATACCCATCACCTGATCAACGCGGATACCCTGGACCTGATGCGTCCCCAAGCCATCCTCGTGAACACCGGACGTGGTGATCTCGTGGCCGAGAACGACCTCCTCGACGCGCTGGAGCGCGGATCGATCGCCGCCGCCTACGTCGACGTGCTCTCCCAGGAGCCGCCGTCACCCGGCCATCCCTTCGTGACCGATCCCCCACCCAACCTCTTCGTGACGCCCCACACCGCGTGGAGTTCGCTCGAGGCGCGACGAAGGCTCATCGACGGTGTGGTGCGCAACATCACGGCATTCCTGCGCGGGGAACGCGAAAACCGCGTCGACTGACACGTTCGCCCCGTTTCCCCGAAAAGAACCGGCAGCGCACGACGGGAAACTCGGGCACGCGGCCGGAGAATACCGTCAGTTGCCGTCGAAGAAGACGGGCGATCCCAGGTCCGACTGGATCGCGGCACGCGGCTGGTCGGGTGAGGCCGGAGCGGGATCCGCGGGCGAGGCCGCTTCGGCTGCCTCCTCCGTGCCGGTGTCCGCCGCCTGCAGGGCTTCCGCCACCTCGGCGTCACTGGGACCGGCCTCCGGATCCTCGCCTTGCTCCGCCGGCTCGGGCGGCATCAGGGCGTCGAGCGACAGTCCGAGAGATTCGAGGAGGGTCCCCATACTCTCCGCGTTCATACCGAGAATCGCCTGGACATCTTCTCTCGCAAGTTCCGCGGGGATGTTCTTCAATTTCGCCTCGGGCGAACCGAGCAGGCCCTCACCGCGCACTTCGATCGGCTTGCCGGCCAGTCCGCTCGCGGTGGCCAGGCTTCCGGTCAGGGAAGCCGCCGCCTGGAACTGCACCTCCTTCGTCGCGAGATTGACCTGTGCTCCGCCCCGGGTCTCGGTTCCCGCCGCACGAAGTAGTACGTCGTTCGCGAGCAGGTATCCGGACTCGAGGAGAAAGGCCGCCGTCAGGCTCGCGTTCCCCGTTTCCCCGAATGCCGGCACGAGACCCGACAGGGTGGACTGCACCGCCCCCAGCAGGGGAAACTGCTCGAATTGCCCTTTCTCCACCGAGAGCCGCCCGCTGCCCCGCCACGAAGCGAGTTCTCTTTTCCCGGAACCCCGAAACTCCAGGGCGAGGTCTCCATCGAGCTGCTTGCTGTCGACTCCCGCAAACTCAGCGATGCCGGAGAGGGGCAGGCTCTCGACCGCAAAGATGCCGTCGAACAGGAAATCGTCTTCGAGCAGCTCGAGTTCACCGGTCACCTCGCCCTCGCCGTCGAACACCCCGAGGGCGAAATCGTCCATTTTCAGGAGACGCTCCCCGTAGACGAGTTCTCCGCCGATCGCGCGAAACGGGATGGGGCCCGACTCCCGCCCGATCACGAAGCCCTCGCGGTGCTGGTAGTCGATCGTGAGTTCGCTTCCCACCGGATCGTCGAGATTCACCACGCCGGAAATCACCGCGCGGGGATTGTCCCGAAAAACCAGTTCTCCCCAGTCCGCCACAGCATCGGGCACCAACGCCTTCGCGATCGCATACCAGTTGGAGGTCGACTCGAGTCTCTCCACGCGCAGGTTCATTCCCCCCTCATCGAGAGTGACCGATCCACTCACGGAGCCCCCCTCCACCGAGGCGAGAAACCCTCTCGACTGCACGACATCCGAAGCGAAATCGTAGGAGAACGGGAGAGCCGCCGCATCGAAGCGCAACCCTCGCCAGACAAAGTCCCGTCCGTCCAACCGGCCCTCGAGACGCGGCATTTCTCCCGGAGATTCCATTTCCATTGAAATCGACAACCGGGGCGGAACACCCTGTGCCTCGACCGCGAGCCACTCCTCCACCTGGCGAAACAGGGCCGGGTCGAGTGGCAGGGCGAGAGGCGCGGCATTCGATTCCCCCGGGGATTCCTCTGGCGCGACTGCCTCTCCCTCGCCGGGGGAAGCCCCCTTGTCCTCCGGAAGCGGCATGTCGGCCGTGAGTTCGATCCGCATGCCGCCGAGATCGACACGGAACGCGTCAGTCGAAATTCGATTCTCTGCGTAAAGGACATCGCCGGTGAGTCCGCCGAGGGCGAAATCTCCGGACGGATCATGCAGCCGGATTTCCGAGCCGGCAAACCCCACCTGGATCGGGAGCGGCTCGGCGCCACGGTGCCGGAACAAGGACACGAGGTCGGTGTTCAACGCGACGTCACTCACCGTCACCAGGGGCGTCTCCCGGGTCGCGTCGCTGAAGACCACGAGACCGTCGATGACGAGGCCGCGAGGAAACCGGTAGCCGCGATTCTCGTATTCGATGAAGACGCCCTCCGCGGCAAGGCGGGTCACGGCCTCCTCCTCGATCGCGGCTACGATCTGCCCACGCTGGGTCCACAGGATCGCGACCGCGACGACGAGCGCGAACACCAGAAGCAGAGTTCCGGCGAAGAAGAGGCTCGCGAAAATCGTCCACCAGCCCACCTTGCGCTTCGCCTCTCCGGGTACCGCAGTCGTGCCAACAGCCTCCGGCAGAATGACCGCCTCCTCGCGATCATCGAACCAGGGATCGGCATCGGCGCCCGCACTGACGAAGCTATCGTCGTCGTCGATCAAGTCGTCTCCCGTCTCAGTCGTGACGTCCTTGGACTCCGTCGATTTTTCACTGGCGTCCCGTTTTCCGGCCTCCGGCTTCCGTTCGTCGTTCTCCGACTCTTTCTCGCCGCGTTCCTCGCCTCGTTTCCGGTTCGACGGAAGAACCGACATGTCGCTTCGCAAATCGTCGCCGGGCTCTTCGTCCTTCTTTTCCGGTTGCGGTTTCGCGAGAGAGGTCTCTTCGTTCCCGGATTCGTCCTTCGCTTCGACGGAGAATTCCTCGGCGGTTTTCCCGGCAGTTTTCCCAGCCTTTTCACCGCTGCCCGCGATCCCGGGTTCTTCGTCCTTCCCTTTTTCGGAACCGGCCGTGTCGACTCCCACGATCTCCTCCGGCAGATCCTCCGGTTTCTCTTTTGCCGTCCGGGAGGGCGTCTCCGGGGTGGCTTCCTTGCCCCCCTTGAGTACGGCCGGGGTGGCGATCTCGTCGTCGAGGACTTCGGACCAATCGACTTCCCTCTTCGTCGCCTCGCGCTTGCTTTCCCCGGCGGACACGCCGGACTGCAGGAACGGTGGAACGTCGTCCTCGACAAGATCCGCGATCTCCCGGGGAGGCTCCATCCGCCGAATCGGCGGGGTCTTGACAGCCGATGACGCCGGTCCCTGCTCTCCGGAACCGGATGCCATCTCCTTCGCTGTCCCGAGAAGGAAATCCGGACCGTCCTGCACGGCGCCCTGCTCCGAACGCCTCGGTGGAAGCGGGGGCGGGCCCTTTGCCGGCTCCCCGGCCGATTCTTCCGCGGATTCCCTGGCCGATCTCTCCGCGGATTCCCTGGCCGGCTCCTCGGCCGGGGCGGCAGGAAGGGGCGGGGGCTCCTCCGCAGCCGCGGGACGAATCGCGATCGTGTCCTCCGGGGGTTCGTCGACGAGCGCAAGGGGAAGTCCGGACGGTTCCGAGGGCTTCCCGGATTCCGTGCCGTCTCGCTTCTTCACGTCGGTGTCCGCGGACTCGAGGAAAGAAGCGCCCCCCTTTTCGACCGAGGGGGACGACAGGGGATTCTCCCCCACCGACAGAGAGGCCGGGGAACGGCGCTTGAGGGGGATCGGCAACTCCCCATCCTGCTTCCTGTTCTTCCGGTCCGACTTTCTGCCGACCAGTTCGTCCAGCCAGGAGTCGTTGTCGTCGCTCGACGCCGACCCGGAGGTGGTGCCGTCCTTGCCGTCTGCTTCGTGATTCATGCGGGTAAAAAATCCGGACCCGCAAATATCCAATCGATCGTCCCTCTCCGCAAACTGATCCTGAGGGACTCATCCCGGGTGGCAAATTCGCGGTTTTCGCTGGCGCACCGGCCCGCGCGACCGGATCTTGCGGCCATGAAAAAATGGGCGTGCAACATCGGACTCGCCGGACGCATCATGCGCTTCCTCATGGGGCTCCTCTTCGCGGCCGCGGGAATCTACCTCGTCGGATGGCAGGACGCGGCCTTCTGGGGCACGGGCCTGATCGCGCTCGGCGCCTTCGGCATGTTCGAGGGCATCGCCGGCTGGTGCGCGTTGCGATCACTCGGCATCGACACGCCACTCTGAGCCGGTTCGCCCGGCCACGAGGGATCGATGCGACACCCAACCCTGTCCGGTCATCCACCCGACAGGGTCATGCGACAGGGTTGACTACTCCGGGCAACCCTCTTTCGTCTTCGTTTCAGACGCGGGGATACTCCCACGGACCCCGGTAGTCCCGGCGCAGCAGGCCATTCGCTTCCTCGTCACCGATAATGCGCTCCTTTTCTCCGTCCCACCTCACGCTGCGACCCGCCTTCCAGCTCAGCATCCCGAGGAGACTCAGGTTCGAGGCGAGGTGACCGGTCTCGGCACTCGCCACGGGCGTGCCGCCATTCTCGATGCAGTCGATGAAGTCGCGCCAGAGTGGCGGGACGTTGTGGCCGTCCTTCTCGTTGTCGAATTGCGGATCCTCGTGGACGACCTCACCCCCTCGGGCGGGGTAGAAGGTCCACCCGTCGCGCCACCCCATGTGAAAGATGCCCTTGCTCCCGTAGAAGTAGCACCCGACGCGGCTCTTCTCGACCGCATTCCCCCCGAAGCGCCGGTGCTCCCAGGTCGCGGTGAAGTTCTCGAACTCGTAGGTGGCGACCTGGTGATCGGGGGCGTCGGTCGTCTGGAACTCGTCGTTGAGAACGGGCTCACCCCTGATGGGGCGCCCTCCCGTGCAGTGGACCGACCGCGGGTATTTCTGCCCCGACCACCAGAGAATCTGGTCGAGCCAGTGCACGCCCCAATCGCCGAGCGTGCCGTTGGCGTAGTCGAGGAAGTTCCGGAATCCGCCGGGATGAATACGGGGATTGAACGGGCGAAGCGGAGCCGGTCCGCAATAGAGGTCCCAGTCGATCCAGTCGGGAGTCTCCTCGTTGGGCGTCGGTTCCTCCGCTCCACCGGGAGAGTGGACGAAGCACCGCACCATGCCGATATCCCCGGCTCCGCCGTCCTGGAGGAATTTCATCCCGCTGACGTGGTGGGGGCCGATCCTCCGGTGCATCCCGACCTGGACGACGAGTCCGCTCGCCTCCGTCGCATTCACCATGGCCCGGCTCTCCTCGATGGTGTGCCCGGTCGGTTTCTCGACGAAGACGTGCGCCCCGGCCTCGAGGCAGGCGATCGACTGGAGCGCATGCCAATGATCGGGCGTGGAAATGATGGCGACCTCGATGTCCTCCTGTTCGAGCATCTCGCGGTAGTCGCGGTAGGTCTTCGGAAACGTGCCGGTGAGCCCCTCGACTTCGTCGGCCGAAACCTCGAGGGCATCGGCATCGACATCGCAGAGGGCCACCGCGTCACACCGCCCGTCCGCCAATGCGACCCGCAGGATATTCATGCCCCACCAGCCCGAACCGATCAGGGCGGTGCGGTATTTCTTCCCCCCTTTGCTCGCTCCGAGGATCGCGGGCGCCCCCGCCAGCGCTCCGGTCGCGAGGGTTCCTCCCAGAAAGGAACGCCGATTCCAGTGATTCATCATGATTTCAACAGTCTCTTCACGTGATGGTGGCCCCGAAATCGCTATCGGTAGGAGGCGATTCCGCTTCCTTGAGCATGACGGGATCCCATTCCTCATTCAACCCCCTCCCCACACATGATCAAGGTGGCCTTCTACGACACGAAATCCTACGACCGCGAATTCTTCCAGGCAGCTCGCGAGGAGAGTCCGGTCGATATCGTCTACCACGAGTTCCGGCTCGGCCCGGATACCGCCGTCACCGCGGCCCACTGCCCCGCCGTCTGTTGCTTCGTGAACGACACGCTCGACCGGACGTGTCTCGAAGCGCTGCACGGACAGGGCGTGCGACTCGTCGCCCTCCGTTGCGCCGGCTTCAACAACATCGATCTCGGCGCGGCCGCCGAACTCGGTCTCCGCGTCGTGCGCGTCCCCGCCTATTCGCCGCACGCCGTCGCCGAGCACGCCGCCGCCCTGCTCCTGACCGTCAACCGCAAGATCCACCGCGCCTACGCCCGCGTGCGGGAGCACAACTTCTCGCTGCAGGGGCTGGTCGGATTCGATCTCTTCGGCCGCACCGCATCGATCATCGGAACGGGCCAGATCGGCCGCATCTTCGCCGGTATCCTCCGGGGATTCGGCATGAAGATCCTCGCCTACGACAAGTTTCCCAACGAGGAGTGGGCCTCCGAGACGGGCGCCACCTACGTCCCGCTCGATGAGGCGTTCTCCCGCGGCGACGTGATCTCGCTTCACACGCCTCTCACCGCCGAGACCCATCACCTCGTCGACGCCGGGGCTCTCGCCCGCTTCAAGCCCGGTGCGGTGCTGATCAATACGGGCCGCGGCAAGCTGATCGACACCCGGGCCCTCATCGAGGTGCTGAAACGCGGCAAACTGCGCGGGGTCGGGCTCGACGTCTACGAGGAGGAGGAGGGCGTCTTCTTCGAGGATCTCTCGGATTCCATTCTCGATGACGACGAGCTTGCGCGACTGATCACTTTTCCCAATGTTGTCGTCACCGCTCATCTCGGCTTCCTCACCCACGAAGCCCTCACGGAAATCGCCCGTGTCACGACGGAAAACCTGCTGCGCTTCTCTCGCGACGAACCCGCCCTCGACGGCACCGAACTCCACCCTCTCGCATGAATGATTCCACCTCACTCCGCCTCCTCTTCGTCTGCCTCGGCAACATCTGCCGGTCACCATCGGCGGAGAACGTGATGCGTTCCCAGGTCGAAGCGGAGGGGCTCGCGGGCGAAATCGACGTCGACTCGGCGGGCACGATCGACTTTCACGCCGGCAATCCCCCGGACCCGCGCATGATCCAGGCAGCCGAAGCGCGCGGGATCCCGATGAAGGGAGCGGCGCGCCAGGTGCGGCGGGAGGACCTGTCACGCTTCGACTGGATCCTCGCGATGGACCGGAGCAACCTGCGGGAGCTGGTCGAACTGGAGAAACGGAGTGGGGAAACGCCCGCCCGCATCGCCCTCTTCTGCGAATTCTGCGAGGAGCACGACGAGGAGGAAGTGCCCGATCCCTACTACGGCGGTCCGGAGGGATTCGAAAAGGTGCTCGATCTCCTCGAAGACGGATGCGCCTCGTTCCTTCGCCGCTATCGCGAGGACAGCCTCGCATGATTCCCGCCTCCGTCGTCACGCGACTCGGAAAAGAGGGCTTCCCACTCGAGGCGGAGACCTTTCAGCCCGCCAGCGGCGGATGCATCCACCGGGCTCTCCTCGGCGAGGACACGAGCGGTCGCCTTCTGTTTCTCAAGCTCAACGACGCGTCCCGGCACGATCTCTTCGTCGGCGAAAAGCGGGGACTCGAGCTCCTGCGAGCCACCGCGACGATCCGGGTGCCCGCGCCGCTCGCAACCGGAATCGAGGACGGGATCGCCTACCTTCTTCTCGAAGGCCTGTCGCTGCGCGGAGGCGGGGGTCCCGGCGGAGACGAAGCGATGGGCGAACGCATCGCCGCGCTGCACGACTGGCACCCACCCGAACCCCGGTTCGGGGAGGAACGGGACAACCACATCGGGGCCACGCCCCAGCCGAACGGGTGGTACGGGAGTTGGGCGGAGTTCTTCGTGGAACGGCGACTCCGCCACCAGTTCGCGCTCGCGAATACCCGGGGAGGAGGCTTTTCGGACGCAACCGTCACGCGCTGTCTCGCCGTCGTGCGGGATGTCCTCGTCGAGAGAGATCCTTCGCCGAGCCTGCTGCATGGCGATCTCTGGGGAGGCAACGCCGCCTTCCTCGATGAGGGCGAGCCGGTCGTCTTCGATCCCGCGGCCTACTTCGGGGACGGAGAAGCCGACATCGCGTTCACCCGGATGTTCGGGGGATTCGGCCCTGGATTCTATCGGGCCTACCGCACCCGCCATCCCGCCCCTGCCGGGGTCGAGCGGCTTCACGCGATCTACAATCTCTACCACCTCCTCAACCACTTCGTGCTGTTCGGCGGCGGGTATGCCGAGAGCGCGAAGCGCACGATGCGCGAAATTGCGGATTGAGGGATCCGGCCCCAACCCGGGCACAAAAACCCGCCGGGGATGCCGGCGGGTTTCGTGGGAGAATCTGTCGGGAAGAGGGGTCAGGCGTCGCCGTCGTCGCCGCCCTTGCCACCTTTTCCTCCCTTGCCGCCCTTGCCACCTTTTCCTCCTTTGCCGCGGGGAGGCGAAGCCAGTTCCTTCTTGGTCAGCTCGCCGTCACCGTCCTTGTCGAACAGGCCGAACAGTTTGCCGACGGCCTCCTCGCCGCGGTTTTCCTTGATCTTCTCGGCCATCTTGGATGCCGCGAACTCCTCCGCGTCGACGGTTTCGCTGCCGTCCTTGTCCATGGCCTTGAGCATCATTTCGGCGCGCTTGGCCGGATCGCCCTTGCCCTTCTTGCCTTCTTCTTCGGCGGCGAATGAGATGGAAAGTCCGGCGACGAGAGCCACCGCGATGAATGCGAATTTCTTCATGTGAATTGGGATGTATCGTTGGATTGTTTGAGGTGGACGGGATTGTCCACGGGAGAGGAAACCGCATCCGCAGCCCCGAGTTGCATCGCCCCGGCGCTTTTTACGAATTTTTCATCGCCGCCTCCATGATCGCGAATCCGCGATCGACGAGGTCCTTCCGGTCCTCGAGAAGCCCCGCATTCAGAAGGGCGTTGTCGAGAAGCTGCCCGGCGACCAGTTTGGCGAGGTCCGGATTGTTTTCGCGAATGCGGGCGAGTTCGTGGATCAGCCCGTGGCGCGGGTTGATCTCGAGTTCGACCTTGACCGGCGGCGCCGCCTCCTCGGGGTTCATCGCCTGCATCATCTGCCTCATCTGCGCGCTCATCCCGTCCTCGGGAGTGAGGGCGGCCACCGGACTGCTCACGAGGCGCTCACCGGCCGCAACCTTCTCGACCCGGTCGCCGAAGGTCTCCTCGAGAAATCCGCAGAGCCCTTTCAGGTCATCCTCACCCAGGGGTTCCCCCTCCCGCTCGATGGCCGCGTCGTCCCCGAGATCGAGATCGCTCCGGTCGGCCGCCACGAGTGTCTTGCCGTCGAATTCCCTCAGGTGCTGGACGAGGAAATCGTCCGCGGAGTCGAAGAGAAAGAGCACCTCGAGGCCCCGTGCCTGGAACGCCTCGAGGTAGGGTCCCGCCTCGATCGAAGCGCGATCGCGGCCGGTGAGGAAGTAGATCTTCTCCTGACCGTCCTTGGCCCGAGTCAGGTAATCCTCGAACCCGGTAAGTTCGTTGCTTTCCGTCATCGAACTCTCGAACCGCAGCAACTTGGCGAGGTTGTCCCGGTGCTCGAAATCGACGACGACGCCCTCCTTGAGGAAACGGGAGAACTTGTCGTAGAACTCGCGGTATTTCGCCGGGTCGTCCTTCGCCTCCCCATCGAGGAACTTGAGGAACCGCTTCGTGACGACGCGATTCAGTTTCCGCACCAGGGTGCTGTCCTGCATCGACTCCCGGCTGATGTTGAGAGGAAGGTCCGCGCTGTCGATCACCCCGCGCAGGAAGCGCAGCCACTCGGGAAGAAGTCCCTCCGGCTTGTCATCGATGAGGACGTTCTTGCAGTAGAGCGAAACACCCGGCTCCATCTGGCCGAAGCCGAATAGCTCCGTGTTGTCGGACGGCACGAACACGAGGGCATTGATCTCGAGCGGAGCATCGGCACTGAAGTGCATGCGGTAGCGCGGATCGTCGAATGCCTTCGCGGTGAAACGGTAGAACTCGGTGTACTCTTCGTCCGAGATCTCGGACTTCTGCTTGCGCCAGAGGGCCTCGACCGTATTGACGCGATCCTCTCCCAACATGAGGGGAAAGGCCACGAAGCTGGAATAATTCTCCAGGATTCCCTTGATGCGGTCCTTCGAGGCGAATTCGTCGGCGTCTTCCCGAAGTTTCACCTCGATGCGCGTGCCCCGCGGCAACTCCTCGCCGGACTCCACGACCTGGTATCCGGTCCGGCCGTCACTCGTCCAGACGAGACTCTCGCTGCCGGGACGCCAACTCCGGGTTCTGACCTCCACCTCGTCGGCGACCATGAAGGCGGAATAGAATCCCACCCCGAACTGTCCGATGAGCGCGGCCTCCTTCTTCTGCGACTCCTCGAGCGCGCGCATGAATTGCTTCGACCCCGAATGGGCGATGGTCCCGAGATTCTCGTGCAACTCGTCGCGAGTCATGCCGAGTCCGAAGTCCTCGAACGTGATCACCTTCCCCTCCTCGTCGACCTGGATACGGATCTCGGGCTCCTGCTCGGGGTCGCCGATATCGTTCTCGGTCAACCGCAGATGGCGCAGTTTCTCCGAGGCGTCCGACGCATTCGAGACGAGTTCACGGACGAAGATCTCCTTGTCCGTGTACAGGGAGTTGATGACGATGTCGAGCAACTGACTGACCTCGGCCTGGAACTCGCGTGCTTCCTGTTTTCCGGATTCTTCTGACATGAAGGAGCCGTTAGCGACGGCGCGGAAATTGTCAAGACGCAAGCGAGCCGGATCCCCTCATCCACCGCCGCCGATTTCCTCCGTGAAACGCCGGAACACCCCGGGAAGGGGAGATTCCGCGCGAAACCTCGTTCCTCCCACCCGTAATTCGATCGACGAGGCGTGCAGGAAGAGACGCTTTTCTCCCTCCTCGCGGGCAAACCGGCGATTGAAGGCAAAATCACCGTAGGTCGCGTCCCCGACGATCGGGAGGTGACGATCGGCGCACTGCACGCGGAGTTGATGCGTGCGGCCCGTCTTCGGATGCAACCGGAGGAGGGTCAGACCGCCATGCGCCCGGCTCCGGCTCGCGACTTCCACCCGGCACTCCGCCGGCGCCCCCGACCCCGACACGGTGCGGCGTCCCTTTCCCTGTTGCCCGGTGCGCAGCCGGTCCCGCCACGTGGCGGGCAACTTCGACGGGGTTCCCCGCACGAGCGCGAAGTAAACCTTCTCGACTGCGTGCGCCGAGAAGCACCGCTTTGCCTCGGCGGCGACGTCGCCCTCTTCGGCCAGGAGAATCACGCCCGACGTCGGAGCGTCGAGCCGGTGCAGGAGATAGAGCGTACGCTCCCTGCCGGATGCCTCGCGCCAGCAGAACGCCTCGTCCTTCACGCGGAAGGGAACGGTGAGGAGCGCTCCCGGGTCGCGCTGTCCCCGTCCCGGATGGCTCCGGCAGCCGGACGGCTTGTCCAGGGCGACGACTCCCCCGGCGCGATGCAGAATGCGCACTCCCCTCCCCAGGGGAAGTCTCTCCTCTTTCGCTGCTTCTTCAGTCATCGGTCGGAGAGGGGGAAGGCGCGAGGCGGTCGGACCGGTCGCGTCTGCGGCGTGATTTCACTTCGGTTCGGCACGGGTTCCTGCCGTCTCCATCATGCCACGATCTGCCCCTATGCCAAACCGCCATCCGCCCCGGCAACACATGCGCGCCCTATGACAAGGAATGCGCAGCATCTCCGGGCATCCCCGATAGTCTAGAATTCGACCGTGCCGCCCTACCCCTCCGGCTCCCCGCCATGACGCCACAGCGACAGTTTCTCCTCGACCGAAACGACCGGTTTCTCCGAAATCGACTCGCTCACCGGTCGCCCGGAGGCGATCACTTTCGCCCGTCGATGACGATATCCCGTCAGTGTGGCGCCGGGATCGACCGGATCAGCCGGGAGCTGATCGAATATCTCGATGCCGTGGACGAGAGCGGCGATCACGGGTGGGCGCTCTTCGATCAATCGCTCATCGCCCACCTGATCGAGAACAACAGCCTCCCCCGTTCCGGCCCGGCCTTTCTGCCCGGAAAGGCGAAGTTTCCCGTGTCGACCGTCCTCTCCGAAACGCTCAACCAGCCGGCGGATCAGTGGAGCCTCTTTCACTACTCTGCCGCCGCGATCCGGATCCTCTGCCGCCTCGGCAACACCGTGGTCGTCGGCCGTGCCGGGAATTTCGTTACCGCCGACCTGCCGAATACCTTTCACGTCCGACTCGTCGGATCCGAGGAAAAGCGGGTCGCCCACATTGCCGAGCGCTACGGAATCTCCCATGACGACGCCCGCAACGTGGTACGCGAAACCGACAAGGCCCGTGCATCCTTCGTCGAACGCTACGCGGACTCCTCGATCGACGCGGCTCATTCCTACCATCTCGTTCTCAACACCGACGATCTGCGGGACGAGGTGCTCGTGCGTGTTCTCGCGGACTCGCTCCTCGAATGGGCCCGCGTGACCGAGCACCATCTCGTCGCCGCGGTCTGACCTCGGTTCCGCCCCACGCCGCCACAGGGCCCACGCGCGGGGAACCGACTGTTTACCCCGATTCGCCTCATGACCAGCCGATCCCTCGTTTTCCCCACGATCGCCCTGCTCGCAGTCCTCACCTCTCGCGCCATGGCGGCCGACACGGTGGTTCCCGCTGAGACCGCGGAGCCGGTGTCCTTCATCGACGATATCAAACCGGTCCTGACGGAAAAGTGCGCCCACTGTCATAATCGGAAAACCCTGCCCGAGCGTGTCTCCTTCGAGACCAGGAAACGAGCCTTCGCTCCGGACGCACGGGGCAAGGTCGCGATCGTTCCCCGCGAGCCGGATGCGAGCCTGATCGTGCGCGTCCTCGAACAGCCGGAGTTGCACGAGGGAGCGATGCCACAGACCGGACCGCGTCCGACTCCCGAGGACATCGCGAAGATCCGCCAATGGGTCGCCGAAGGAGCGGACTGGCCGACCGGCAAGGACGGCCGCATACGGCCCACGTTCTACGCGAAGGAGTAGCCGGCCCTTCAGTCCCCTCCCCCGCAGCCGCCGCAGCCGGAATCCCCGTCTCCCCCGGGATCGTCTCCTCCGGTTCCGAAAAACCCGCCGCCGCCATCTCCGCTGGAGCCCCCGCCGCCTTTTCCGCCTCCCCGGGCGAGGCGGACGAGAACCACCAGCACGAACACGAGGCCGATGACGACGATCAAGGCGGAACCGTCGATCGTCGCAAGCTGCGAGGCGCATCCCGCAAGGAGAAAACCCGCGCCCAGGAAGAGCCCCAGAGTAGTGACCAGACTCTTCGACACGACGAAATGGGTGCTCGCGTCGATTCTCCGAAAATCCCTGCGGGCGAAGCGCTCGCTCGCCGGGGGCCAGATGTCCGCGGGCGGTCTCTCACCGAAAGTCTCCACGTAGGCGGCGCATGTGTCCTCATACCAGGAAACGAATTTCTCCCGCTCCGCCGCCCCGCCCCTCGTCGGGCCATGATGGAGGGGAAACCCCAACACTCCCCCGCACAGTCCGTCCCAGTAGTTCCGTGTGTCGCACATGTGCAGGTGCCACGCCTGATCGACCGCATCGGAGGGGGTCATCGGGCGCCCCGAGGTGGCACAGAGATAGAGAAAGCGCCGATACTCTCTCACGACTCGTGCGGTGTGGCTTCGCGTCCAGCCGTTCTCGCGAGCCAACCGGCTCGAAAAATCGACAGCAGCCCCGGGATCATCGAGCGGAAAGGCATCGATCGGGTCACGAAGGCAATCGGCAGGCGTGGCTCCACTCATCGCGTTTTCCAGGTCAGGCACCGTCTTACCTGCCTCGATTCCCGCCGACAAGGACAAAAGAATGGGGGCTCGCGGCCATCACCCCGCGAGCCCCCCGTCACCGATCGGCCGTGTCACCACGACCGTCCCGTCCAAGGGAAGGCAAAACTGTTTCTTCCGATCAGTCGATCGGCACGTCGATCTTGCCGCTGTCCTCTTCCCGGGCGACCTTGGGCAGCGCCACCTCGAGGACACCGTCCTGGAACGACGCCTTGATCGCTGTGGCATCGACATTGTCCGGCAAGGCGAACTTGCGGGTATAGGAGCCGTAGCTCTTCTCGATGCGATGAAATTTTCGCTTACTGTCCTCTTCCTCCGACTCGTGACGCCGTTCGCCCGAGATCGTGAGGTATCCCTTCTCGACCGAGATACCGACATCCTCCCGCTTCACCGACGGAAGGTCGGCCGAAATCAGGTATTTCTCGTCGTCCTCCGATATGTCGACGGCGGGCAACCACTGCCCCTCGCCGAGTTGCTTCAACTCCTCTCTCACCGTCGGCAGGCGAAAGAGCGAAGTCAGGTTCGTCAATTCCTTGAATGGATCCCAGTGGGTCAGACTGTTCATTTTCGTCGAATCGAGTTTTCTGTTTCGAGGGGAAAACAACCTCTCTCCCCTTCTGCTTGAAATGTGGCCCACTCAGCGGCTGCCACTATGCAGAATTTGTCCAATACCCAGCTTCGCTTGGCCTATCAGGCTCTGGGGACGCTCCGCCACGGCATCCCGCGGCAGTGCGATCATGAATTCGAGGGGTCCGGCACTCAGGCCGTGCTCGATGTCTCCCATCCACCGGGACGCACCGTCCGGCAGCGGATAAGGTTTCCCGTCGATGTAGGCGGCCCAATCGCCTTCCCGGTTGCACTTTTTCGCCTCGACGAGCGCTCCCTTCTTCACGCAACGTCGCAGGGCCAACGCAATCGCATTGGCCCGTCCGACGTCCGCCATTCCGGATTCGCCGTAGTCGATCATCTCGTCGATATCGCGCTCGGTGACCCGGCAGCACACGGCCCGGGTCGACGAATGCCCGGACACTTTCTCTCCTCTGATGCTTCTCATTCCCTGGGTTTTTTGGGACCGGATGGCCGAGGCCAGTTCCGGTCGGGGTGGATTTCGGGGAAGGTGCGACGAGATCGCCAGCGGACGAGGGATCACCCAACAAGATGATACTCGTCACGCCACGACAGCCGTCGCCGCGTTCGACACCGCGTGTTTCTTCCGGTACTGCGAGGGGGAAAGCCCCACATACTTGAGAAAACTGCGGTTGAACTGCGAAAGGGACAGGTAGCCGACGTCGAAGGCCACTTCGGTGACGCGCACGCGCGGATTCATCAGTTTGCGCTTGGCCCACTCGACGCGGCGGCGATTGACATACTCGGTCAGGGTCATCTCGACCGATTGCTTGAAGACCTTGCAGAAGTAGAAGGGACTGACCCCGACGTGGCGGGCCACCATCTCCAGCGTGATCTTCTCGTCGAGATGGGAATTCACATACTGCTTCGCCCTCGTCACCACCTCGGGCTCGGAGTGGGCGTCCTCGATCATGAGCCGGTTGACATACTCCGAGAGTTGGATGGCGAAGGCCGCGAGCAGGGTGATCGCTCCCTCGTAGGCCTCGCGCGACTTGACGGGCCCCTCCACCCAGAGACGGCGCAGTTCGTCGATGCGCTCCTCGCTCTCCCCGTCGCCACGAAGCCTCTCGCCGATCGCGTCGAACGCGGCAGGATCCGGCTCATTCGTGAAGACCTGGCCCGTATGGAGCAGCGCCACCGTGCGATTCGCACTGCGCACCGGAATCCCCGTTTCCCGAAGACCCGCGAAACAGGTCACCGTCTCGGACCTCTCGCCCGAAACCTCGCCGAGACACTGGTGGGCTTTTGCGCACTCGCCGCAGGAACTCCGGCCCCGGTTGATCTCCCGGCAAAACGGATTGGAGAACCACTGCTCGTCCTCGACACCGAATCCGGCCGGCACCAGGTTGAGCGCGAGTCCCGTCGCGTCGGTGAATGCCTTGCGGTAGGTCTGGAAAAGCGGAGCCTCCAGCAGCCGGCGGAAGATCCGGTCTTCGCCATCGCCTGAGTGATTCACGGGAAAAGAAGCAGTACGGGCCATAGAACGCTGTCAGAATACCGTTCCGTCCCTTTCCGCGGAATTGGCTCGATTTCCGATCCGTCGTTAGAGTGAATCCGTACGCCGAGTACGAGATTCACGTACGCCGCCCGGAGCCTACCCCTGGGACTCGACCCAGCGGATCGCCTCGTAGGCCAACTCGGCCGCGTCGCGCAGGTCGAGCTTGTCCTTGATGTGGGTCCGGTGGGCATCTATCGTCCTGACACTGATGCCCATTTCGCCGGCGATCTCGCGCGGCGTCTTTCCCTCCCCGATCGCCCGAAAGACCTCGAGTTCCCGGTCCGTGAGCGCCGCGATCGAAGGTCCGGATCCGCCGCCCGCGAAGACCTCCATCATGCGGGCCGTCATCTCGGGGCTCAGGAAGACCTCGCCCCTGATGACCTGCCGAATCGCCTCGATCAACTGTTCGGGCGCGTGATCCTTCATGATGTATCCCCGTCCCCCGGCGCGGAGAACCCTCTCGGCATAGACGCTTTCATCATGCGAGGACACGACCAGGCACTTGAGGCCTGGATTCATGACCCGCAGATCCTTGATCAGCTCCAGCCCGCTGCGATCCGGAAGAGACATGTCGATGATGGCGAGATCGATGTCTTCGACGGCCTCGATGACTTCGATCGCTTCGCTCGCCGAGCCCGCCTCACCCGCGACCTCGATGTCCCCCGAGGACTCCA
>Ga0180436_10001765_pt1 | contig 20948 bp, 14 predicted proteins | sample SS_ome_2_FD_132434 | JGI IMG/M metagenome (GOLD analysis project Ga0180436, IMG submission 132434) | Hypersaline lake sediment archaeal communities from the Salton Sea, California, USA - SS_3_S_2 metaG | ecosystem: Environmental > Aquatic > Non-marine Saline and Alkaline > Hypersaline >...
CAGGACGTTAGCCCATTGCTAGCGTGGCGATTGGGGGCGGGAGCGGCACCGGCCCGCGGCACCCGTGTCCGCGATCGTACGCCGCTGGGGCGAATATCCACCTAACCACTTATTGAGAAGTACGTTACGCCGATTCTCCAGTAGCCCTCGATCCACAACCCTAGGGGAGCAAGACCTGCTCGACGCGGGGCAGCATCCAATCGATCTCCTCCCGCCCAATCACCAGCGGCGGCGCAAAGCGGATCACCTGCTCGTGCGTCTCCTTGGCCAGGATGCCTGCCTCGCGCAGCGCCTCGCAGTAGGGGCGCGCCGGGCCGGCGCTCGCCTCGATCTCGACCCCGATCATCAGCCCCTTGCCGCGCACCTCCTTGACCACGGGCGCATCGATCCGGCGCAGCTGCTCGACGAAGTACCGGCCAAGCTCATCGGCCCGTTCGGCCAGCCGCTCGTCTTGAATGACGCGCAGCGCCGCGCGCGCGACGGCCGCGGCGAGGGGATTGCCGCCGAACGTCGAGCCATGGTCGCCGGGGCGGAAGACGCCGAGGATCTCGCGCGAGGCACAGACTGCGGAGACGGGGTAGACGCCGCCGCCGAGCGCCTTGCCGAGCGTGATGACGTCGGGCACGACATCCTCGTGGTCGCAGCAGAAGCGGCGGCCGGTGCGCCCGAAGCCGGTCTGGATCTCATCGGCGATGAAGAGCACGTTCTGTTCGCGGCACAGCGCCCGCGCCTCGCGCAGGTAGCCGTCCGGGGGCGTGATGACGCCGCCCTCGCCCTGGATCGGCTCGACCAGGAACGCGGCGGTGTTGGGCGTGATCGCCGCACGCAGTGCCGCGACGCTGCCGTAGGGGATGAGTTGGAAGCCGCCGTCGAAGGGGCCGAAGCCCTCGCGGTAGCTCGCTTCGGAGGAGAAGCCGACGATCGTCGTCGTGCGTCCGTGGAAGTTGCCTTCGCAGGCGAGGATCTGGGCCTGATCGGCCGGAATGCCCTTTTTCGTATAGCCCCACTTGCGCGCGGTCTTGATCGCCGTCTCCACCGCTTCGGCGCCGGTGTTCATCGGCAGCGCCATTTCCATGCCGGCATAGGCGCACAACTCCTGCAGGAACGGGCCCATCTCCGCATTGTGGAAGGCGCGCGAGGTCAGCGTGATCTTCTCCGCCTGCGCCTGCAGGGCATCAAGGATCACCGGGTGGCGGTGACCCTGGTTGAGCGCGGAATAGGCGGCCAGGCAGTCGAGGTACTTGCCTCCTTCGCTGTCCCACACCCAGACGCCGTCGCCGCGTTCGAGCACGACGTCGAGCGGATGGTAGTTGTGGGCGCCGTAGGTCTCTGCCAGCCGAATCAGCTCACTGCTGCTCGCGGCCATATCTCCTCCCGCCTGGTGTGCGGCCGACCGGGTGTCTGTGCGCTGCATGAAGTGCTCCTCCTCTGCCTCACGAAGGCTCTCGTAGAGATCGGCAACAGCGACCGACAAGTGTATCAGAAGCAGTCGGGAGCGGGAAGCACAAGCGTAGCGGGGCGGATCGGAGTGGGCGTGCGGACCGACTTGGGCCGGCGTTGGACGCGCTCAGCCCGATGTGTTCCAGAGCGAGCGCAGCAGCCCCGCGATGCGCGCCGGCGAGGGGCGGTGCAGGTAGAGGCCGAAGGCGGTGAGCAGGATGAGCACGAGGAAGTAGCGCGCCTCGCCGCTGACCATGCGGTCGACGACGCCGAGCACGGCCGGGATCTCGACCAGGCCCCACAAGATCACATGCCCGACGATGATCCGGGCGACGACATCCTGAAACACGCGTCCGAGCGCTTCGCCCCGCGCGGCGGAACCGGCCGTCGCCGCGCGCGCCGATCGCTGTGCCGTGCGCCGGATGCGCTCGACGCCGAGCAGGCGCCCGCGCAGGCGTCGCGAGACATAGACCGCCGCGAGCCCGAGCGCGACGAAGAAGAACTGCCACTGCTCCCAATGGGCGGGCCGATCGACCTGGCGCAATGCTTCCAGCGTGCTCTCCCCCGACCGGGTCAGCAGAAAGAGGACGAAGTAGGCGATCACGGCGAAGGCGAAGCCGGCGAAGAGGATCCAAAGCGTACGCGTGACGATGCGCACCATCTCGGCGATCGGATCGGGTTGAGCGGCGTCCCTGGCGGTCGGCATCGGTACTCCTGGCCCAACGCGCGCGGGCGCCCGGTCAGGCGCCCGCCAAGAGGATCGAGACCGCGCTCACGGCCCCGGACTACTCGGGCTGCGGCGTCTCGGACGGCGACGACTCCGTTTGCCGCAGGCGCTCGCGGCGCGCGGTCGCCTGCTCGCGGATCGCTTCGCGCCGTTCGCGTCGCAGCCGGGCCGCTTCGTCCATCGCGGCCTTGACGTCGGCCAAGACCTCTTCGTGTTCCGGGAAGCTCGGGCCGAGCGTGACGTTGGAGCCGCCGAAGTCGACGATCTCGCCCTGGGGCGAGATGATCACCTGCGTCGAGGCCATTCGCTGGCCGCGCGAGCCGACGCGGTTCAGAATCACGTCGCCCACCAGCTCGGGCGCGATCTGCTGGCGCGTCGCGTAGCCGCCGACCATCACATCGATGCCGTCGAGCAGCGTGGCGTATTGCTCCATCGCCTTGTGATCGACCATCGCCAGCAAGACGACCAGCTCGGCGCCTTCCTCCGCGCGCACATAGCGCGCCCAGCGCTTGACCTCATCGAGCGGTTTCAGCAGGCGCACCTCGTCGTCGAGCTGGGCGATGACGCTGGGCGAGAGCTGGATGTCGGAGATCATGCTCAGGACGGCGACCCGCACGCCGGCGACGGTGGTCATGATGTACTTGGCGCCAACCGGTACCCACTGGCCGTCGATGAGCTGTTCGACATTCGTGCAGACGATCGGCAGCGGCTCTGCGGCGGACAGCTCCTCGACCAGATCGAAGGCCATGAATTCGCGCTTGCCGAGCGTGATCGCGTCGTACTCGGCGCGGGCGAACTCATGCCAGACCGCCTTGCTCTGCGCCAGTCCGCGCTCCAGGTCGCGGTGAAAGAAGTCTCCGCCGTCGACGAGCAGGATCGCATCGCCGCGGCTGCGGAAGGAATCGATCATGGCGGCCCGCCGGGCCAGCCCACCGCGTGCGCCGTGTCACCCGCAGGGCTCGACTTCGCCCTCGAAGCAGCTCTGTGAGATGATGTGAACGGCGACGTTTGCCGGACGCGCATCACGCCCCCCGATCCCGAGGAACCCGGCGCTGCAGCCGCTGAGCACCAGCAACGAGGCGAGAATGCCCAGCAGCCAGACATGGCGAAGCTTCATCTTCCCTCCCGAAAGACCTCCCCGGAGGCGCGGGGAGGAGCAGGTCGTTCCAGCATCTGATAAAGCTATCGGCCACTAGGGTTCCGTGACAACCCCATTTCCACCAGCTCGTAGGCGCGCGACCCGAGGCCGATCTGCTCGCCGTGGCGGATTTGCGCCTCCGGATCGGTCTCGGGCCAGGCGGCGAGAATCGGGTCGCCCCCGCCCTGGCCCCGGATCAGGTCGAGGCTCGCCTGGTCGAGCGCCACCGGATCGCAGGAGGCGGCAATGCCGACGTCGGGGGCGATCAGCTCGGGGGTGGGGCCGATGCAATCGCAGTGCTTGGAGACGTGATGAATCAGATTGACGAAGACGCAACGATGCTCCAACGCCTGGACGACGGCCAGCGCATACTCGGCCATCAGCTCCTGGACGCGCACCGAATCCTTGCTCCAGTCGATGCCGATCGCCCCCGTGGGGCAGACGGCGAGGCACTCGGCACAGCCGGTGCAGAGCGCGCCATCCACGACGGCGGCGCGTTCACCCATGCTGAGCGCGCCCGAGGCGCAGGCGCGCTCGCAGCGCCGGCAAAGGGTGCACGCCTCTGCGTTGACCAGCGGACTGACAACGGAGTGCATCTCGAGCTTGCCAGGGCGGCTGGCAAGCCCCATGCCGATGTTCTTGATCGCCCCGCCGAAGCCGGTCAGCAGGTGTCCGGTCAAGTGGGCGAGACCGACCAGAAAGCCGGCGTCGCGCACGGTCGGAACGAGATGCGCGCGCTGGAGACGCCGGCCGGTGACCGGCGCATCCCACTGCTCGCGACCGAGCAATCCGTCGCCGAGCAGGATTGGCGCAGTGATCGTATCGGGGGTGAAGCCGTGTTCGGCTGCCACCTGCAGGTGTTCGACGCTGTTCTTGCGGCGGCCGTTGTAGAGCGTGTTCGTCTCGGTCAGAAAGGGCTGCAGGTCGCGCTCACGCAGGTGTTCGACGAGGGCGCGCACGAGCGGCGGCGGCGGATGGCCCTGATTGCCCGCCTCGCCGAAGGTGAGCTTGATCGCGGCGAGCGCCCCTTCCGGTGCGCGGTCGCACAGCTGCGTGGCGCGCAGGAATTCGCCGAAGGGCTGGGTCAGCGGCGCGATCTCCTTCCAGTCAGTGATGCGCAGCAGGTAGACTTGAGATCTCATGGCTCTTCGCCTCGCTGTCGGTGTGCCCGCGGCAAAACCCACGGCGGCCGACACCGCCCGACCGGTCGCCGGTCGAGCCGGCCCGCAAACACCTGTCGGGCGGGTGCTCGCAGCAGGCTGCCGCAGACTGAAACCCTTTCGTGGTCAAGGGTTACTCTAGAGGGGGGCGAGGCCGATCGCAACGTCGAAGGGGCACTGCGGCCACCGCAATGGGGAGCGCGAAATGGTGCGTAACGAGGGCGAGCTGCGTGCGCGGCCAGTGAGTTCGCGAGCCGGCCGATTGGTGTTGGGCATCGCGCTGCTCGTCGCGCTGCTCATTGCGGGTGCTGTCGGCGGCGGCGCCTGGCCGACGACGCGCGTCGCGGCGCCAACGCCGCCAGTGCCGCCACCGTCGCCCGCCGCGCCCGCGGCGACCTCGGCCGCAGCGACGCCAGCGCACAACTGCCGCATCTGGAGCTCGATTGGCTCGCTGCCGGAAGGTGTCTTGACCGACCAGCTCCTCGCCGGCAGCACGGCGCAGACCTACAACTTGAAGCTCCTCGGGGGCGGCAATCGGGATGGCTGGGGCCTGCTCTACTACCTTCCCGCCGCGTTCCCGCTCCCGATCTGGGGGCCGATCGTGCACCGCGGCGGTCCTTCCGCCTTGGAGGATCCCGATTACGATCGCGCCGTCGCGGAGGCCGAATCGCTGCGGCCCGAGACGGTCATCGCGCACGTACGCGCCGGGACGTCCGGTCACTTCGATCTCCCGGACCCGCACCCGTTCCTGCATGCGGTGCAGCACGAGCGCACCGTCGCCTTTGCCCACAACGGCGGTCTCAGCAGCGCTGACACCGCCGCCGTGGCCGCCTACCTGGGCGACTACGGGGACTCGGTGCGCGCGCTGGCCTACGTCGCGGGACATCCGGGCACCGGGCCGATCGATTCCGAGCTCGCCTTCCTCTACTTGCTGAAATTCGCCGACGAGCATCCGGAGTACGCCAGTCGCTCAGCGGCGCTGGCGGCCGCGGTGCGCCAGTACCGGGAGGAGATCAACCTCAATCCGAGCCTCAACTTTCTCTTTGCCGATGGCGATACGCTCTATGCTTGCTCGCTCTGGCCGAACGCACGCAATCCTTTGCGCTACTGGCCGGCGGAGGGCGACCCGGTTGCGGCGAGCCCGTACTGGGTGGTCGCCTCCGAGCGGATGGGCTCGCAGGCGAGTCGCTGGGGGACGATCCCGAGCGGCACGCTCGCGGTCTTCGCCCCGGACGCCGCGCCGCGGTTCCTCTACGTCTATCCGACGCACTCGGCTGCGGAGCCTGCCCGCCGGCCGTCGCCCGGTTCGCGGCCGGAACGGGCGGAGTCTTCAGGCGCGGATTCGCCGACGACCCCGTTTTCGGGCCTGGGCTCCCAGGCAACCCCGTCTTCGGCCTCGCCCCGGCAGGCGTCCCCGTCTGGCGACCCCGACCGGAGCGCGGCCCCCGGGGCCGCCCTGTCGCGCGCGCCGGGCACGGAGTCAGTCGCGCGCGGACAGCCGATGCACAACTGCCGCTTCTGGGGCCTGGCGGGTCGCGACTACCCGGCTGAACTGATCGACGACCATCTGCGTTGGGGGACGAACATGAGCCTCCAGCGGTTGGGCGCCCGAGACCGGAACCCGGATGGCTGGGGGTTCGGCTACTGGCCGGTGGAGGCGGCCGCGCTCGGCTTCGAACTGCCCGTCATCCGCCGCGGCCGACCGTGGGCGACGTGGGAGCCGCGCGACGGGGTCGTGGCCCGCTATGATCGCACCGTCGCCGAACTGCGGCTGCTGAGGCCGCAGGCGGTGGTGGGACACGTCCGCAACGGCACGACGGGACATTTCGGGGTTCCCGATCCCCACCCCTTTCGCCACACGCTCGTGCGCGACGGGCATGAGACGACGTACCTGTTTGCGCACAACGGCACGCTGCCGGTCGATGTGCTCGTGGAGCGGCTGGGCGGCTACCTCGATGAAACCGTGACCGACTACACCGCGCCGGCGGCGAACTCCTCGGGCGTCGGCTACATCGATTCCGAGCTCTACTTCCACTACTTGCTCGAGCTGATCCGACTGCGTCCGGAGCTCGACTTCGAGACGGCGCTCGTCGCCGCGGTCGACTCGATCGCCGGCGACGCCGAGCTGGTTGGCCCCTACACACGGATCAACTTCCTGCTGACCGACGGCACGACGCTCTACGCGCTCAATCACTACGGCGACACGACCTGGGACCCGGTGATGTACTACCCGGCGGTCGAGGAATCCGGGCCGCCGCCGCCTTTCTATGTCGCCGCTTCCGAGTCGCTCGGCTCTCACAGCGGCTGGACGGCGCTGCCGGTGAAGACGTTGGCCGTGCTGGAGCCCGGCGCCCACCCCCGGCTGCACTCGATTGGCGCGGGCTCGCCGGAGCCGGGCTATCGTCTCGATGCGGTCGCGGTCTTCGCCGGGGAGGACGCCGATGGCGACGGCGCGAGCCGCTCGGTCACCGTCTGCTGCGATCCGAACGTCGATCAGGGAACCTGGAGCGTCTCGGTCGCACTGCTGGCATCGGCCTCGGGGTTGCACCCCTGGGAATCGGTCGCCACCTCGCGGGCGCGCATGATCACGGCCGCCGAGCCGGACTCGATCTGCCTCTCCTACTTCGTTGCGGACACGCTGGCGACGACGATGCGCGATCTGAAGCTGGAACTAGTCGCCTACGAGACGGGACTCGTCGTCGCCGACGCGACGCCCGGCACACATCCGCAACTGGCGGCGATCGCGCTCGAGGGGGCCGCGGCCGACGATCCCGGGGCGCCACCGGATACGACCCGGCTCGCGGTGGGACAGCCGCGCCCCAACCCCACCCGCGCCGGCATCACCATCCCCGTGACCGTCCCCGCGGGCGGCGCGGCGGCGCGGCTCGAGGTCTGGGACATCGCCGGGCGCTGCATCCATGCGTCGGATCCGCAGCCGCTGGGCGCGGGCGAGCAGCAACTGGCATGGGACGGTCGCGATCGCGAGGGGCGTCGCGTCGCGAGCGGCGCCTACTACGGGCGGGTCCTGATCGCGGGCCGGGAGTGGTGGCGCGACTGGCGCATCATTCGCTGATGAAAGACCGAGCGCCGGCCAGCGATGAGGCTGACCGGCGCCGGTGATCGTTGCACCTGCCGTTCCTGCGCGGAACGAGCGGGCCTCGTTGGCGGGGATCAGGCGTGGCGCGGCGGCTTGATCATCGCCACCAGGAGCGTCGCCAGCAAACAGAGCGCACCGCAGATCGTAAACGCGAGCGGGAAGTTGCCGATGTCGCCCAGCTCACCGCCGAGCTTCGGGCCGAAGATGCCGCCGATGCCGTAGGCGAGGAAGACCCAGCCGTAGTTCTGACCGACGAACTTCGCGCCGAACGTGCCGGCGGTGACGACCGGGAAGAGCGAGAAGTTGCCGCCGAAGTTGAAGCCGATCAGCGCCGCGCCAAGATAGAGCAGGCCCGTCGTGCCGGCCATCCACTGGAAGAGAATCACCAGGATGCCCTGCGTCGCGGTCATGATCATGATCGAGCGCTTCGCGCCCAGCTTGTCGCTCAGCGTGCCCCAGGCGATGCGGCCGATGCCGTTGGCGAGCGAGAAGAAGACCGCCATCGCCGTGCCGGCGACGGCGCTCGCCGTGGCGGTGTCCATGCCACCCGCTTCGAGCGCCTGCATCGGGAAGAGCTTCATCAGCCCGATGCTCATCAGCCCGGCGCCGGCGCTGAAGGTGAAGGTGAGCAGAATCAAGTAGTAGGGGAGCGTCTTGAGCATCTGGCCGCTCGTCATATCGACCGGCGCCGCCGGCTTCCCACTGCCGGGCGCCGCCCCGGGTGGCGTATACCCGCGGGGCACCCAGCCCTCCGCCGGGAAGCGCATCCAGATGCCGCCGAGCACGACCGCGGCGGCAAAGACGATGCCGTAGATCATGAAGGTCGTGTCGAGGCCCATCGAGGCGATCAGGTGGCCCCAGGCGCCGGCGAGCTTGACCCACAGCATGGCGCCGAAGCCGAAGCCGGCGACGGCGAGGCCGGTAATGAGGCCCTTCTTGTCGGGGAACCAGCGCATCCCGACGGCGATGGGAACGACGTAGCCGAGACCGATTCCGCTGCCGCCGACGACACCGATCAGGATCAGCGTGCTCCAGTAGTTCGTGCCGCCGAAGACCCCGGCGAGGAAGTAGCCGAGTCCGAGCACGATCCCGCCCGCCATCGCCAGCGCGCGCGGTCCGACCTTCGGCATCATGCGCCCGGCGAGCACCATCACGATCGCGAAGAACGCGAGCCCGGCGGCGAAGACGTCCTGCGTCTGCGAGCGCGACCAGCCGGCCTCGATCAGCTCCGGCGTGAAAACCGACCAGGCATAGATGGCTCCCAGACAGAGCTGGATCAGAATGGCGCCGACGACGACCCACCAGCGATTCGGTCCTTGATCACTCATCGATCACACCTCCCCGCATTGGTTCGAGAAACTGCAGCGCAGAAATCGGGGGAAGGATCGCCTGCGTGATCCTTCCCCCCAGCGATTCGCGGTCATGACGGCGCGTGTCCGTCCGCCTAGTTGGACTTCAGCTCGACGAGCTTGTCGACCACCGAAGGGTCGGCCAGCGTCGTCGTGTCACCAATGTCCTTGAACTCGCCACGGGCGATCTTGCGCAGGATACGGCGCATGATCTTGCCCGAGCGGGTCTTCGGCAGGCCGGGAGCCCAGTGGATCACGTCGGGCGACGCGATCGGACCGATCTCGTTGCGCACGTGCTTGACCAGCTCCTTCTTCAGCTCGTCGGTGTACTCCTCGCCGGCGTTGAGCGTGACGTAGGCGTAGATGCCCTCGCCCTTGATGTCGTGCGGGAAGCCGACGACCGCCGCCTCGGCAACCTTGGCGTGCGAGACGAGCGCGCTCTCGACCTCGGCCGTGCCCATGCGGTGACCGGAAACGTTGATCACGTCATCGACGCGGCCGGTGATCCAGTAGTAGCCGTCTTCATCGCGGCGGCAGCCGTCGCCGGTGAAGTAGAGGCCCGGGAAGGCGGAGAAGTAGGTCTCCTTGAAGCGCTTGTGATCGCCGTAGACCGTGCGCATCATGCCGGGCCAGGGGAACTTGATCGCCAGGATGCCGCTCGCCGCGCCCTCCAGCTCGTTGCCCTTCTCGTCGAGCACGATCGGCTGGCAGCCGAAGTAGGGCAGCGTCGCCGAGCCGGGCTTGAGCGGATGCGAACCGGGCAGCGGGGTGATCAGGATGCCGCCCGTCTCGGTCTGCCACCACGTATCGACGATCGGGCAGCGGCTCTCACCGACGACCTCGTAGTACCACTTCCATGCCTCGGGATTGATCGGCTCGCCGACCGTGCCGAGGAGCCGCAGCGACTTGCGGCTGCGCTTGGTGACGAACTCGCTGCCCTGGGCGGCAATCGCGCGGATCGCGGTCGGGGCGGTGTAGAAGATCGTCACGTTGTACTTGTCGACGACGTCCCAGAAGCGGCCGGCGTCCGGGTAGGTCGGGATGCCCTCGAACATGACCGACGTCGCCCCGGCGCAGAGCGGGCCGTAGACGATGTAGGAGTGACCGGTCACCCAGCCGATATCGGCCGTGCACCAGAAGATGTCATCGTCGTGGTAGTCGAAGATGTGCTTGAAGGTGTGATAGGTGTAGATCATGTAGCCGCCGGTCGTGTGCAGCACGCCCTTCGGCTTGCCGGTCGAACCGGAGGTGTAAAGGATGAAGAGCGGGTCTTCGGCATCCATCCACTCCACCGGGCAGTCGGCCGATTCCTTCTCCATCGCCTCGTGCCACCAGATGTCGCGGCCGTCCTTCATCTCGATGTCGAAGGTGCCAACGCGCTTGTAGACGACGCAGGTCGTCACTTCGACGCCCTTGTCGGCGGCGATCTTCATCGCCTGATCGGCATTCGCCTTCAGCGGAACCGCCTTGGCGCCACGGTAGACGCCGTCGGTCGTGATCACGACGCGGCACTCGGAGTCGAGGATGCGGTCGGCGAGCGAGTCGGCGCTGAAGCCGCCGAAGACGACCGAGTGCACGGCCCCAATGCGCGCGCAAGCGAGCACGGCGATCGTCAGCTCGAGCACCATCGGCATGTAGATCGAAACGCGGTCACCCTTCTTGACGCCCCGGCTCTTGAGCACGTTGGCGAACTTGCAGACCTCGGCGTGCAACTCGCGGTAGGTGACCTGACGCTCTTCATTCGGCTCGTTGCCTTCCCAGAAGAAGGCGACGCGATCGGCGTGCGTTTCGAGGTGACGGTCGAGGGCGTTGTAGCAGACGTTGGTGCGGCCGCCCTTGAACCACTCGATCTTGATGTCCTTGTCGAAGTCCCAATTGAGAACTGTGTCCCACTTCTTCTCCCAATGGAACTTCTCGGCGACCTCGGCCCAGAAACCCTCCGGGTCCTTGACGGAGCGGTCATAGAGCTCCCGGTACTGATCCAGGCTCTTGATCCAAGCCTTCTCAGTGGCCTGCGGATTGGGCTGATAGACATTGCCCGTCGTGACCTCACTCATGCTTCGTGCCTCCCCCCATCAGCGGATGTCCCCATGTGTCGCCGGTACACGATTAGGATTCCTGCCGTGACCAGGCTTGACGCGCATCAAACGGCTGGCAGACAAGACCACCGGGAACCGGCGGCGACCGAATCAAACGTGCAATTTCCCTGCCGGCCCGAAGATGCCAGCAGAAAATCCAAAGGACGCAGTCTAGCGGAGCGGCGCCGGGAGGGTCAACCGCGATCAAGCGAGTTGCAGGTTGGGACTTGGTGTCGCTGGCCGCTCTTGCCCGCGGCGACTTCGTTAGTGCAAAAACGAATTCTCTCCGTGCCGCGGTCCCCGGAGGTCCGGGCCGCGAGCGCATGGAACCGGGCGCGGCGGCGCGCACCGCTGCCTGCAGGGCGCGCGAGGGGGGCGGGGGGCTTTGGGCGATGTCGAGGGACGCTCACCGCGCAGCGACAACGTGGTAGTCTGACGCGCATTCGAATCGTACCGCGAGCAGGGGGGGACCCATGACTTCACGCTCCGCGTCGGGAGAGCGCACATCACTGGCCGTCGGCGCGCAGTCGCTCGGCTTCGACATCGGTCGCATCGCGGGCCAAGCGGGCGGTGCCGTGTGGCTGACCGTGGGGCGGGCGGTGTTGCTTGCCACCGCCACCGCGCGGCGGGAAGCGGCGGCCGGTCTCGGCTTCTTTCCCCTCACGGTCGAATACCGCGAAAAGATGGCCGGCGGCGGTCGCATACCCGGCAGCTTCTTCCGCCGCGAAGGGCGCGCGACGACGCGCGAGATTCTCTGCTCGCGCATCGTCGACCGCAGCATCCGTCCCTTCTTCCCGGCCGGGTTTGCCTGCGAAACGCAAGCGCTCGCGACGCTGCACAGCTTCGACCCGGCGGCGGACACCGACGTGCACGCGATCACCGCCGTCTCGCTCGCCCTGCTCCTGTCCGACATCCCCTGGGCGGGGCCGGTGGCGGGTGTGCGCGTGATCGCGACCGACGGCGCGGTGACGACGTTTCCCGATCCTCGGGAGCGCGCGGCGGCCGCGCTCGATCTCGTCGTCGCCGTCAGCTCCGCGGGACTGGTCATGGTCGAGGGGACGGCGCGCGAAGCGCCTGAGGAGCACGTACTCGCAGCGCTCGAGGCGGCGCAGGCGGCGGCGCGCCCGTTGTTGAACCTGCAGGCGCAAGTGCGCGGCCGAAGCGGGCGCCCGAAGCGTGACTGGGCTGCCTCGCGGGCGGTGCCGGAGGCCGGGGCGATCGACGCGAACCAGATTGCCGCCGATCTCGATCCGGTCTTCGCGGCCTCCGGCAAGGAAGCGCGGCGGGCGGCCCTGGCCCAGCTGGTCGAACGGCACGCTGCGGCGCAGGCTGACGCACGGGAGCCGGATCGGGTGGCGCGGCCTGCCGGCGGCCGCGAGGAGGATGGCGGGTCGAGGGGCGCAGCGGCCGACGAGGAGCGTCGCTCCGCGGTGGAAGCGGCCGTGCGGGCGGAGATCCGCCGCCGCGCGCTCGCCGGCCGGCGGCTTGACGGACGCGGCCCGAGCGACGTGCGCCCGATCTGGGGCGAGGTCGGCTGCCTGCCGGCGGCGCACGGCTCGGCACTCTTCACCCGCGGCGAGACGCAGGCGCTGGCGAGCTGCACGCTGGGCAGCAGCGGCGATGAGCAGTTGATCGAAGAGCCAGCGGGCGTTACCCGCGATCGCTTTCTCCTGCACTACAACTTCCCGTCCTACTCGGTCGGCGAGGTGCGTCCCTTGCGCGGACCGGGCCGGCGGGAAGTCGGCCACGGCCATCTCGCCCGCCGCGCCCTGCTCCCAGTCCTGCCCGAGCCCGACCGCTTTCCCTACACGTTGCGGCTCGAGGCGGAGATCACGTCGTCGAACGGGTCGTCATCGATGGCGACCGTCTGCGGAGGCTGTCTGGCGCTGATGGATGCCGGGGTGCCGTTGCGTGCCCCGGTCGCCGGGATTGCGATGGGCTTGATTCGAGAGGCGGGAGAGAGCGTCATCCTGAGCGACATCCTGGGCGACGAGGATCATCTCGGCGACATGGATTTCAAGGTCGCCGGCACGCGCGACGGTGTGACGGCCGTTCAGCTCGACAACAAGCTCGGCAGCATCGAACCCGAGGTGCTGGCGCGGGCACTCGAGCAGGCGCGCAGCGGGCGGCTGCGGATCCTCGATGCGATGGCCAAGGTCCTCGCCGCCCCGCGCGTGGAGGTGGCCGCCCACGCCCCGCACGTCGAGCGCGTGCGGATTCGTCCGCCCCGCATTCGCGACCTGATCGGCCCGGGCGGGCGCCACATCCAGGCGATTCAGCAGGAGGCGGACGTCACGATCGACATCGGCGACGACGGGGCGGTGACGATCTTCGGTCGGCCGGGCGCGCGCATGCAAACGGCCGCGCGCCGCGTGCGCCACTACACGGGAGAGCCCGACAAGGGCAAGATCTACCGCGGGCGCGTCAGCGGTGTGCAGGACTTTGGCTGTTTCGTCGAGCTCTTCCATGGGATCGAAGGCCTGGTGCACATCTCCGATCTCGGGCCCGGGCGCATCGGCCATCCATCCGAGGTGGCGGCGGTCGGGGACGAGATGCTGGTCAAGGTGCTCGGAACGACGCGCGACGGCAAGCTCCAGCTATCGCGGGCGCAGGCGCTCGCGGCCGATCCGAGTGAGGTCGAAGGCTAGAGCGAGCCGCTCGCTGCCGGCGGCGCATGGGGAACCGGGAAATGTGTGTCTTGCAGCAGGCGCGAACGGCGCTCCTCCTCGCTGCGCTCCTCGCTGCGCTCCTCGCGTTCGGCACATCGGTGGTCGGCGCTGACGTCCTGCCCACGCCGCGGCCGTCAGGCGCGCTCGTGGTCTCGCTCGAGGGCGTCGTGGCGGTCGAGACCCCGCTGGGGACACACGACAGCATCTCGCTCTGGGCGGGTGTCGGCACCGTACGCGATGCGCGCGACGGGGCGCACGCCACCGGTGGCGAGGTCGCGCTCGAGTGGCGGACGTACAACCGTCCCCGGGCCTTTCTGGGACCGAGCTTCGGCGCCTACGTCGGGCTGGGGCTCTTCGGCGGCGACGATCATGACACCCACGTGACGGCGACGCCGGGGTTCAAGATCACGCTCGCTTCAGCGATCGCCGGGCTGCCGCTATTGCTCGAACCCTACCTCGGCGTTTCCTATCCGATCATCCGGGAGCTTGATCAGGATCGCTGGGCGCTGCCCGAACTGCCGGCCGTGACCCTGGGGCTCCGTCTCGTCGGGAGGAAGTTGCGGGCCGAGGATCGCCGGCGGGATGCCCACGACTAGGAGCCCGTGCGCGCCGCCCAGAAGAGGATCCGTTCCGGCGCGGTGGCCTCCAGCTCGCTGACCGCCTTGCCCGGCAGCAGCACGAACTCGCGATCGAGCAGGCCCGCGCCATCGGCGATCACCGCGTCGCCCTGCGCCAGCCGGCGCTTCATCGCATCGGAGACATCGACGAAGCGGATCCGTCCGTCGGGGAGCTCGAAGAAGTAGCGCCGCGGGCCCGCCTCTTGCAGCGAAAGGTCGTTGCGCTGGAAGAGGCCGAGCAGTCGATGGTGACGCGCATCCGCTTCCGCCGCGGTGCGCTGCGCCTGCTGGCGGGCCGCATCGGCGCGCTTCTGCTCCTCGCGCGCACGGGCTTGCTCGGCATCGCGCGCCGCGCGTTGCGCCTCCACCCCGTCGTCGCCGAGCTCCTTGCGCCGGACGCGATCGCGATGTTTCGCCTGGCGCAGCTTCTTCTGCGAGACAAGTCCCGCCTGCTCGAGCGCCTTGCGCATGTCGGCCATGTCCGTCTCCTGGCATCTTCGGGCGGCCCTGCGCCGAGCCGGAGCGCCGGCCCGCTTCGCCGGTCGGCCCGGTCCGGACGCACGGACGGCGATTGACGCTCCTCCCCCGCGATGGTAGCAATTCTCTCACGCTCCGGCTGCCCCTTTCCGTCCTCACCCGGCCGGCAGCGTCGCCGCCGTGCCGGCGCCGGCCGAAGCGCCGGGCCGGGCGGCCTGCACCGGCTTCCCACGGGAGGTGGATCGTGCGTTCAAGGGCTGCACCCCTGGTTTCCCGGCGCGCCGGGTTGACGCTTTGCTGCCTGGCGGCGGGCGCGCTCGCTGGTCTGCTGGCCGGCGCGGTCGCGGCCGAGGCGCCCGACGCCGTGTCGCTATCGCCGGCGGAGGCGGAGCATGCACCCCGCGTGGTCGCGAGCGGTACGACCCCCGAACCGGTGCGCGCGCTTCTCGATGGCTGCGATCCCGCCGACTACGAAGGCCAGGATCTGGTGACGGTCTTTGACAGCGTCGACGTGCGGGTAGAGGAGAGCGGCCTCTCCTACCGGCGCCACCATACGCTGCACAAGGTCCTGACGCCGGCCGGCGCGCGTGCGCGCGCCGCGCTGCGCTTCGATTACGATCCCGCCTCGAATCAGATCGCGATCGAGCGCATCCGCGTGCACCGTGGGGACAGCTCGTTCATTGCTCTCGACCCGGCCCGCGCGGTCGACGTGACCGCGCCGGCCCACATGATCTACTGGGGCGCCCGGATGAAGGTCCTCGCGCTGCCGCGGCTCGAAGTGGGGGACGCGGTCGAGGTCGAGACCGAGATGATGGGCTTTCAGATCGCCTACCTGCTCCAGGTCGATGAAGACCTCGAGCGCTTCATCCCGCCGATGCGGGGGCACTTCTACGATACGATTCTCTTCCAGGGCCACTGGCCGATCGAGCGGATCCACTACCGGCTCGAGCTGCCGCGCGAGAAGCTGGCGCAGTACAGCGTTTACAACGGCGAGGTCTATTCCGCGCTGACCTACACCGACAGCACGCTCGTCTACCGCTGGTGGATGAAGGACCAGCCGCCGGTCGCCGATGAGCCGCGCGCCCCGGACTGGAGCGATTTCGTGCCCAAGGTCGTGCTCGCCACGGTGCCCGACTGGCCGGCCAAGTCGCGCTGGTTCCAGCAGGTCAATGAGCCGGTCTTCGAATGGAACGCCGAGATCGCCGCCCAGGTCGAAGAGCTGACGGCCGGGTGCGAAACGACGGAAGAAGAGCTGGCCGCCTTGCTCCACTGGGTCGCCGACAACATCCGCTACTCCGGCCTCAACATGGGCGAGGGCGAGGGCTACACGCTGCACCCGGGCATCATGACCTGGGAAGACCGCTGCGGCGTCTGCAAGGACATCGCTGGCATGCTCGTGACGATGCTGCGCGCCGCCGGCTACGAGACCTATCCGGCGATGACGATGGCCGGCGCGCGCGTCGAGCGCATTCCGGCCGATCAGTTCAACCACTGCGTCGTCGCCGTGCGGCATGCGGACGGCTCCTACACGATGCTCGACCCGACCTGGGCGCCGCAGTCGGCCGACATCTGGTCGCACTACGAAGGCGAGCAGCACTACGTGATCGGGTCGCCCGAGGGGGAGGGGCTCGACGCGATCCGTAGCTTCGCGCCGGATGAAAACCGCCTCGACGTGCGCTTCGAGACCGCGGTCGATGCGGCCGGGGACCTGACCGGTGAGGTGACGCTCTCCGGCGCCGGCGCCGCCGACACCCGCCTGCGCGGCAACATGACGTACCGCACGCGCTATGCGCGCGACGCCCTTGCGACGGCGATCCTGGCGCCGATCTCGCCGGCGGTCGAAGTGCTCGAAGCGCACTTCGGCGACTACACCGACTACAGCCGGCCGATGCGCTATCGCTTCCGCTTCCGCGTCCCGCGCTACGCGGCGGTCAACGATTCGGTCTGCGACCTCCTCCTGCCCTCCGCGCGCTTCTTGAAGGGCAATCCGCGCTTCGTGCGCTCGGTCGAGGTTCCGGCGGTCCCGGATCGCTCGCAGCCGGCGCTCTTCTGGGCGACCGCGCTGGCCGAGGTCGAGGAGACCTTGCAGTTGCCGGGTCGCTTCGCGGCCGCCACCGCGCTGCCGGCGCAGTCGCTCACCCGCCCGGCGGCGCGGTTCGAGGCGCGCAGCGAGATCGAGGGCAGCGCGCTGCGCGTGTTCCAGGAGATCGCGCTCGAGAAGCGCACGGTGCCGGCGAGCGAATGGCACGGTGTTGTCGAAGTGGCCGATTCGCTCGGTAGCTTCGCCGCGACGCGGGTGCACCTGACGCGATAAGGGGTCCCTGTCTCTGGCCCGACAAGGAGATCGAGTATGCCAAGACTCTCGCTGGCGTTCGCCACACGCATACTACTGGGAGTGGCGGCCGGGCTCGGCGGGCTGCTCGCAGCCGCGGCGGCCCAGCCGGCAGAAGGGCCCGCGGCGCGCGCCTACGCGCCCGATGCGAGCGCGCTCCTCGGACGCGAGCTGGAACCGGGACGCTATCCGGGCGAAGATGCGGTGATTCTCTTTGCCGGCGACTACTACATCCTCCACGACGACGGTCGCATCGATCACGGCATCCATCGCGTCGTGCGCCTGAATAGCGAGCTGGCCGTCGATGCCTTTGGCGACCCGCGCGTGCCCTACGACACGCTGCGTCAGGAGCTCGTCGTCCACACCTGCCGCACGTTTACCCCGGACGGTCGGATCGTGGAAACGGGAGAGCGCGCCTACAACCTCGTCACCGCCGACGCGGTCGCCCGCTGTCCGGCCGTGATGAGCGAACAGGAACTCGTGATCACGCATCTTGGCGTCGAGCGGGGCTGCGTCGTTGAATGGGATGTCGAGATCCGTGATCTCGGGCCGCGTGCGCCCTGGCTGGAGGCGACCGCCTGGTTCCAGATGGAGCATCCGGTGAAGCGGCGCGTCGTCACGGTGAAGTGTCCCGCCGGGACATCCGTGCAGGGCGTCGTTCGCAACGGCGATCTCGAGGCGCTCGAGATGACCGGTGTGGGCGAGCGCGGCGAAATGGAGGGAGCGCGGATCTACGTTTGGCGGGGCGAGGAGCTGCCCGCGGCGCGCGAGAGCGACGATCGCGCCGGAGGGCGCCTGACGCGCACGCACCTGCTCATTACTAGCTGTCGGGGATGGGACGCGTTCGCGGAGCGCGTGCGAGCCGACGTCCTCGCGGCGGCGACGGTCGATGCGGAAATGGAGGCCTGGGTCGCGCGCACGCGCTTTGCCGGCGAGCAGGTGACGGCGCGCGATTGGGCGCATGCCGTGCTGGCCCTGACCGGCGAGCAGAGCCGGGATGCCTCGGTCGCGCCGTTTGCCCGGTATCGTGCACCCCGCCCGGCGCCGCGCACGTTCGACAGCCGGTGCGGCAGTCTCTGGGATCGCGCGGTGCTCGCGCTGGCGTTGCTGCGTGCCGGGGGCGTCGAGGCCGATCTGCGACTCGTGGCGGCGGGTCCCGAACCGGTGCGCTCGCTGCCGGCGCTGGCGCAGTTCGACCGGGTGTGGCTCGCGCTGCGCGAGCCGGGCGGTCCCGACTGCGCGCGCGCGGGGCGCTACGTCTGCGATCCGGCCCGAGGAGAGTTCGTCGCGTACGGCGAAGCGCGGCGGCGCCCGCAGCTCGAACTGCACGTGCGCCCGGGCGGCGGCGTCGGCTGGACGCGGGAACCGAGCGCGCAGCTACCCGAGGCGACTGCCCAGGCGGCGATCGGTCTCACCATCACTCCAGAGGGTGGGATTGCGGGCACGCTCAGCTTCCTCTACGGCGAAGTGCTCGGGCCGGGAGCAGCGCCCCACGATCCGCAGGCCTGGCTCGCAGCGCGGGCGGCGGCCGTTTGCCCGGGCGCCGAGCTGGAGGAGATCGCGGTGGCCGAGACCGGGCCCTATAGCAGCGAGCTGCGGGCGACGTTCCGGGCGCCGGCGGTGGGAGAGGCGCAGGGCGACTATCGCTACTTGGCCATCTCCGCCGGGGGCGAGGATGCGCTGGCGCCGCTGGCGGCCTACGATCTGGAGGCGCCGGTGCGCTCGACGCCGCTGCACCTGCCGGCGCGCATCACTGCGCGCGTGCGCTGGCAATTGGAGGTGCCCGCCGACTGGCAGCTCGTCGCCGCGCCCGCCGGTGCCCTAATCGAAAACGAAGTCGGGAGGTTCCAGGCGCGCGTGCGGGTCGAGTCGCCGCCGGCTGGGCAGTCCGCTGCGGCGGCGCGCCTGTTGGTCGTCGAACGCGATTTCGCGCTGGCGCAAGCGGTCATTGCGCCCGCCGCCTATCCGTATTTGCGCGAACTCGTCCGCCACTGGCGCGCGGAGGCGGGGCGGCTCGTCATTCTGCGCCGTTCGCAAACGGGCCGCTAGCCGGCGGCCGGAGAGGGGACGAAGATGTGCTCGCGTTCTGCCCGCTGGGCTTCCTGGTTGCTGCTCCTGATCCTCGTGGTCGCCTGCGCCAAGGTGCCGATCACGGGGCGGTCGCAGCTAAACCTGATTCCCGCCTCGATGCTCTACCCGATGAGTTTCGAGCAGTACGACGCCTTCTTGGCCGAGCATCCGGTGAGCGACGACGCCGATCGCGTGGCGATGGTCAAGCGCGTCGGCCAGCGGCTGCAGCATGCCGTCGAGCGGTTCTACGCGGAGCGCGGCCAGAGAGGCGCGTTGCGCAACTACGCGTGGGAATTCCACCTCGTCGAGAACGAGCAAGTCAACGCCTGGTGCATGCCCGGCGGCAAGGTCGTCGTCTACACCGGCCTGTTGCCGGTGGCCGAGGGGGAAGCCGGTCTGGCGGTCGTCATGGGCCATGAGATCGCCCACGCGATCGCCGAGCATGGCAACGAGCGCATGAGCCAAGCGCTGCTGACGCAGCTCGGGGGCGTTGCTCTGAGCAAGGCGCTGGAGGAGAAACCGCAAGAGACGCGCGCGCTCTTCCTGGGCGCCTACGGAGTCGGGACGCAAGTCGCGGTGCTCTTGCCTTACAGCCGGCTGCACGAGTCGGAAGCCGATCACCTGGGAATGATCTTCATGGCGTTGGCGGGCTACGATCCGCATGAAGCGGTCGCTTTCTGGCAGCGCATGACCGCGGCGAAGTCGGGGCCGGCGCCGCCGGAGTTCTTGAGCACGCACCCGTCCGATCAAGCGCGCATCGAGAACTTGCGGGAACTGATCCCGGAGGCGATGGACTACTACCGGCAGCGGTAGGGGACGGCCGCCAACCGCTCAGCGGATGTAGCCGAGGCTCTTGAGCGACTCGAACTGCTCGGGGCTCATGTCGCGCACCTCGGTCGGCGGCAGCGCGTCGGCTTGTGTCTTCAAGCCCTGATAGAACTCCGCCAGGCGCTCGTGAAAGGCGTGCGCCTGCTGGACCTGCTGGCGGAAGAGATTCTGCAGTTCCCCCGGATCCTCGCGCCAGTTGTAGAACTCATACGGATCTTCGGTCGCCGGGTCCATGTCGTAGATGTACTTGTGCGTTCCGTCGCGCCACACGAGTTTCTCGCCGCCGTAGAGCGTGCTCTCGCAGAAGACGGTCCGATCCGCCAACGCCTCGCCGCGCATCGCCGGCAGGAATGACTCGCCGGCGAAGGAGGCGGGCGCCTCCAAGTCGTGCAGGGCGAAGATCGTCGGCATGATGTCGATGATGCGCACCTGGCTTTCGACGAGCGGGACGAGGGGCGCCGCCGCGTCCCGCTCTCCCGCGGTGGTCGGCGGCTTGAAAAGCAGCGGGATGTGAATCAGCTCGTCGTAGAGCGTGTGGCCGTGCTCGAAGGCGCCGTGCTCCCAGAACTCCTCGCCGTGATCGGCGGTGATCACGATCGTCGCCGCGTCGTAGAGCTCGCGCGCGCGCAACGCTGCGACCAGGCGGCCGATCTGGGTGTCGACGAAGGCGACTTCGCCCTGATAGACGCCGCGGACGTAGTCGATCGCTTCCGCGGGCGCGGGCGCGCCGAGCCCGAGATGAGCGGCGCGGTCGGGCGTCGTCGTGTCCGCCTCGAAGCCGGCCAGCTCCATGCACGTCTCCATCGCCAGCGGCGGCGGCGGCGTCCGGCGGCCGCCGGTGAAGCGGAAACGGTACTCCTCCGGCGGGTCGTAGTTCAGATGAGGATCGAAGATGTGGATGAAAAGGAAGGCCGAGGCGCCCGGATCCGCGTCGAGCAGCTCGAGCGCGCGGTCGATCGTCGCGTC
>Ga0180436_10001766_pt1 | contig 20946 bp, 17 predicted proteins | sample SS_ome_2_FD_132434 | JGI IMG/M metagenome (GOLD analysis project Ga0180436, IMG submission 132434) | Hypersaline lake sediment archaeal communities from the Salton Sea, California, USA - SS_3_S_2 metaG | ecosystem: Environmental > Aquatic > Non-marine Saline and Alkaline > Hypersaline >...
CCGAACTCGAAGGGCGAGTCCTCGGAGAACGGATCCATGTTGGTGTCGGAACCGAGCTCCAGCACGCCCTCCATCTCTTCCCTCGAGAGGTCCGCAGTCGACTGAATGCCCTGGATCTTGAGCTTGAACTCGTCGGGGTTGGTGGCCCGGCGTAGCGCCTCTTCCAGGGTAATGAGACCGTTCTTGTAGAGCAGGTACAGCGACTGGTCGAAGGTCTGCATCCCGTACTGGCTGGTGCCCTGGGTGATGGCGTCGCGAATGAGCTTGGTTTTCTCCTTGTTCTCGATACAGTCGCGGATGTAGGCGGTGGCGATGAGCACCTCCACCGCGGGCACCCGGCCGAGACCGTCGGCCCGCGGCAGCAGCCGCATGGAGATGATGGCCTTGAGCACCGACGCGAGCTGGAGGCGGATCTGCTTCTGCTGGTGGGGCGGGAAGACCGAGATCACCCGGTTGACGGTCTCGGTGGCATCCAGGGTGTGCAGGGTGGACAGCACCAGGTGGCCGGTTTCGGCAGCCAGCAGCGCCGTCTCGATCGTCTCGTAGTCACGCATCTCACCGACGAGAATGACGTCGGGATCCTGCCGCATGGCCGACCTCAGCGCCACCGAGAACTGCTTGGTGTCGACATCGACCTCGCGCTGGTTGATGATCGACTTCTTGTCGCGGTGGAGGAACTCGATGGGATCCTCGATGGTCATGACGTGCTCGATGCGGCGGGTGTTGACGTAGTCGATCATGGACGCCAAGGTCGTCGACTTACCGGACCCGGTTGTTCCAGTGACCAGCACGAGGCCCCGCTGCTCCTCGCAGATCTTTTCGAGCACCGGCGGCAGCATGAGCTCCTTGAAGGTCTGGATCCGGGAGGGGATGAGCCGGAGCACGATCCCCACCGATCCCCGCTGCTGGAAGATGTTGCAGCGGAAGCGGCCGAGCCCCGGCACCGAGTACGCGATATCGGTCTCGAGCTGGTGCTTGAAGCGTTCCTTCTGGCGCGACGACATCATGGAGAACGCCATGGCGATGGTGTCCTCCTGCATCATGCGCTTGAACTCGGTGAGGACCTGCAACCGTCCGTCCATCCGCAGAACGGGGTGCGCCCCCACTTTGAGGTGGACGTCCGACGCCTTGCGTTCCACCGCCACCTTGAGGATGTCGTTGATGTGCATCGCACAACCTCCGTTGTCTGATCGGTTCCTTAACAGTGTAGCGCGGATTCGCACTACAATGACCGCAAGGAGAGTCCCATGCTTCCAGTTCTCGACAACGACGGCATGCGAGAGGCGGACCGCCACACCATCGAGGACCGCGGGGTTCCCGGGCTGGTGCTCATGGAGAACGCCGCCGTCGGTGTCGTCGACACCCTGAGGGAGAGCTTCCCCGACGCGCGGCGGGTGCTCATCCTCTGCGGACCCGGCAACAACGGCGGCGACGGGTTCGCCGCCGCCCGCCACCTGCACAACGGCGGCCTCGACGTCCAGCTCTGCCTCGTCGGCGACCCCGACCGCCTGCGGGGCGACGCCGCCGTCAACTATCGGCTCGCGGCCGCTTTCGGTGTCCCAGACGTCGTCATCGGCGACGACGACCTCGCCGTCGTCGAGTCGCTGCTCGACGATTGGCCGGCCGACGTGGTAGTCGACGCCGTGTTGGGCACCGGCGCCGACCGCCCCCTCACCGGCCGGCTGGCCGCACTCGTCGAGCTGGTCGACAATGCCGACGTGCCGGTGGTGGCGGTGGACGTCCCCACGGGCCTCAACGGCTCGTCGCCGCAGATCCCCGGCCCCCACCTGCCGGCCGATGTGACGGTGACCTTCGCCGCGCTCAAGACCTGCCACGTCCTACCCCCCGCGTGCACCGTCTGCGGCGAGGTCGTGGTGGTGGACATCGGCATCCCCCCGGCCGCCCTCGAGGCCGGTTCGACGCTCCGGCTCACCGAGGCCGAGGACATCGCCCTGATGCTCCCCGCCAGGCTTCCCGACGCCCACAAGGGCAGCTTCGGCCACCTGCTCATCGCCGCCGGCGCGGCGGGCCGCGGGGGCGCCGTGGCGATGGCCGCGAGGTCCGCAGTGGTCACCGGCGCGGGGCTGGTCACCATGGCGGTGCCCGAACCGGTGGTTCCGGTGGTGGACGGAGCGTGCCTGGAAGCGATGACCCATGCGCTGGCGTCGGACGCCAGCGGCGCAATCGCCGTAGAGGCTGATCTCGAGGTCGTTCTTCCCGGAAAGACGGCGATCGCGGCCGGGCCCGGCTGGGGCACCGGAGAGGGCGCCCGCCGGGCGCTGGACCGAATCCTCGGCAGCTGGCAGGGACCACTGCTGCTCGACGCCGATGCGATCAATCTTCTGGCCGGGAAGCCGGAACAACTTGCCGGGCGAGACACAGCGCCGGTGCTGACGCCGCATCCGGGAGAGCTCGCACGGCTGCTCGGAGTGGAGACCGCGGAGGTGGTCGGCGACCGGGTCGGCGCAGCCCGGGAGGCCGCGAAGCGCACTGGTGCGATCGTCGTGGCCAAAGGCTACGGGACCGTCATCGCCGATCCCGACGGCCAGGCGTGGATCAACCCCACCGGCGACGTCGGGCTCGCCTCCGGCGGTTCGGGCGACGTGCTCACCGGAACCATCGGATCGCTGCTCGCCCAGGGCTGCGAGCCCCTGCGCGCCGCTCTCGTCGGCTGCTGGCTGCACGGCCGCGCCGGCGAGCTTGGCGGCGAGATCTTCCCCGCAGCGGTGCCGGCCGGTGAGCTGCCCGGACTCCTCGCCGACGCCTGGCGGGAGCTCGAGGAGATCGACCAGGAATGAGCGCCCCGGCACCTACCGAGACCGTCGTCAGTTCCTCCGCCGATCGCACCGAGGCGCTGGGCGCCGAGCTCGCCTCGCGACTCGAACCGGGCCACGTGGTGTTGCTCGAAGGCGATCTCGCGGCGGGCAAGACGACCCTCGTCCGCGGCCTCGTGCGAGCCCTCGGGGGCGATGACGCCGAGGTCTCGTCGCCCACGTTCGTGCTGCTCCAGAGCTACCCGTGCGCCCGAGGCGAGATCGGGGTGGTTCATCACGTCGACCTCTACCGGCTGGGCGAGAAGATCTCAGATTTGCGGGAGATCGGCATCGAGGAGATCCTCTCCGACCCCACCGCCGTGGTCGCCGTCGAGTGGCCGAAAGATGCGTTGGCGACCTGGATCCCCGCCGACGCCCGCCTCTGGCACATCGTCATCACCACCGAGGCCGACGACTCCCGCCGAATCGAATTGATCCTGCCGAGTTGAATGCAGGACCCAATCCCGAGCGGTGCCGCGGTCAGGTGCACGATCCGCCTGGAGCGCGCTCCTCGGGTTCGCGGTGGGTGTAGGATTCTCGGGTCCCGCGAGCCGGTCGACGCCACCGATGTCGATCCATGGCGGTTTCGGAGGCCCGATGAGAGCAATCGAGCGTGGCAGGTGTTTCTCAAAAACGATCATTGCTCTCGTGGCGCTGCTGACGGCCGCCCTGTCGGTGGCGGCAGCCGAGCCGGACGTGCCGATCGGCGACAGCGATGGGCTCCTTCGCGCCCGGGCGGTGGAGCTCGTCGAACGAGCACGGCATCGCTTCCGGGGCGGGACCAACGAGGGCTTCGCTGAGAGATACCCCCGGAGCCTGTGGACGGTCCGAGCCGCCGATGCCGCCAGGATGACCAACTGCCTCGCGGAGCGCTTCGGCCTGCACCTCGACGATGCAACCCTGCTTCGCGAGCTGCGGCGCATTCGCGCGACGACCCTGCAACCGGAGCGCCTGAACCGGATCGAGATCGACCTCGGTGGCGATCCAGCCCTCATCGAGGAGGGACTGATCCGTCCGAGCCTGGCGCGTCGACTGCTGCACCGGAGGACGGCGTGGGACGACGAGATTCAAGCCCCGCCGAGACGGATCGCCGCGGAGCTGGCCGGGCGGATGGAGCGCGGCCTGGGGGGAGGCGAGCTCGGCGTCGAGGTCATTCGGTTCGAGGTCAGTCTCGGTGAGCGCGTCGTCAATACGGTTTACGACCGCGCGTCGGAAACGTATCGGAGGGAGCTCCCCGAGGAGGAATTCTCCCGCTTTGCCGACGAGCGTCGAGACCGGATTGGAACGGCTGTCTTCACCGAGGACGAGCAGCGGATTTCGATCGAGGTGATCGAAGGTTTCGATGACGACTCGGTTCGCCTGCTTCGTGCGCACGTCGCCAAGGTGGCGTGGGACGAGTGGTGGGCCACGGTCCGCGCCGACTACTCGGAGGAGCTGACGCCGAGGCACCGGACGACCGGCCGCGAACCGGCGGCGCCCGACGGATCCGTCACGGTCGGCTCTCGCCGCAGTGCCGGGGCCGGGCGGCGCACGGTCGAACCTTACTCGGGATCCTGGGAGGTCCAGGCCGATCCCCTCGCGGGTCGAGAGCGGCACGCTGCGGTGTGGACCGGATCGGAGATGATCGTTTTCGGCGGAGATGCCGACGTGCCGGACCCGACGCCGTTGCGCTACGACCCGCTGACCGACAGCTGGAGCCGGGGGAGCTCGGCGTCCGCACCGTCGCCGCGGCCCGATCCGTCGGCGGTGTGGACGGGGACGGAGATGCTCGTCTGGGGGGGCGACACCGGTCTCGGAGGGGTCACGGCCGGCGGCAGGTACGATCCGGTGCTCGATCTCTGGACGCCGATGTCGACGGTGGGTGCACCCGGCGACTCGGCCGACCACACCGCTGTCTGGACGGGCGAAGAGCTCCTGGTCTGGGGAGGAGACCCCATGGGCCGCGCCGCCTACGACCCCGCCTCGGACACCTGGCGGATCATCTCGTCGGTGGGGGCTCCGGGCGACCGATCCCAGCACTCGGCGGTGTGGACGGGTACCGAGATGCTCGTCTGGGGAGGCCTTCTCGCCGGAGGGGCGCTCACGCAGGACGGTGGCCGCTACGACCCCGTCTCGGACTCGTGGGCCCCTTTGAGCGGCCCCGGGGCTCCGGCGGCGAGACGCTCCCACCATGCGGCCTGGACCGGAAGCGAGATGATCATCTGGGGCGGAGAGGACGATCAAGGATTCGTCGAGGCCGGAGGTCGCTACCGGCCGGCCCACCAGTTGTGGGTTTCGATGGCGACGGCCTACGGCCCGACGTTCAGGGTGGAGGCATCGTCGGTGTGGACCGGGGACCGGTTCATCGTCTGGGGCGGGCATCGTCTCACGCCGGGGGAGGAGCCGCTGGCGAGCGGCGACGCCTATCGGCCGGCGGGCAACAGCTGGACTTCCGTGACGGAGCTGGGTGCGCCCGTGGGCCGTTGGGACCATTGCGCCGTTTGGACGGGTTCCGAAATGCTCGTCTGGGGCGGCCGCCGCGTCGGACTTCTCAGCTCGGGGGGACGCTTCGATCCCATCGCCGACGAGTGGTCCGTCATCGATCCGGCGGGCGGGCCGTCGCAGCGCATCGACCACACCGCCACCTGGACCGGAGCCGAAATGGTGGTGTTCGGCGGCGAGAACGATGGACAGGCCCTCGACGACGGCTCGATCTACGATCCGGTTCTGAACGCATGGGAGACGACGCCCACCCTCAACGCGCCGTCGCCGCGGTATGGTCACGGCGAAGCGTGGACCGGGACGGAGGTCGTCATCTGGGGAGGCGCTTCCGAAACCCAACAGGGAGAGGCGTTCACCGGCACCGGACGGCGGTTCGATCCGGTTTCGAGAGAGTGGGCGGTGATCCCCTCCAACTCGGGGCCGTCGGCTCGGGCCGACGCCGTGCTCCTCTGGTCGGGGCCGTACGGGCTCTTCGTGTGGGGCGGGCGGGACGACGACGGCTATCCGGTCACCGGGGGCTTCTACTTCCCACACCTGGACGAGTGGCACGCCACCGACACGATCGGCTCATCCTACGGACGAGCCGATGCGGCCGGTGTCTGGACCGGGCGCGAGCTCGTCGTCTACGGGGGACAGGTCGGGGGCGGCGGGCGCGACGACGGCGTTCGGTACGACCCGGTCTTCAACACCATCTCCCCACTGTCTGGATCGAGCGTGGCCGATCACCGGTGGGGTCACACCGCCGTGTGGACGGAACGCGAGATGGTGGTGTTCGGCGGGAGCTACACGACGAGCTCCTGGTTCGAACCGCCCGCGGCCTTCGATCTCTCGACGGGAGCCTGGCGGCCGCTGGACGGGCCCGGCTCGCTCGATCTCCGGCGCGACCACAGCTCGGTCTGGACCGGCGACGAGATGATCGTGTGGGGTGGACGGTACGGCGGCCCCCTCGCCTCCGGTCTCCGTTGGGAGGAAGCGACGGACACCTGGCGCGAGCTGGCCACCGACGGCGCTCCGCCGGCCGGCTGGCACCACACCGCCGTGTGGACCGGCGAGAAGATGATCGTCTGGGGCGGAACCGCGGGGAGAAAACTCGCGGTCTGGTCACCGATCGTCGAACCCGAAATCGCCGGCCCGCCGAGCATCTGTCTCGGGGATGTGGCCACCCTGGAGGTGGCCGAAGGCTACGACTCCTACCTCTGGTCGCCGGGAGGTCACACGGGGCGCCAGATCCAGGTCTCGCCGAACGAGACCACCGTTTACCGCGTTGATGTCACCGCCGGCACCATGTCGGCGAGTGCGACCCGCGAGCTGATCGTCGGCATCGACATGGATGGCGATGGCGCCGCGGACGAGGCCGACCTGGAGCTTCTCGCAGCGAGCTTCTTCGGTGGCGGCAGCGTTCAGTGCCCTGACGTAGACGACAACGGCGACAGCGACGCGGCCGATCTGGCGAGGTGGCTGGTGCTGTTCGACCCGGAGTGAGCCCACCGGGAGCAGTGCGACGGCCGTGCGGGATCTGTCAGCTGTCGTCGAATCCCGTTGCCGAACGTGCCGGCCGAAGCCCGTTACGCCGCCGTGATCCCGCCGTCCACGGGGATCACCGCTCCGGTCATCCAGGCGGCGTCGTCGGAGACCAGGAAGAGGATCATCGACGAGATGTCCCGCGGCTGCCCGATGCGTTGCATGGGGTGGATCGCCCCCATGCCTTCGACGTCCTCGCGGCTCATTCCACGATCGTCGTGAATCGGCGTGTCCACCACCGCCGGCATGATCGCGTTGACCCGCACCGCCGGCGCCCACTCCAGGGCGAGGGCGCGCGTGAGGTGGTTGAGGGCGGCCTTGGAGGCGTTGTAGGCGGCCATGCCGGGGATGGCGCGCTGGGCCAGCGACGAGGAGATATTCACCACCGACGGGGAGACGCCTTCCTTGAGCATCGGTCCCAGCGCCCGGCACAGCAGGTAGGGCCCACGGACGTTGATGGCGAAGGTCCGCTCCCAGGTCTCGAGGTCGGTCTCGTCGAGGGTGGCCATGGGCGCGATACCGGCGTTGTTGACGAGCCCGTCCACCGCGTCCCACCGCTGCTTCACGCTTTCGGCCAGCGCCTCGACCTGGAGCTCGTCGGAGACGTCGCAAGCGTGCGACCACGCCCGGCCGCCGAGCTCTTCAGCGACCGCGGCGATGATCTCCCCGCGCCTCGCCACCAGACAGACCTCGGCACCCGACTCGTGCAACCGCCGCGCGGTGTCGAGGCCGATGCCGCTCGACGCCCCCGTAACGATGACCCTGCGATTTCGTACTTCCACCATGGAACCTCCGTCGATGTCGCTGCTCCGACCGCTCGCCGAATGGGTATCATGGTGGGGTCCGATGACTCGAGCCACACCCGACCTCAATCAGGAGCGCTGCCGGTTGGTACAACCGGCGGAGGTGTTCTGCATTCCGGTTCAACGGTTCGCGGCGTCGGTCGGGGGCGGGTCGTGAGCGGCGCGTGGGTCCTTCTCTCGCTCTTGGGACCGCCCGTCGTGGCTCTGTCGGCGGCCCTGTTGCTGCGCACGAGGGAGCTCCATCCGGGGGTCGGCATCGCCCTGAACGCCGTGTCGCCCGGCGCCGGCCTCGCCGCCATGGGTCGGCCGACCATCGAAGCGGTTCTCGGCGTCCTGATGGCCCAGGCGAGCCTCCTCGTCGCCGGGTCCGCCGGTTCGCCGGGAGCCTTCCTGCCGTTCATGGCGGTGGGCGGGTTGTGGGCCGCCGTCCACACGCCGTTCAATCCCCTCAACCTCACCGAACGGGCGCTCGACCGACCTCGGCGAACCGCCCCGCCGGCCGGTCCGGCCATCACCACCGTGCCGACGCCGGCACCGAGCTCCGGAGCCCCCGCAACCCCGAAGGATGCGGGGGACGACGAACCCCCGGCCGTCTACTCGGTGGAGGTCCGGTGCACTGAGTGCGGCGCCGGAGTGCCGGTGCCGGTGCTCCACCACATGGCGCGCTGCGGCTTCTGCGGCAGCGACCACCTCGTGGTGGGCCACGAAAACACCCTCTACCTCACCTTGCCGGAGCAGACCCCGACCGAGGAAACCCTGCGCGAGGCCCTACTCGACCACTACCGCTACCAGCACTACCTCAAGCTGTTTCAGGCCTCGGTGCCCATGATGCAGGTCGCCGCCACGGACGTCACTACATCCGGGGCCATGGTCACCCACCCCGAAGCGGAAGCCGCCGCCGCCGCTGCCGAGGAAGCGGTAACGAAGAAAGCCGACGCCTACCGGGCCAAGCTCGCACGCCAGCTCACCATCGACGTCCAACGCCGGTTCCTCTCACCCTACCGGCACGGCATGGGGACCCTCTATCAGGCCGGATTCGGCCGCCGCAAGGAGGACCAGGAGAAGGCCCTTCGCTTCAAGATCGGCACCATCGAGGCGTCGGCGGCGGCGACCTCGAGCCTGACGCTGCCCCCCATGGGCAAGCTCACGTATCTCAAAGCGCTCCGGCCCGCCGCCGCCTGCCCGCCGGACGAGCGCACTCTGGCGCTGGACCTCGACGGCAGCATTCTTGAACGGGCCTTCGGCAATCTCGACCGCAAACAGCTCGACCGCACCATCTCAACCATCCGGTTGGGCTCACGCTTCGTCCACGAGGTGGACGCCGTGGTGTGGCGTCCCTGGTGGATCGTCCGCGCCTCCGGGCCGAGGATCCACGAAACTCTGCTCGTGGACAGCGCCTCCGGGTCGGTGATCGGCGCGGCGCCGACCTTCGACGACGCGCTCCTGGGCGAGATCCCGACCGAGGCCCGGCAGGCCGGCAGCGGCCTGGCGTTCGTCCCCATGGAGTGCCCGACCTGCGGCCACGAGTTCCCCTTCGACAGCGATGCGGTCCTCCACTTCTGCCGCAACTGCCACCGGGTCTGCCGGGTCACCGGGAAGCGCAAGCAGGAGGTGGAGTACTCGCATGGCGAGGGCACCGAGAATCTCGTGCCCTTCTGGCTCTTCCCGCTCAAGATTCGGACGTCGTCCGGGAAGCTCATCACCGACCTCGCCCACCTCAAGGACGGGATCGACGGCGTCTTCGACCAGATCGGCGACAACGCCCCCGTCCGCCAGCACGGGCTGTACGTTCCGGCCATCCGCTGCATCAACTCGCGCCTCATGGGCGATGCCTTCAACCGCCTCTTCGATCACACGGTCCGCAACCGCTTCGCGCTCGACCACGAGCGCTTTCCGCTGGACGATCTTCCCCGACCGTGGACCGTCCACCTGGACGAGCCCGAAGCCCGCTCGCTCATCCCCCTCTACCTGGCCAACGCCTTCGGCCGCCGCGACCTGGTCAAGGCCAATGTCCGGCAGATCGAGGACTGGCTCTTCTCCGCCGAGCAGGAGAGCCCGGGGCGGCTCGTCTACCTGCCCATTCCCGAGGTCGTCACCAACCCCTTCGCCCGCTACGTCGGCCGCTTCCGCGGCCAGGCCCTGCAACAGGCGACACGAGGGGTTTGAGGGTTTGGTCGGCGCCTTCGGCGCCTGGGTCTGAGGGTGTGTGGGTTTGAGGGTGTGAAGGGCGCGGTCGCAGTTCCTGTTGCCGTCGCTGCCACTGTCACGGACACGGACCCGGATACGGTCATCGGCTACGGCCTCGGACTCGAAAGGCGATCTGGTGGGCCGAGGCCCACCCTTCTACCAGCCTTCGGGGTAGCTGGTATCGACAGCGATTGCCGAGTTGACGAGCTCCTTGGCGGCCTTGGCGTACGGCAGGAGGGCGAAGAGGCTGCCCTTGGCGAGCTTGAGCTTGCCGCCCATGAGACCGACGATGGGATCGGTCTTGCCGCCGAGAACGCTCTTCCACGTCTCCGGACTGGCCTTGATGTGATAGGGCACCTCGTCGAGATCGGCGAGCGTGCCGGTGGCCGCGCCCCGGCAGTCGCCGTGCCAGAGGTCGGCGATGACGATCCTCTCCTCTGGAATCCCCATGTCGCCATCAGAGGTCATGATCATTCCGATGGCGCCCTCCCACTTGGTGGCGGCGGCCTTGTAGTCGGCGTTGGCGTTGATGGCGTCACTCCAAAGATCGGCCCAGTCGGCGGTGAAGATCTCGGCAGGCATGCTTCCTCCGTTGTCGGTTGTACTGCCGGTCAAGGATATCGCACCCGCTTCCGGTTCCGGTTCGTTTCCGTTTCCGTGGCCGTGGTAGGGACAGGGACAGCGGCAGCGGCAGGAGTAGCGGCAGGGGCAGCGGCAGGAGCAGGACCAGGAACAACTGAAATGGTGAATGCGGAATTGGAATCGATCCCCAAACCCTCAAGCCCAGGCGTCAAAGGCGCCGTCCAAACCCTCAAAAGAAAACGACTTGCCGCAATGCGTCAGAAAATGCTTGACAGTGATGCCGCGGCGCGTTATATTCTCCCTGTCGGCAATGCCGCATCGCGGCAAAACCCGAACAACGACAGAGTAACCGGCGCGATGCGCTACGCACCAAAGGAGAGAATCATGATGGCCAAGCAGAAAGCCAAGAAGCTTCAACACGACGTCACCGAGAACGCCCACCAGATCTGGCTCGCCGGCCTCGGCGCCGTCGCCATGGCCCAGGAGGGCAGCGGCAAGCTCTTCAACAACCTCGTCAAGAAGGGTGAGGACTTCGAGCAGGTCGGTAAGGACAAGGTCGACCAGGCCAAGGGCGCCGTGTCCGGTGTCAAGACCGTGGCCGAAAGCTACTGGGAGACCTTCGAGCGCACCGTGGACGACAAGGTGACCGCCGTCATCCACCGCATCGGCGTCCCCACCAAGGACGAGATCGACACCCTCACCGACCGCGTCGAGGCCCTCACCGCAGCCATCGAGAAGCTGCGCACCAAGGAGACCCCGAAGCCTCGCGCCCGGGCGGCTGCCAAGAAGACCACCACCACCCGGAAGCCCGCCGCCAAGAAGGCGCCGGCGAAGAAGCCCGCGGCCGCGAAGTAGCACGATCCCGTCAACCCTGAACCCGACGGCGCCCCACGGGCGCCGTTTTTCATTGCGCCCGGCTGGGTGGTTCGATACCCTCGACTCATGAACGGCACAGTGGCCATCGTCGAGGACGAGCAGAACATCAGAGACAACGTCGGATTCGCGCTCAAGCGCGAGGGATACCAGGTGGAGGGCTACCCCGACGGGCGGGCCGCCTGGGAGGCCTTCGAAGAAAACCTCCCGGACCTGGTCATTCTCGACATCATCATGCCCCGCATGGACGGGCTCGAGCTCTGCCGCCGTCTGCGGGGGCTGTCCGCCGGCATCCCGATCATCTTTCTCACCTCGCGCGACGAGGAGTTCGACCGCGTCCTCGGTCTCGAGCTCGGCGCCGACGACTACCTCTGCAAACCGTTCTCCATGCGCGAGCTGGTGGCTCGGGTCAAGGTCCTTTTCCGCCGTCTCTCGCTGGCCAACGAGCAGGCCGCCGCCGACGCCGAGGAGATGCTCACCATCGGCAACCTGTCCCTGGACCTCCGGCGATACCAGGCCACGTGGCGCTCGCGACCGGTGCCGCTCACTGTCACCGAGTTCATGATGCTGCACGCTCTGGTCCGCCGGCCCGGCCACGTCAAGACCCGGCAGCAGCTCATGGAGCAGGGCTACCCGCACGACACCTACGTTTCGGACCGCACCATCGACTCTCACATCAAGCGCATTCGCAAGAAGTTCACCTCCGTCGACGACGGCTTCGACAGCATCGAAACCGTCTACGGCCTCGGATACCGCTACACCGAGGTGGCCGGTTCGTGACCGTCCGGTCTGCGCCGCCGGGCTGAACCGAGCGCCATGCACTGGTTGTCGCGGATCTCGGTACGGCTGCTCGCCTTCAACGTACTGGTGGTCTTCCTGCCCATGGCGGGCGTCCTCTTCCTGGACACCTACGAGCGTCATCTGCTCGCGGCGCAGGAACGCACCATGGCCCAAGAGGGCCGCCTCCTGGCCGCTTCCATCGAGGCCACCGGGCGCTTTCAGGCTCCCGACGCCGAGAAGATCCTCATCCAGCTCGGGCAGCGCCACCTGGCTCGACTTCGCGTCATCGACCGGCAGGGCGAGCTGCTCGCCGACTCCGCCGTCCTCGGTCCCCGGCGCGAAGACACCCAGTCCGGCTCGCCCGACGCGACCGCCACGGAGGACCCGCTTCTCTATCGCATCGGGTCCCTTCCCTTCCGCGCCCTGCGCCGTGCCGCCGAGCCGCCTGACGACGTCGTCGTCGAGTGGGAGCTGTCGAGCTTCCTCGACGCCTCCGAGGTACGAGATGCCCTCGAGGGCCGGTACGGCGCCTCAACCCGCATCACCCCCGGAAGTCAGCGCTCGGTCACCCTTTACATCGCGATTCCGGTACGGATCGACGGCGTCGTCGAAGGCGCCGTGCTGGTGTCGCAGTCCACCAGCCGGATCCTCCAGGCCCTCTACGCCGTTCGGCTCGACGTCTTCCGCGTGTTTCTCGTCAGTCTGGCGGCGGCTGTCGTGCTCACCCTGCTCATGGCGACCACCATCGCCCGCCCTCTCGGCCGGTTGCGCCAGCGAGCAGAAGCGATCCTGGACCGGCGGGGGCGTTTGCGAGGCAGCTTCGAGCCGAGCCGGCGGAAGGACGAGATCGGCGATCTCGAACGCGCTCTGGCCGAGCTCACCCGCCGGTTGGAGGAGCACCTCCGATTCACCGAAAGCTTCGCCGCCGACGTCGCCCACGAGCTCAAGAACCCCCTCGCCGCCATTCGCAGCGCCACCGAAATGGCCATCGAGATGGACGACCCCGGCGAACGACATCGTTTTCTCACCATGGTGCAGCACGATGTCGCCCGCATGGAGCGGCTGATCAGCGAGGCTCGCGAGATCTCCCGCATCGACGCCCGCATCGACGAAGAAGAGCTCGAGCGCGTGTCGCTGGATCGGTTGCTGCAGGGCGTCGTCGAGGCCTTCCGTATTCGGCGCGGCGACCGCGGCCCCGCCTTCGAGCTCGAGCTCGAGGATCGGCCCGTCGAGGTGCTCGCCTCCGGCGACCGCATCACCCAGGTCGTCGAGAACCTCCTCGCCAACGCCGTCAGCTTCTCCCCCCCCGGCGGCGCGGTCACGGTCGCGCTTCGCGTCGAGGACGACAACGCCGTCGCCACCATCACCGATGGTGGTCCGGGATTCCCCGTGGAGCACCTCGAACGCGTCTTCAGCCGTTTCTTCTCCTACCGCCCCAACCACCCAGCCGACGGCCACTCCGGCCTCGGTCTCTCCATCGCGAAGGCCATCGTCGAGGCCTACCACGGCAGCGTGACCGCGGGGAACCACCCCGACGGTGGAGCGGTGATCACGGTGAGGCTGCCGCTGGCGCCGTAGGCAGCGTACTCGGCTGGAGCCCACCTCTCGAACATGGCATAATCCCCGACAGGCCGAGCCCTTGCGGCACGAACCGCGAGCAGGCCCCGGTCGCCCGAGGGGAGGAGGCGAAGGTTGATCACGCTCGAGCACGACCACGAGAGCTCGTGTGCCGGTTGCGGCGGCAGCTGCTCCAGTCCGCCCACCCCACCGACTGATGAGGCATCTCCTCTCAGCTCCCGCGCGGTAGTGCTCGGTTCTGCGGCCTTCTTCCTCGGTCCGGTCCTCCTCGCCATCGGCGCTACCGCAATCTTCGACTCCAACGGCGCCACTCAGTTCGCCGCCGCCGCCGCCGGTCTGCTCGGCGGCATGGCGGCCGCCTGGCTGGTCGGGCGCCTGTTCGGATTCTCCCCCAAGGAGAGGGAATGAGCACGACAACCTCCCGCAGAGTGAAGCTGACCTTCCCCCGCGGCGTTCACCCACCCGAACGCAAGGAGCTCGCCGAGGCCCGGCTGATCGAGGTGATCGCGTCACCCAAGAAGGTGGCGGTTCCCCTGCTGCAGCACCTCGGTGCGCCGTGCGAGGCGGTGGTCAAAACCCGCGACATGGTCGAGACCGGTGACCTCCTCGGCAGCTCGGAGGCATTCGTTTCCGCGCCGGTGCACTCCCCCATCGCAGGCAAGGTGATCAAGGCGGGGGTCTGCACCCTGCCCAACGGACGCCACGTTCCCACCGTCCCGGTCAAGGCCGACGGCGATCAGCTCGAGGGCGACGCCCTCTGGGATGCGATCCTCGGCGGTGACTGGCCCACCGAAGGCCTCGACAGCCACACGCCGGAAGCGATCATCCAAGCGGTGCGCGATGCGGGCATCGTCGGCATGGGCGGCGCAGCTTTCCCAACCCACGTCAAGCTCACCCGCAACGACGCCAAGCCCATCGACACCCTGCTCATCAACGGCTGTGAGTGCGAACCCTATCTCACGGCCGACGACCAGCTCATGCGGCAGGCCCCGGGCCCGATCATCGCGGGCGCCAAGCTCGCCGCGCGAGCCGCCGGCGCCGAACGGGTCATCGTCGGCATCGAGACCAACAAGCCCGACGCTCTCGCCGCCATCAGAAGCGCCGCCGCCGGCACCGGCGTCGAGGTGATGGAGGTCAAGACCAAGTACCCGCAGGGAGGTGAGAAGCAGCTCATCCTCGCCACCCTCGGGAGGACGGTCCCCACCGGCGGCCTGCCTCTAGACATCGGCGTCGTGGTGAGCAACGTGGCCTCGGCCGCCGCCATTGCCGGAGCGGTGCTCCGCGGCCGGCCACTGACCCACCGGGTGCTCACCGTAACCGGCAAGGGCATCGCCGAGCCCAAGAATCTGTTGGTTCCCATCGGCATCACCTACGGCGAGATCCTCGACGCCTGCGGCGGGTTGACCCCCGACGCCGTCCGGGTGGTCGCCGGGGGCCCGATGATGGGATTCTCCATCGGCAACCTCGAGACGCCGATCACCAAGGGATCCAGCGGCATCCTTGCCTTGACGCGTGACGAGGTCCGGCAAGCGCCCGAAACGAACTGCGTACGCTGCGGGCGGTGCGTCGACGCGTGCCCGCTGAATCTCGTCCCCACGAAGATCGCCCTGGCGTCGCGCCACGGCGACTGGGATCTGGCCAAGAAGTACCACGCACAGGCGTGCATGGAGTGCGGCTGCTGCGCCCTCCAGTGCCCGGCCAGCATCCCGCTGGTGCAGTTGATCCGCGTCGGCAAAGCGGCGCTCTCCGTCTGAACCCGACCCACGAGGTGTCGATCATGGCAGAAGAAAAACCGAACGCGGCCGATGCTTCCAAGCCCACCATCGAGGTGGCGCCTTCGCCGCATCTTTCCAACACCGCCCTGACCACCCGGCGCATGATGCTCGATGTGATCATCGCCCTGGTGCCGGTGCTCATCATGGCGGTGTGGGTCTTCAAGTGGTATGCCGTACTACAGGTCGGGCTGTGCGTGCTCGCCTGCCTCGCCGCGGAGTACCTCCTCGCCTGCAAGCTGCGCGGCCGCCCGTCCAGCCTCGGCGATCTGTCGGCGGCGGTGACCGGCGTCATCCTCGGACTGTCGCTGCCTTGGAGCGCTCCGTGGTACGTGGCCGTCATCGCCTCATTCGCCGCCATCGGCCTCGGCAAGGTCGTTTTCGGCGGCGTCGGGATGAATATCTTCAACCCGGCCATGGTGGGCCGGGCCTTCGTGATGATCTCGTTTTCGGTCGCCCTCGGATCCGGCGCCTATGTCATGACCGGCGGAATGGAGGTGGTGTCGCAGGCGACCCCGCTGACCGCCGGCAAGATGGAGGCGGCGGTCGTCGAGCTGTGGCCGCTCTTCGTCGGCAACGTCAACGGCTCGTTGGGTGAGACCTCCGCCATCGCCTGCCTGCTCGGCGGGATCTTCCTGATGGTCCGCCGCACCGCCTCGTGGGAGATCCCCGCGAGCCTCATCGCCACCGTGGTCGTCCTCGCCGGCGGTGCGCAGCTCGCCGGGATCTTCCCCAACCTGACGGTCGCGCACCACCTGCTCGGAGGCTCGCTGCTCTTCGGGGCCTTCTTCATCGCCACCGATCCGGTCAGCAGCCCGATGACCATCAAGGGCAAGTTCATCTACGGCGCCGGAACGGGAGCGGCGATCATGGTGATCCGCCTGTTCAGCGGCTATCCCGAGGGGGTCATGTTCGCGGTGCTGCTGATGAACGGTTTGGTCCCGCTGATCAACAACTGGACGGTGCCGGTGCCCTTCGGCGGCCCGGTGCCCGAGCGGAAATGACGGGGGCGCATATGACGAAGGACCAACGCGGCAATCTGCTCGGCCAGGCATGGCTGGTGCTGTGCCTCTCCTTGGCGTTCGGCGCCGCCCTCGCCGGATTTTAGAGCGGTCTCGGCCCGACGATCACCGAGAACAAGCGCAATGAGACCTTCGGACAGATCCCGTCGTTGGTGCCGGGCGCCGCCAGCGAGGTGAGCACCGAAGCGGTCATGGACGGGATCCCGGTCTTCGAGGCCCGCGCCGAGGACGGCAGCCAGGTCGGCTGGGTGGTCCCGGCCGGCGGTCAGGGTTTCGCCGACCGGATCGAGATTCTGGTGGGCCTCGATCTCCCCGCCGAACGCATTACCGGAATCTACGTCCTCTCCCAGAAGGAGACCCCGGGGCTCGGCGACTTCATCACCGACGAGGAACGATTCCGACACTGGTACCGAAATCAGTCAACCGACCCCCCGCTCGAGGTCGTCAAATCCGAGCCGCAACCGGGCACCGGCAAGATCATGGCCCTGACCGGAGCCACCATCTCGACCGACGCCGTGACCGACATCGTCAATCGCAGCGTCGCGGAGTTCAAGGTGACGCTCGCCGGCAGCCCCGCCGCCTCGGGAGGTGCGTGATCATGCCGAGCAAAGGACCCACCGCAACCGAACGATTCATCAACGGCATCATTCCCGAGAACCCCCTGTACCGGAATCTGCTCGGTCTGTGTCCTGCACTGGCCGTAACCAACGGGATGAAGCCGGCCCTGACCATGGCCGGGGCCACCGCCTTCGTGCTGATCTGTGCGAATGTCATCACGAGCCTGCTGCGCAACGTGCTCAAGCCCCATCTGCGCATCCTGGTCTTCACCCTGACCATCGCCACCTTCGTCACCATCGCCGACCGCTTTCTGCAGGCCTTCATGTACGACATGTCGAAGATCCTCGGGCCCTACGTGCCGCTGATCATCGTCAACTGCATGATCATCAGCCGCTGCGAGGTCTGCGCCTCCAAGCAGTCCGTGGGAACCGCATTCTCCGACGCCGTCGGTGTGTCCCTGGGCTTCTGCCTCGGTCTGGCCAGCATCGCCACCGTCCGCGAGATCCTCGGCTCCGGCACCTGGATGGAGCTCCGGGTGCTGCCCGAAGCCTGGCCCAACTGGGGCATCATGGTGCTGCCCCCGGGAGCGTTCCTGACGCTCGGCCTGCTGCTCGGCGGGTGGAACTGGTACAACGCGCGGCGCGAAGCCAAGGCGAGCTGAGGGGGACGAGATGGAATACATCGCCAGCATCGTCCTGATCTCCGTCGGCGCCGCTCTCATCAACAACTTCGTGCTCCACTACTTCGTCGGCATCTGCCCCTTCGTGGGCGTGTCGCGGCGGGTGGAGATGGCCTTCGGCATGGGCTGCGCGGTCACCTTCGTGATCTCCATCGCCGCCTTCTTGAGCTGGACATTCACCTATTTCGTGACCCGGCCGGGCGCCCCGGTGACAACCTGGATCTGGGGCATGGTCAATCCCGGCTCCGAGGCCGTCGTCGATCTCAGCATCCTCAACTACATCATCTACATCTTCGTCATCGCATCGTCGGTGCAGTTCGTCGAGATGTACCTCCGAAAGTTCTTCCCGGCGCTCTTCAAGGCGTTCGGGATTTTCCTGCCGCTGATCACCACCAACTGCGCCATCCTCTTCGGCTGCCTGGAGATCATGAAGCACATCACCGGCGTTTCCTCTCCGGCAGAAATGTGGGGGTTGGACAAGGCGCTGGTGTTCGCCGTATCCGGCGGCATCGGCTTCGCCATCGCCATCACCATGATGGCCGGCATCCGCGAAGAGCTCGACCTCTGCGACGTCCCCAAGCCGCTGGAGGGAGCGGGGATCACGCTGCTGGTTGCCGGCATCATGGCCATGGCGTTCATGGGTTTCACCGGGGTCGACCGCGGCCTCGAGGCGCTGTTGCTCAAGTAGGGAGCGAAGAATGGATCTGATGACCACCGTCACCATCGCCGTCGCCGCCGGCACCATGCTCGTGCTGGCGGTGGCGATGAGTCTGGTCCTCGGCTGGGCCAACCGGGCCTTCCACGTCGAGGTGGACCCGCGGATCGACGCCATCAACGACGCGTTGCCCGCCGCCAACTGCGGCGGCTGCGGCTACGTCGGCTGCGGCGAGTACGCCGAGGCTATCGTCCACGAGGGCGCCGACATCGACCTCTGTCCCGTGGGCGGTCCGGCCACCGCCGCCGACGTCGCGGAGATCATGGGCGTGGACGTGGGCGACGCCGCCCCCAAGCGCCCCGTCGTCCACTGCTCGGCCGAATACCCGCAACGGCTCGGGCGCCACGAGTACGCGGGCGAAATGACCTGCACCTCGGCGAATCTGATAGCCGGAGTGCAAGGTTGCATCTACGGCTGCCTCGGCTTCGGCGACTGCGTCATGGCCTGCGAGTACGATGCCATTCACATCGTCAACGGCCTCGCCAAGGTCGACTACGACAAGTGCATCGGTTGCTCGGCCTGCGCCCGCGCCTGCCCGCGCAACATCATCACCATGATTCCGTTCAAGACCGAGCGGGTGATGACCGTGGCCTGTTCCAACAAGGACTTCGGCAAGGACGTCAAGAATGTCTGCGAGACCGGTTGCATCGGTTGCAAGTCGTGTGAAAAGGTGACCAAGGGGCTCTTCCACCTGGAGAACAACCTGCCGATTCTCGACTACGACCACCTCGCGGATGACTACGACTTCGGCGACGCTCTGAAGAAATGTCCCATGGAGAGTCTCGTGTGGGTCGGCAAACCTTCCGCTGAAGACATCGCGGAAACCGCAGACGAAGTTCTGCCGGATGTCGTCGAGGCCGACTTCAAGACCACCGTCGACAAGACGGAGTGGCGCGGGTAGCGACCGACCCGTTCACAACCACCCGACGCCCCGCCGACCGGCGGGGCGTTTTCATCGGTCGACTTCGCAGGGCGGTGCGGGGAGGGTTCCCAGCCGCTGTTCCATCGCCTCGTCGGCATGGATCCGGCACGAGTTCTCGTCGCCCTCCACGATCAGCGCCTCGACACTCGGCGGCAGCAGGCCGAGCCCTTCGGCGCCGAGGACTCCGAGGGCGGTAGCCCACGCGTCAGCGGTCACGGCGTCGGCGGCCAGCACCGTCACCGACGGCAGGCGATCAACGGGATGACCGGTGCGCGGATCGATGATGTGGCTGTACCGAACGCCGCCGATCTCGACGTATCGCTCGTAGTTCCCGCTGGTGCACACGGCACCGGCATCGAGGGCAAAGTCGGTGAGCCGCCGGTCGCCGAACGGATCCCTCACGGTGATCATCCACCGCTCGCCGCGCGCATCGCACCCACCGACGCGGACATCGCCGCCGACATCCACGAGCACGCCGTCGCACCCTGCCGCCGACAGAACGTCGAATGCTCTGTCGATTCCGTAACCCTTGGCCACCCCGCCGAGGTCGAGCCGCGCGCTCTGTCGGCCCTTGCGGACGCCGCCGGCCAGCTGCTCGAAATCCTCCCACGACGAACGCGATCTCGCGGCCGCGATGTCGTCGTCCAACGGCAGCCGACCCGCGCGGCCCGCTCGGCGCCACAGGTCGATCATGGGCCGGCACGTGGCATCGAAGGCGCCGTTGCTGGCTTGCCACACCTCGCGGCTGAAGCGCAGCACCGACCGCAGCTGCGTCGACACGGGAACCACCTCGCCGGCGGCGGCCCGATTGATGGCGGAGAGCTCCGAGCTCTCCAGGTACGTGCTCATGAGAGCATCCACCTCCCGCAGCTCGCGCTCGGCCGCTTCGAGTCCACGCTGCGCCATGGCCTCCCGGCCCGCCGGCACCACGGCGACCAGGGTGCAGGTGGTGCCCATGACACCCGCGGGAGATCGCACCACCGCCACTCGCGAGAGATCCGGACCGGTGCCGCGAGTCTGCCAGATGGCGATGGCGGTGAGGAGCACGACGACGACGACTGCGACTCGTCCCGCCATCTTCGCCATCCTCGATGAGCTTTCCATGGATGGTGATTGTACCCTCGTGGCCGTGGCCGACGACCGTGGCTATCACCGGAGCAGCAACCGCTTCCCGGTCGATCCCGATCCCGCTCCCGATGCGGTGACCATGGAGCGCCACGATTTCCCCGAGTACGCCCTACTACAGCTCCTTCACCGCTCCGACGAGGTCGAGGATCGCCTTCTTGCCGTCGTCGAAGAACATGAGGGTGTTGTCGGCGGCGAAGAGCGGGTTGGGGATCCCGGCGAAGCCCGGGCTCAAGCTCCGCTTGATGACCACCACGGTCCGCGCCTTGTCGACGTCGATGATGGGCATGCCGGCGATGGCGCTCTGGGGATCGGTGCGGGCCACCGGGTTGACCACGTCGTTGGCGCCCACCACGATGGCCACGTCAACCTGCGCCATGGTGGGGTTGATGTCGTCCATCTCCACCAGCACCTCGTAGGGCACGTCGGCCTCGGCCAGGAGCACGTTCATGTGGCCCGGCATCCGGCCGGCCACCGGGTGGATGGCGTACTCCACGGAGGCGCCGCGGGCCTCGAGCTCGTTGGCGAGATCGCG
>Ga0180436_10001767_pt1 | contig 20942 bp, 26 predicted proteins | sample SS_ome_2_FD_132434 | JGI IMG/M metagenome (GOLD analysis project Ga0180436, IMG submission 132434) | Hypersaline lake sediment archaeal communities from the Salton Sea, California, USA - SS_3_S_2 metaG | ecosystem: Environmental > Aquatic > Non-marine Saline and Alkaline > Hypersaline >...
GCCCTGGAAAGATTACAAGCCTGTCACAGCGGATTTGAAGCGCATTTACCAGTCTGTCACTGAGGAAGAAGCATTGATGGCGCTCGACCAGTTTGCTGGCCGCTGGGACGATAAATACCCTCAGATCAGCCGCAGTTGGCGCAATAACTGGGATAACCTGAACACACCTTTTAACTATCCTGAAGATATCCGCAAGGCAATCTACACAACCAATGCCATCGAATCACTCAACAGCGTGATCCGTAAAGTCATTAAAAAACGTAAGCTGTTCCCGTCAGACGACTCGGCAAAAAAAGTGGTCTACCTGGCAATACAGGAGGCTTAAAAAAAATGGACCATGCCAATCAGGAATTGGAAACTGGCACTGAATCGTTTTATGATCGAGTTTGAAAATCGTTTAACTGACTATGTATAACCAAAGCAGTTACACAGAATTATTTACAGGCTCCATGAAGCGGCCTCATTTGGGGATTGTGGCTGCTCAAGAACACCAATACTTCTTAGTAACTCAACATATTGCGAAGCAACAAAAAGTGTAAACATGGATGGAATATTCACATATTTATCTTGATAGCCTTGTTTAGTTGCAGAACCAACAAATGCATCATGTAACTGACCAAATGTATAGCCTGCTGGCACATACTTTTCTACAATTTCACTTGTTGTTCCACCAGGCTCAACAATTGTATTTTCTCGACCGACTACACCTGGTGTTTGCCAAGACTGCCTAAACCAATAAAGTCCAAGTGGATCAATATTATTAATTGGATTAGCCGAACCATACAGATAGGTATTCAAACCACCAGCCAGTCCAATAGGGTCAGACTGGATGTAACGCCCAGTCGATGGGTCATAATCCCTGAAGTAATTATAATCTAAACACCTCTACTCAATTTCAACAACCAAAATTGATAAACTTTTTAGTATTAACTACTTATGTCACTCCACCAATTAAAATTTAACAAATCCAAAATTTTTCCCAATACACATTTTCGTAGAAAAATTCACTTAACAACCAAGTCCAAATTCTTGGTCAGTTTTTTCTGCTACTTTGTAGCCATGATTCGCTAATGCATCAAATTCTTTTTCAGTAACTTTTTTTAAACTGGTAGGAAATGATGATGCGAATTCTCTTGATTCACAGTCTCCATCTTTTGTAACTGGTGTATCTATATACAAATATGACCCACTATCTTTATTTTGGATTAAATAGTTAACGAATGTTCGTACACGCAGAGACCGTGACTGCTCTGAAGTCATGTCATAAACTCTTTTCAAGCGTGCTGGACTCATAGAAAAATGATTGAATCCCTGTTTTAAAGGTGCACCAGCATCTGAAACAATAATTACTTCATCCTTAATTTTAGGTACACCTTTTCCAGCGTCAAAGAGAGGTTCGAGCCCCAAGTTATCGTATACCCCACCATCATAGAGATGGAGTCTATTGAATAGAGGCTCGATTACTTCAGGTTTAACACTCAGATCCCAAGATGGCCTTTTTTCCCAGGTATGATCTTTTGCATCTAAGGATAATGGTCCAATACCACCAGGGAATGCAGCAGAAACAGCCAAAGCATCAGATAATGGAAAATCTTTCGATGATGCATATCCTAGTCTATAGTCCCCCAGGTTCTCTTTCTTGAATCGAAACCTTTTACCATTTTCTGCCGTAGTTCCGTTAATTGACCACTCTGGCATCTCAGGCAAATCTGATAATGCCTCGATTATTTCCCAACCTTTCTGAAGTTCCAAAGAAAGAATATTGGCTCTAGACAACCAATATTTGAAATTCAACGGATTGAACATTCTAAGAATCGATCTCCGCTGCATACTACGAGAGCAAAGTTTATTTTTTATAGCTGGGTAAATACCATCCTGGTAAGATTTTGAAGATGGCCAGACCATATTGGATTCTTTAAAAATCAGGCCAGTAACCAAGCTACCGCCTGAAACAGTAGAGAGTCTATTCACATACTCCAAACATTCTTTTTCAGCTAGATATTTTAATACTCCAAGGTGAAATATCATTGCACGTATTCCGCCACCGGATAAAACAAGAGCGATCGATTTGTTGGTTTCTGCCATCACAAACTCGCAAAATAATGATAAATGAGCCTTGAATTATTTAATGATGATATTTAACAGTCGTGGCGGAACCATCTGTTTCAAAGATCAAATGGTAATGCTCATCAGTCCTGTATGGTTTCCTTCCATTATTTTCGAATAATTCAATAACTTCATTGTGTGGATGACCATAGCGTCCTACATGACAACTAATACCCAACAATGCATTTGGAGGGCAGTTATTAAACCATGTAGGGTCATTGTTTTCGTCCAAACTACCATTTACTGAACCATGGTGAGGAACTTTTAAAAAAGTTGTATCATCTGGAATATCATTGGCAATTTCATCCCATACTTCTTTTTCTGCATCACCAGTCAGTAAAAATGTTTGACTGCCTAGCTTCAGCGTCATCACAACAGAATTATTATTTTCATCAGGTTGCGGACTGTTGTTACTGTCTTTAGGCCAGAGAACATCCAACTTAACGTCACCATAATCTGGCAATATTCTATTATCATCAATAGCCTGGTGATGATCGACATTGCTAGAAAGTCGTGCAAATCGCAACAAACTACCCATTGATCCCCATTGCGTAGATTTAGAATACCAAAATTGCTTGGTCCCGAATTCTTGCATAATAGCTTTTAAGCCTTGCCCGTGATCTGCATGTCCATGTGTCAACAACACAAAATCCAAGAAATGCTGTTGATTTGAATAATCAATACCTAACGTCTGTAATCGACGTTTCAAGAAATTTAACGAAAATCTATTTTTAGATGTATCGTTGGAATCTATTATTCCTACATGCAGTTTGCCATATTGATCTACTGATTCAACAATAATTGAGTCACCCCATCCAACATCTAAAACTATTACGTGTAATAAGGACATGATCATTTCCTAAGCAAAAGCTACTGGATCAGGGTTTTCATCGTCTTCTATTTTCTTCTGTAACCTCTTATCGCTAGTACGATAATGTTTTTTAATCATCTCAATTTCTCGGTTATTCCATTCCATTAAAGCTGATGTTTCATTTGGAGAATATTCAGCAAATAAATCCATCTCCTCTCTTCTTACATGATTAAGTAATATCTCATGAGTAGAACTTTCATCACCGAAGTGAAAGAAGATATTAAAAAGATCTTCATTGATTCTAAAAACTTGGCCACGAAATAAATCATCCACACGATTACCAAAGACAGCATTTGGCACCCATATATGGTTCATCTCAACGCTTAGATTCGAATAATTTTCAATTTCAAAAAATAATTCTTCTATCCGCTCAACAGAATCAAATGTTTGGCTATCACCTACAGGAGAAATTACTACACCCTCAAGACCTATCATAAAGAAATTTAGGTAAGTATTATCTCTCTGCAATTGCCACTCATCTCCAATATCAGTATTTTCAATCGCAAAATAACTACAGCGAGTCATTGCAAATGTTGGGAAATTTTTAACTGAGTCTATAACGATAGGTACAGACATAATCATGCTCCATGATAAACGAGTAGTCCCTTAGAATTGTGGGATAAAATATTTTATAAAAAGATTAGCTTATTTTTCTGAATCGTAAAGATATTATTTTTATAAAACTGTAATAATACACGGCTTAAACAGTTGATATTTTTACTCAACTCGCCCCTGCAAAATAGTAAATCCATCCTCTGCAATAATTAATACTAAACTAGGAAGCCCTTCATCATGCATCGCAGAAGCTAATTCAGTCAGTTGCAATATGTCATGACTACTCGGATTTGAGCTACATCCATCAGGATGACTATGCCACTCTCCAATATAACGGACTTGACCTGCTGTTTTTATTGAAGCATCTTGCACAGAATTTGAAAGCCCTTCAATTCCCCGTTCAAACATAGTTTCTGAAGCAGCGCTATCTTCTGGAGCTGGTAAACAATCAACTACCACTACCATATTTACGTTCAAATCATAATAACCCAGCAAAATACCACCAGTTTCTCTTGGGAGCCTGTCTCTTCTATGGTGTTTAAGCTTATCCAGAACCCCTTCATCTATATAAAGGGTTAAATTACCAAAATCGAAAGACTGTTCTTTACTGGGCTGAATTTCATAAAAGTTAATTGCGCCATTTTCCGTATTTCTACTCCATATACCAATAAAAGTACCATCATTAACACTGCGCTCTTGAATTTGTTCGGCAATATTCCCAGCATGTGTGATAATTTTTGAATATGGCAGGACAGTCGAAATATCCCTGCAACTTGCTCCGCTCCAAAATTCTGAAGCGTTGACCTCAATATGATTCTCTCCCCAGGCTTCATTAATTACGGCTCGAAAATATTGAGCCTCCAGCGTTCTAAGTCGATATTGTCTACCAGCATCTTCAATAAAAAGTACCGCTGAGCCACCTTGAGGCGTTATATAAGTCGAAATATGCCTACCCACTTCATCTGATGTGCTTGATAATCTTGGATATTCAACAGTTGTTGACACATCAATGATCAGCTCTGATTTATTAAGCGCACCTGTAACCTCATGATTAGAATAATCACAAGCATCAGCATAAATTGGAGTTACTGTTGAAGAACCGCCATAAATCGATTTATTTAAAGCGGACAATAAATCACTTTTGGGGATTCCTACTTCATGATCTATTGCAATATGACGTGAAAGGTTATGAGGCTTGATGTGATCATTATCGATGATAATCCATTCACCCCAACCAGAGCGCGACCATATATTCCATAAAGCTGAGCCGAGTGAACCGGCACCAATAATTACTCCTTTTGGACCAGGGTTTTCAATACCAGACTGTTTTCTAGCACGCTCACTATCATTGAAATATAAAACTTCCATTGGGAATATTGGATACTGTATCCAATTACCTTCCATGTTTAGATTCCCTTCACTGAGAGTCGTCTCTCGATAATACTTACTATCAGTCGGACTTTTAAAGCTTAACCCCATTGATTCAGCAATTGTTAAATAACCTTCATTCAACAAAAAAGCTTTTTTCTCAACCCTTTCAGGCCTTTGACCCTGTTCTCTGACTATTGGAATTTTAAGAAATATAACAGTAAAAGCTGATTGCTCATCAGACTGAGAACCTTCATCACCAATCAATTCATGTATTTGATTTTTTAGGCATTCAATTAAATCGATATCTCGCGTCAGTAATAGATTAACTAGCTCACCTAACGTTGATGGACTTCGAAAAATTCTACCTTGAATTACCTCTGGTAAAGTAAAATCCAGCAAATCGACAGATTTTAAGGCGTCAGTGTTTGCTTGCCCTAGAATGAAGGTTATACCGTGATCAGGCCTTTCTGGTGTTGGTAATATTACAAGTTTATTGTCAGGATTCTCACGTATTTCATCATAATTACTTGGTAATACAAGTTCATATTTTGTTGTAAAAAAAAGCTGTTCAACTGGTTGATTTGATAAGTGTAATTGTCCTTTTGAACTTGATTCAAGCCACCATTTAATACGACGAAGAAATGATTGTGGTGTCCAGGTTCTGAGAGCAGTTACAGCTGATTCAAAATAAAGACAGAGACTCAATGGTGTTTCAGGCGGCGTATCATTTTGGTGCATCAGAATTGGGAAATCTTTTCGTAATGCTAGGACTTCCACAAGATTTTTATCATCAGCTGGAACGCATAAGGCGATTTGTTCTCTATATTGTATCCCGTATTCATTATTATGAGGCACGCCATCACATTCAATTTCGATACCAAGACATTCCGACACAAGTTGAGTTTCATGCTCAAAACGCCATTGGGATAACAAATGACAATAGGGATTTTCAGTTATCGCTTGCTTAAGGTTTTTTGCACGTTCAATAACTAATTCTTCTGAATCAACCTCAGTACCACCATCCAAATGATAATATTCTTCTACCATCAGCCCGCCTTGGGAGGTTTTGATGTAATAATGGCAGCAGCTCCAATTGCTCCAGATTGCTCCCAGCTTATACCACCTGATGTCACTTCAAATTCTAAAGGCTTTGGTTTACTGGCATTTGGTTCTTCCATTGTTACCAGGAACTTTCGTCCATCTACATTTTTCAGATACCGTTGATAAGCTTTCCGTGCTTGGATGTGGGGTGGCTGCATTTCAGAATATGCTGATTTGATATCTGGAATTGGGCGGCTACTGCTTACCTCGTATGAACCAGCTTTACCAAAATTTAACAGTTCTTTAACTTTTTCTTTTGGGATAGTTTCCTTTTCACCTTTTTCATCACTCAGCGCTAAATAACTACAATGATGTGGAATATTAAAAAGGTCCCACTCAAGCCTATCTTCATTATTATGATATTTTGTAATATCAACAATCTCTTCAAGCACTTCCCATTCACTATCGCCAACAGCTAAATAATCATATTCACGACCATCAGATCTGAAACGAACATTAAAAATTAACGCTGCTTCATTCCTGATAATATCGCCATCATCGTCACAGTGTTTAATGAAAGGAGAATGGCAAAAAAATTCAACTCCATCATTTGATAAACTAAATCCTGGTACGAGGGTTCCTGCATCAACAAATAGATGATCTCTGGCATTGGCTGACAAACCTCGTTCCTTTAATTTTGGAATGAGCCAATCCATTAATGCTTTCGGTTTAGAAAAAACGAGTATGTCTTTTCCTTCCAGCAGACGATGACGAGCTTCTTGTCGTAGAATTACGAATTCCTGATTTTGTTTATCTCTTTCTGCTTTGTCCAAAAGCATTGCAGCCGGAACCCAAAGCTCATTAATTTTTATCCTGCCGTCACCTTGATACTTATCGGCATGCTGCAATTCAAAAAAATCTGTACTTCCACTAATATGATCACCATCTGCATGGGTAAATGCGACTGCATCAAAATAATCACGCCCTTCATCTTTTAATTCTTTTTTCAGTCTAGAGTGAAGGTCTATTTCAGGAACGTCCTCCCCCTCATTTTTCTCCCTATGGCAATAATCAAACAGTATTCTTTTGCCTCCTGAAAGCAGAATTTGACTCGAATCTCCGTTTCCAACCGGATAAAAAACAATTTTGTGTACTTCTGACATTTCAAAATCCCTCTCTTATGGTAGCAACCAAGCATATCTAGTGTTTTTTAAGAAAAAACCACACTATATATTGTATTAAATATCTACAATATTAGCAGTCATTAGCACTCTGTCTATAGGAGTGCTAATAATAGGATTTTAATTCTGATCCCGATGTGAAATTGACAATTATTCCATATCGGTTATATTCCTAATATGGAATGGGAAGTCGAATATACGGATGAATTTGAAAACTGGTGGATCTCCCTCGACGAAGCAGAACAAGAAGATGTTGCTGCCACTGTCGAACTACTGGAGGCCAAGGGTCCCAAACTCCCATTTCCATACAGTTCTGGAATTAACGGTTCCAAGCATAGTCACATGCGAGAGTTGAGAATTCAGCACTCAGGTCGTCCCTATCGGACCCTGTATGCTTTTGATCCACGCCGTGCAGCCATTTTGTTACTGGGTGGTGATAAAACTGGTGATGACCGATGGTATGATGAAAACATACCCATTGCCGACAGACTTTATGATGAACATATTAAAGTATTAATAGCTGAAGGTATTTTGGAGAAAGATGATGGCTAAGAAATTTAACGATCTGCGTAAGTCTATGAGTCGAGAGGCCCAAGCTCGTTCGCATCAAAAAGCCATGCAAATGATGGCAGAGCTACCTCTGGCCGAATTACGCCAGGCTCGTCATTTTTCACAGGAACAGCTTGCTGCTGAACTCGAAGTCAAACAACCTGCTGTGGCTAAAATCGAGAAAAAGGCGGATATGTATATTTCTACACTGCGTCGCTTTGTAGAGGCCATGGGTGGCCAGTTGGAAATTCGGGCTCATTTTCCTGAAGGTGACGTAAAAATTAACCAATTCGAAGATTTAGAAGATACGCAGCAGCCCGCAGCTTAATACCAGCTCTAACAAGGAGGTACAAAGTGGAATGGATACATGTCAGATCATCAGCTATCAGGCGAGTCGCTTACGACTCATCTACAAGTCGAATGTACATCGACTTTGAGAACAGCGATCCCTATTACGAATTTTGTAATGTCCCAGAATCTATATTTGAGGGATTAATTTCATCTAATTCTGTTGGCCGTTATTACAACGATTATGTCAAAGATCGATATGATTGCTTTTAATGCAGTTTCAACTATATCTCAGCAACTTGTCGATAGAGATATCTAAATGGAAAAAACTAATACAATTGAATTTGTGAGCGAAATCTTCACGCAAGAGGATTGGTCGGACCTACGCCTTGGAAGCAGTAAAGTAAAAAATTATTTAAAGAAGCTTATACCTCTTGAAGAAGTAGTTGCGAACCGGTTTATTCCATTATTTGATGGTGACAAGCTTAAAATCGTTCATCTTCTAACTTTAACTCCGTTTGTTTTATACCATTCATACATTGCTGAGGGAATGTTCGAGATAAGAGAAATACCTATCGTCGATCTATCAATCAAAGCTAACTTTTTCTTTGGATCAAAAAAAGAAATAAAGAAAATAATCGTCCATTTCGATGTAGGGGACACAAACCCTGATGGATCAAAAAAAATTCATACTTTGTCTGTACCAGCAGAACTTGAAAACCACGTCCTGACATTCATGAATCTAATAAACAAATTCAAACTGGAATATTTCCGTCATGAAAATTACTAAAATTCGAGATCTCCAAGGAGCAAAAAGCGTTCAGGTTTCAAAAAAAGTTTTTATAGTTCACGGACGAAATGAGTCTATTAGAGAACAAACTGCAAGACTGGTCTCAAAGCTGGGATATGAACCCATTATATTACATGAGCAACCCAACTCAGGTAGAACCATCATTGAAAAATTCGAAAAGAATTCTCAGGTTGTGTTTTCTATTGTCCTACTAACTGGCGATGACAAGGGAGGACTGATAGATACAGACTGTTCTAAGTACCAAGCCAGAGCACGACAAAATGTAATACTAGAACTTGGATTTTTTCTTGGCAGCTTAGGTAGAGAAAATGTTTGTGCTTTGTACGAATCAGGAGTCGAAATACCTTCTGATTATCAAGGTGTAGTTTTTTTACCTATAGATGATTCTGGTGCTTGGAAACTTAGTTTAGCTAAAGAAATGAAAGAAGCTGGTTTAAATATTGATTTAAATAAAGTCTTGCTATAAAAATTATAACTGCTATTAAATCATGAATAATCTACTGACCTTAAAGATCTACATTTTTTCGGTATTTAATAAAATATACCAAAAACTCCATTTCCAAGATCCGTAAAAATATCATTTCCATTTTCTCCTTCCAGAAGGTAGACAGAGTTTAATGTTTCACAATAACCCTTTTCTCCATCAAATAGGGTAAGAAAACTCGTTCTCGTATGCCAACCCGTTTCCATCCTGCCAGTCGGGTCTTCTTTTACTGTTCCATGTGAACAGGCTTGAAAGAACGGCCAACTTCGAGTCTTCGAACGAGCGCTCCTTTAGCTCTTTGCCAACGTAACCGCTATTTCTGTTGTCCAGTAACATGCGATCCGCCCTTTATTCCTTTCGGCCTGTCTTGTTCTGCTCGATCCATTTTTCGATGTCGGATTGCTTGAAGCGCCAACTGCCCCCAACCTTAAAACCAGGCAGCTTACCCTCAGCTACAAGCCGATAAGCTGTTTTTTCAGTTAATTTTAGGTAGCCAGCTATATCTTTTAGGGTAAGTATTTCGTCAGTCATAGCTTCGAGAATTTTCAGACACTTTGAGAGGATATGAGAAAATTGATGAATAAACAATAAAATTGGAGACTACAGACCCTTCTCGAAGTCACTATCGTCTAAAGCACTGTCTCTATACCCAGGATACACATTACAACTTCCAGAAAAGACAGTTCAATTTTCGAAAATAGCCGACTTAATTGGATAAGCCTATAATATTATATTGACGTAACGGTTAGTATAGTTGTATAATGCTTCACAACAACTGACGACCTCCTCCAATTGACTTAGTTGTTCTCCTAACTTGACCTGACCTTTGCAAAGAACCCCGCACTACCGCGGGGTTTTCTTTTGGTGCTAAACTGTGTAGCAACTGTTACGTCAGGCGATATCCACTATGAGATCCATTCGAGGCACCAAAAAAATACAGATCGACTCCAAAGTTCCGCGCAAAAAGAGCACTAAACCTAGTGCACGAAGTGATACGCCAAGTAGTGCACTATCTGATGCGCTGAAACGCACACTGGACACATACGGTTTGTCTCAAGAGGAGTTAGCGGAACTGCTCTCTGGATTCACAGGGCAGAACATCGCCAGAACCGCACTATCAGGTTGGCTTCGAGGTGCAGAACCACGCATTAGCAGTGATATTATTCTCGATGCACTTAACCAGGTAGCAAAGCACGAGGGCAAGAGCACACAGTCTGCGTACGTTGAAGCGCACGAAGTGAAGGCCTTTGTAGCGCAGCAGCTGGAGCAAATGACGCGTAAACAATTGATGCTCGCAGCTGAAATGCCCCAGAGCACGTTTTGGCAATGGGAGCAAGGCCTAGTTCGTGTCAACCGGCGTAGGTTTGAACGCATCAAATCGTTGATAGAGATGTGGAAGAAAGTGGCTACAGAGGCCGGAGCACTCAAATGATCAAGAAGACAACCAAAAAGAAAGCATCTGCCGCTGCAAAGAAAGCAATTAAAGATGCATCAGTTGACGCACGTACAGTGCGCAAGAAACGCACGACGTCAGCTGTAAAGCAAGAGCGTACAGCGTGGACAGGTCTTACTCGCGACGAGATGCAGCAACCTGGTGCACAGCTAATGGTTCTGCTGGTGCAGAAAGCTAACGAACTTGGGCACACACTTTCGGAGCTTGCTGGTGAGTTAGGTGTCACTTATGGGTATTTGTCGCAGTTACGGAACGGTACGCGCCAGTGGCGACACATCAGTGACGAGTTTGCAGAACGATGCGCTGCGTATTTGGGCATGCCTAGACTCGCGGTGTTGTTGGCCTGCGGGCGTGTGCAGGTTGAAGATTTCTACGACGACCCTGAATTAGTTCGTGATCACGTAGAAAGAGCGATGGCACTAATTAAGCGGGATCCTGATTATGCCGCGCTCGTTCCAGCTGATATAGATGCTGCCTCGTACGAATACAAGCGCTTCACTGCATTATTATATGAAAGGGCTACCGGACTATCGGTTTTGCCTGAAGCGGCTGACGTTGACTCACTGATAGCTCAGCTGAAGAAATTGAAATGAGAGAGTGTGGCTTTAACGCTATGATTATGATTTAACGTTAGTGACTATACGGTTTGCTCTGCTACGCTCGATGAGCACACCCTGCCTGTTGCCGGTTTATCGTCGCACTTTGCTAAATCGTAACGCCCCGGTTTGCCGATTGCTAAAGCCCCAGTCTGAACCGCCCCAGCTGTTATCCCATCCCTCAGCGCGCTGGAAGTAACCAGCACGCATTCGAGATAGATTCTTGGTTGGCCTTTGCTTTTCATAGTATTAGTGTCCTGTGTATTGATTACATTGCAGACATATCGATCACTGCGTCGGCACCGTCGTAGTCGCGGTTCGCGTAAAACGCATCATCCTGCTGCGGTTCTGGTTCTGAGTCGCCGTTTGAGCGAACAACCTTCATTGGGATGAACACGCCAGATTTTGTCTGGGATGCGAACGTAATCCCTTTGCTTTTCTCAGCGCCAGGCAGGCGACCAAGTATGACGCCCCATCCACCTGTTTCCCACTGTGATCCGCGATACAGTGTGCGAAGACCAGGATGCTGCGCCGAAGACGCAACGCCGAGCCACCAACCAACAATGTTGCGACGCTGCAAAACTGTGATGCCGTACGCGTTCAAGATTTTCTTTGCTTCTTTTGCGTCGTAGGTCTCCTCATCTTCTTCGGTTTCGTTGCTAGGCTTCTCTCTTTTCTTGGTTGTCTTCATAGCCCGCTCAACGAGATCTGACACAAGAACAACATCACCACGTACGTTAATCTGAGCATCTAGCAAGCGTTCAAGTGCGTCGCCTTCGTCGTCAGCTGCACCTGCATCTGCAAAGTAGTTAATGTCGAATTCTTTGATCAGATTCTTAGCGTCAGATACAGAAAGCTCATCGCTGTTTACTGCAACGTAGTAGCCTGTAATCAGAGCACCAAGCGTATCTGCGGCACGCGCATCCAGACCCTGCGACATAAGACTCCTACATACAGTGTCCAGCACTCTGCGATGTCTAGGCCACTCGCGAATCATCCTGGCGCGAAGTCCGCGACCGACAGCTTGCTGCATGCCTTTATTATGTGCGATTTCAGGCAGTCTACCTTTGCGATCGCCAAGCTGGTCGAGCTCCAACACTGCAAACCTTGTACGGTCAGCCGCCTCAAGTTCAGGTGGGTTAATCATCGAAAGTAGCGCTGTAAAGTTCAGGCGATATTCTTTACCTTTTTGGTCAGCTGTGCCTTGCACAAGTGCACCATCATCGATACTGTACGCTGATCGCAGAGTGATGATCATCTTCTTTATGTTGTGATGTGCCTCGGCTTCGTCCATGCGAAACGGAACGGCAGAGGACGCCAGTTGCTGCTTGATACCGGCATCAGTCGACCCGCCCTGGAATGAGCGAACACAGCCACCCATTAGACCACCGATTAGGTCTTGCAGAGTAGTCTTACCAGTACGAGCTGCGCCTGTAAGTATGACGTGAGGTCGTCTGTAGAGGGCTCCCGCAATCGGAGAGTTAGCGATCCAACCCAGCATTAACTTCGCCGCGCCTTTGACTTTAAAATTCCAGCTTGAGATTGCGTCAAAAACCTCTGCAACCTCAGCATCATTTGCAGGCTCGAAATCGGGGTGCAGATCGATATCTTGCTGCGCCACGTAGATGTTGCTGGTCACATCAGCGCGATCCAAAATTGCACCGTACGAATCCCACAGCTGAGAGCCATTGATGATCAGTCTGTCTGAATCATGTGGGTCGCGCCATACCCCTGCGCCCTTTATTTTTGTTCCGGAATAAAGACCTACTTTCTCGCAAGCATTTGTGATCGCATTAGCCGCACGTGTGAAGTCGATACCTACGGTCTCCTCTTCGCCTGTTTCAGCATTGATGCGCTTTTTTGGGAACTCAGCCCACAGGTACTCTGCGCCAAGGTACTTCGTCAGAGTCCGAGGGGTCATGTCGTTTGCGTCGAGGCCAACAACGCATTGTCGGTTTATTGAATAGACATAATCTTTCGAGCCTGTAAAGCCTAGCGGGACACATCCGCCTCGTGGGCCTTCTTTTTTGTCGGAAGAGTTGTCAGATGTTTTAGTGTCGTCAGACATAGTTGTTACTCCTGAATTTCGAACAGTGACTATTTTTAGCTACCGTCGCGTAATGATGATTTGAAAAGTTGATGTCATTGACCGCAGTGTTTTCACTTTGGTATGTCGTATAGAAACGACGACGACAAAAGCGCAGGAAGTAAAATCACTAATTGTGGAGAAACGCTGAATTGATACACAGCATAGGGGGCCGGAAAGAAGATCATGCTTCGCCTGTCGGCGGCTTTATCCTGGAAACGGCGCGTAGCGCCTATTGGGGCATCCCAGGTTCAGCAAGGAAAAGCAGATTGGGGGGGGGGATTTACTTGTATACTTGTATCGGCAGGTTGTTTTGTACAAGTTGATTTTTATATGGTGTTTCAGTTAGTTACATCATTTACTTGTATACTTGTATTCTTGTATAGAGATAGATACATAGAGAGAAAATGTGACGTTTAAGGGGTATTTTTATATAGGGCTCTCTTTCAGCACAAGGAGTCAAGCTTACAAGTAAATTACGTAAGCGGTTGAGGTGGAATGGAAAAAATAAGTTGACCCTGCTAGACAGCAAGGTCAAGAATGGTCAACTGCTTAGGTGTGAGTCTACCCATGCGGCTACGAATAAGCCGGCTAGAACTGCGAAAACACACATTGCAGCAAATGCAGGCACGTAAAGCACTAGGATCTCGAGTTGTTTAGCCAGTCCTGCGATCGCGAAGAACCATGCAGCGAAGACCACGTTTCTAATCATATAGATGTGGTTGTAGGCTTCGATCAGCATCATATCGAACCGCCCTCGCCTATCAATTGGCAGGAAATACGCCATCAGAAACTTAATCACGTTTCTTTCCGCCACGATGAATCGTCCAGAACAGCTCGGGGCATTCTTTTCGCACCAGTTGCTCTGCGATCTCATATCTATCAGGTTCAGAAGCGATAAGCATCTTATGTAGCGATATAAGTATATTCATACCCTGCTCCGTTGACGGTATTGCTTCTATCAAGCGAGTCAGATCCTCTGGTCTCGCATCTTCGAGCCACTCTGTAAAACGCTCGGCCTGTTCGCGGATTTTACGAAGCCTGGTTGCTTCTTTAAGCAGTTGCTCTTGTGCCCTATCAAGCGCGGCAAAGTGTGTGTTGTCATCCTTTGCCATAACTTACAGCCAACCGTCATCGAAGCTATTCATCGAGCTGAAGCTATCCCAATCATCGAAACTGCTGCTTGAGTCGTCAAAGCAAGAGCCTGTGTCGAAAGTGTCGTCAAAGCAGCTACCGCTGTCGAATGCGCTGCTTTCAAAAATATCCTGGAGGAGGTCCACTCCGTACGGGTTGCCTTCTACGTCTATAGCGCAGTGCTCATCAGCGAGCGGTAATCCGGTTGCAGGATTTACAAAACAATCTTTACTCATTTTATTTACCTCGTGGTTAGATGAGTTAGCTAACCTGACCGTTACGTCATTATTTTAACATATATAAAATACAATTGCTATTCTTTTATTGACATTTGTAGATTTGTTGTTGTATAATTTGTTTTGTTGGTGAATTACTAAATCATCAGCAATGATCCGCCGCATAGGCGGCTTAAGTATTCCCTGAGTCATCAGGGTTTGTTTCACTACGCCATAGCGTATTAAAGAACTCCCCTGCGTAAGCAGGGGTTTTATCCGCCGCGTAGGCGGTTTCAAACAATCCCCCTCCTCTTGTGAGGGGGTATTGTTTGCTCCTCAAATCAATCATCATCAACCTATCTGTTCGTTCTTCAGTTAAATAAAAGAACAACTCGCCATGACCGTTACGTCATGATTGAATCACATTTGATAGTTACAACCACCTACAACAGAATCGTAAGTCAAAATATGGTTGGAAAAATATCTTTATAACTACTTGATTTTACTCGAGTCGATATGAGCCGATTTATTCGATCACCCATTCCCTAGTCAGGCAATGCTATATATAAAATACCTACTTACAATCAACATCTTATGCCTGATAGTTAAGAATTCGACTTGGATTACACGTCAATTTTGACATGGTGGAAGTCGGTGGTTCGAATCCACTCGCGCCTACCAATATTCTCAAGGGGTTGCAGGTAAGCAGCCCCTAACCTCTTCTCTAAATCCCAAAGTAATCCCACACTGCAGGGGATGAGGAGAGCCGCAAATGGCAACTATTCGCCATACTCATTCAGGTCGATATGAAGTTCAGATACGCAAGTCAGGTCTCAGAACTATCACCAAGACGTTTGCATCCAGAGCACTAACCTGCACATATATCAAAGATACCGAAGCCAAGATCGAGAAAGGTCTGTATATGGACTTCTCACTGGCTGAATCCACCACCCTACTCCAACTGGCTGAACGTTACGAAACAGAAATACTGCCAACAAAGAAGGGCTACCAGAAAGAAATCTACAACATCAGGCCACTCAAGAAAGCACTCTTGACTACGCTCTGACACAGATCCAACCTCACACCATAGCAAACTACCGACAGTCTCGATTGAAACAGGTCAGCAGTAGTACCGTCAGACGAGAGATCGGATTCCTATCGAGATTACTGACCGCAGCAGAGAAGGAATACGGAATCTACCTTCCCCACGGTAACCCTGTAAGACGGGTAAATGTCCCCAAGGAGAATCCTGCACGGGACAGACGACCAACACAGGACGAACTGGAAGCTGTTCTGAATGATCCGAACCCCATCAATTTCATTGTGGAACTAGCCATTGAAACAGGGATGAGACGAGGTGAGATTGCTGATATTGAAGAACAGCATTTGATCTGACTAAGGCAAGTTGATGATCTCCCGAAGTAACGTAAATAGCAGTAAATGAAAACAATAATGTAAATTTTAGACTTGCTTTGTGTGGTATATTACACAGGATAATTTACATGGAGATCTAAAGATGAAACTTATAAGATTTAATCTGATGGCTTTGCTTGCCTACTTTGCAACTTGTCTTTTTTACTCAGCTAATGCATTAGCCTCCTCTTTTCTAGTCGAATATGAAGGCAACATAAGTTCTTCAATCTTATCTCCAGTTGATGTCACACTTACACTATACAGCCAAGAAAGTGGTGGTTCTGCTTTATGGACTGAAACGCAGACTAATGTAACAGTTTCTAATGGTATTTTTACTATTCAAGCAGGAAGCGTTACACCTTTTACTGCTGGTTTATTTGATGATTCATTGTGGATTGGAGTGGATGTAACAAAAGACGGTAACACGACTTCACTTCCAAGGGAGCCTTTTCCTCAAATACCGCATACATTTTCACCTGGCACACCTGCAGTTGCTTCAGAGATAAATGCTAACTTTCAGGACCTTAATGCAAGAATTGCGGACCTAGAGTCAAGGGTGCTTGGAGCTACTGTTGTTGGTGCCACATATGAATTATTTGAGTTTGGTTTAGACGTAGAAGTAGATGCTTCTACACCGGGACAGTATGTGAATATACAGCCATTTCATAACAAAGGAAGCTTAACTATAAACACTGATAATACAGTTTCAATTAGTTACAATGCCCTAGAAGCTGAGGTTAGCATGTTCCTTAGCTTGAAAAGTTGTGGCACAGATTGTGACTTTCCAGTGTTAGATAATGACTTCACCAAGACTCCTGAGTTAGTATCTAATCAATCGTTTCCTTACGTTTTGTCAGGCAATATCTTAAGCGTTAACACAGGTGTAGAGACTTTGTCGTTTTCGGTTTCAGCTGACGGTAGTGTTTTAGTTTTAAAAGAGCAGTCTAATACTAATTCAAGATTTGAAAACAGTCTGATAATTCTAATTCGTACTAATTGATTTTTTTATAAGCAATGACAAACATTAAGATGAAAGACTTTGTTACTGGCAACCTGAAACTAGTGGCTTCTATATTCGTTGCCTTTTCGGCTATGGCATATGCAGCTACCGGGACAGGTATCAAATGGGATAGCTTAACTTGGGCACAAAATAGTAATGATGCAACAAATGGTTATTGGGCATATTCATCTCTTGATTCAGATGGTGACGGTGTTTCTGATGAATACGAACAACAATACTTTAACAATCTTACATCGATAACTGATACATCAAATAATGACAGTGACAGCTTAACTGATCTTCAGGAATACCAGAACCTAACTGACCCTACGAATCCAGATACAGATAACGATGGAGCAGATGATGGTGTTGAGGTGAGCAAAGGAACTGATCCATTAAACCCTGAAGATACTCCTCGTAGTAGCTCTATTCTAAAGATACTTCCATTACTGTTAAATCAAGAATAGTTGACAGGAACATTCCATCTAGAAATATAAGAGCATGTCATTACTGGTCCCCAGTACCCCCGGTGCCCCCTTCTGGGGGGGATAGGGTAACAACTTCCTCTTGTTACCCACCTAAACAACTACCCCCATAACTGTACACATCAAGATCCCACAATAATCCCACAGTTCACCACACTAAAGAGCGTTTATTAGGCCTGAAAGGTCCATCAATAAATGTTATAATCAGGACTCAAAAATTCATTGTTTAACAGGGACTTACAGAAGAACTCAGTTGGTTAGAGTACGTGAGAATTGGCACAATTCGAGCACTTCCGTCACCTTGACATGGTGGAAGTCGGTGGTTCGAATCCACTCGCGCCTATCAAATAAACAAAAGCTCCGTTTACGGGGCTTTTTTTATTTGTGGTGAACGAAATCCCCTTCCTTTCCTACATACTATTGATAATTATTAAACGGTAACAATGTGAAACCTTTTACCTTTACAGGCCAGTCATACTATTAATGGAGGTGCGGAAATCTAGAATGCTGAAATAATTGTGGTCGAAGTATGCCGATCACCCTCTGCAGTGAGCTTTTTACTAAGACCATGATGTATGCAAGGAGGTGTATTATGTATTCCGTGACCAATAAAAAAGTGATGTTCAGTATTGGAGCATTGCTTTCTCTTTTATTATTAATTCCCACAACGCAAGCGGCTTGGCAGCCAGATCCTGCCTTTGGACTAGGGGAAGCAGGTAAATTTGCCGTGTTGAGCCTGGGCAAACCAACTGCTGAAACCCTTGGACAATCCAAGCTTGATCTGTCCGCGGTAACAATCTACGGCGATGTCGGTGTTGGTCCTTATGGAACATTAGATTTCCAGGGACCCTCGGTGATTAACGGTGACCTTTTCTTGGACACCACACTGCAGAACATTCTGACCGATGCTGGCACTGTTAATGGCGAACGTTTCGAGGATGCTGATTTATCAACAGCTGTAGCTAGTGCCATTGCTGCTGCCAAAGCAAATGCCTCTCTTCCCATTACTAAGGCGTTCGGTCGCATTATCACTACCACCGCAATCTATGGTAATGGTGGCTTGAACGTAATCGCCATAGAAGGAATTGACTTCAAGAAATCCAGTGTAGTTAATCCATTAGTTCTTACCCTCCATGGTGGTAGCGAAGACTTATTCGTACTAAATGTGAGTGGTAAGTTTGTACTGGGTCCAAATTCCAGGATCGAAGGTAATGGCATTGATCCTAGTAGGGTTCTTATCAATATCGGAAAGGGTAATACGCCTGTGCAATTTGCTGCAAACAGCTACGTTGGCGGCACTTTGCTATCTCCCGATCGTAAGATGGGCCCCTTACAAGGTGCATCTGGACCTGTTATTGGGGCTTATATGCAGGAAATTAGTTTGGTCGGTGGGGCTATTCTGAATCCACCACTTGACACACCGTACCCAATCGCAGTCATTACTGCTGACTCACAGGTAAATGTAGGAGATCTTGTACAGCTTGATGGCAGCGCAAGTTCAGAACCATCTGGTGAAGACTTGATTTATTCATGGTCACTTGAGGGGCCTGATACGAGCGCAGCGAGTCTTTCTGATGCAAGTAGTGTGGAGCCATTTTTTACTGCTGATCTTGTTGGAGATTACTACGTTCAGTTAATAGTAGTATCTGAGGGTACTTTTGAGAGTGATCTGACAACAAAAACCATTAGCGCAGTTGAGCCTGGCGAACTGGTTGATTTGTCTCTGTCAATCACCGATTATCCTGATTCGGTCGTTAAAAAGGAGACAATCACCTATACGCTGATCGTCCAAAACAAAGGTGGTATTAATGCTACCGGAGTTTATTTGGATGGCTCACTGATCGGTGCTGTTAGGGGAACACCCACTGTTACATCAAGTGATCCAAGTGATATGTGCTCTTATGATGCTTTAGCATTCAGTTTTACTTGCCAGATGGGTGATATGTATGTGGGCGAAGTGACAGACATTGAAGTTCAGGTCGTAACTAAAAAGGCCGGCTCCTTTGGCCTTAACGCTGAAGTCTCGTCAGATGCTGGTGATCTGACCCCTGAAGATAATTTCGGTGCTGCACAGACCCTAGTTACAAACGAATAGGCAGTACACAAACTAACATTGTGCCGGATCCTTTTGATTCGGCACTCCTACTTCTTGTGAGCAGTTCTTAGCTCTTCAAAGAGCATCAATAAATGACATAATTTGGCGGGTCGAATCCACAAGTGCCGATCGGATTAAGAAAACCCGGTTTATCTGGTCTTTCTTTGTGTAACGACAATATTGAATCTTTCAGGCTATTTTATTTAAGGTCTGAACACCATACCGTGATTTTTATTCATGGTGCCATCAGCTTCGAGTATTGCCGTTGCTGAATGCGCATTATCGGTCACTACCGCCAATACATCCTGAAACAGTGGCCGCCTGACAAACCACAAATGCCAGCCGAATTCCTCAATTTTACGCAGGGTCATCATCTGCAGCTGATTTAAAAACTGGTCAAGATTGGATGGAATAGGCTCCTGTTGATGTCTTTTTTCTTCCATAATCGATATCCCCTTATTGACTCCATACCTATTAGTTAGTTTAGGCCAATTGGCAGTCATATAAAACCATCTGATAATTTAAGATGAACCCGATGCCGAAGACGCTTTTTATCACATGAGTTGTTTCAGAGAGGCTATCTGGTCACGCACCGCCGCTGCTTCCTCAAATTCCAGATCGCGTGCATGCTGGTACATCTGTTGCTCCAGTTGCTGTAGTTTTTTACCCATTTCCTTGGGAGAAAGATGATGATATTCAGCCATTTCATCAGCCACCTTGCCGACCTTTTTAATCCCCTTCATCCCGCCCGGGTAAGCTCCTTCCAGTATGTCCTTGACAGACTTTTTAACCGTTTTTGGCACGATTCCGTGCTCTTCGTTATAGGCCACCTGCTTGCTGCGGCGCCGTTCCGTTTCATCCATGGCGCGTTTCATGGAACCGGTCACACGGTCGGCATACAAAATGGCCTTGCCGCTGGCATTACGTGCTGCACGACCAATCGTCTGGATTAAAGAGCTTTCCGAGCGCAAAAAGCCCTCCTTGTCTGCATCCAGAATGGCAACCAGCGACACCTCGGGCATATCCAGCCCTTCTCGCAGCAGGTTGATACCAACAAGCACATCAAATTCCCCAAGCCGCAGATCACGAATAATCTCCACGCGCTCAACGGTATCAATATCAGAATGCAAATAGCGCACACGGACATCGTGCTCCATCAGGTATTCAGTCAGGTCTTCTGCCATACGCTTGGTCAGGGTAGTCACCAA